>VFSW01003114.1_pt1 | contig 24871 bp, 19 predicted proteins | sample 5358111 | NCBI WGS metagenome assembly VFSW01 (sample SAMN11554181, study PRJNA540505) | mine drainage metagenome | isolation source: sediment from site ElyBrook_90M | place: USA: Ely Copper Mine, Vershire, VT | collected 2017
GCCGATCAGGCAAGCCTTCGCGGCATTCTCCTTCGCCGCATTCTCCGGAACATCGCTGGGCGCGGCACTGGCCGCGCCACGCGCAAGCGCGCGGTACAGCGTCCTGCAATTTTCCAGGGAGAGCACGCCGGTCCCGTGCCGGATCGCGAACGAATAGATCGTCCGCTGCGCCAGCTCTTCATCGTCGGCGAAGGTGTCGCCGGACCTTGGCTGCGGCGGCAGCAGGCGGAGCGACGGCGAGGCCGCGATGATCCGCTCGACCCCCTTGCCGAACGTCGTCAGCGCCATCATGCGAAATTCGTCGGGCACACGGTAATAGGCCCCGATTTCCTCGAGCGCCGCTTCCCAGCGAAGCCATTGGCCGAAATTGCTTCTGATCGGGAAACGCGACCGCAGGTTCGGCCAGTTTCGCGGCCAGTCGCTGCTGCTGTTATATTCGAAAAGCCCAGGGGCGATGTCGGTGGCCGCATCGAGATCGGCGGCGAAAGCCGAGGGCACCAGCAGCGCGCCGCTGAAGGGCGGGCCGGTGAAGAACTTCGACCCGGTAATGAGGACCATATATCCGCGATCGAGATATTTTCGCAGCCGCGGGCGACCGACGCGCATCTGGCAGGCGTCGACGACGACCTGAACCCGGCCGGGCCAGCGCGCCGAGATTTCCTCGAGGCATCGCTCGCTCGGGGCCCGCCAGCCGAATTTCGAGGAATCCATGACCTGAAGAAGCACTTTACTTCCCTGGGCCACGGATCTTTCGACCGCGCCGAGAACCTGGCAATCGCTGGCTGTTTGCGGGTGCGCCTCGCCTGCCTCATCGAACAGCCGCAGCGCGACGCTGTCGACGGAATGAGCGAGTCCCGCGATGGGCTCTCCCTTGCGAACCCGGTTTCCGGCCGCTGTCGCGGCGCTGAAGTGATATCCGCGTGCGGTGTTGACGGTTCCGCTGCCGGTTTGATCGGCCGCCACGACGATCGTCGTCAGAGCCGGGCCGAAGAGCGCGCGGGTGAGGAACAACGCCTGGAGCTGCGAATCCGTGCCCGACGGCGAAAAGACAATATCGACCTGCGTTCGGGACAGCCCGAGGCAGGCCCTCAACTCATCCCGCATCGCCTCGATGCGTGCATCGAACGCGGCTTCAATGCCCACCTCGATGGCGGACTGCATCAGCGTTTCCCGCGCATTTTGCGCGCGATCGTAGGCGCGCTGCGATATCGACGTCGCCGTGCTTGAGGAGAAGCTCAGGGTGTCCGGACAAGGCGATGGCTGGCAGCCATATTCATTAAGCCCGCTGGCGGGATTGATGGTCAGTCGCGGGTCGCCCCCGCCGCTGAGCAGCCGATCCAGCGGCGCGAACAGCTCGGCCAAGGCGGACGCGGAACGGGATTGATCCCCGGAGTTCGCCTTCTCGGCTACCTGGAGCCGAACGCCACCATTAAGCATTGCTAAGACCCCACGCCCAAACCGCTGTGCCTGGCTGGTCCGACACAGTGGCCCCAATGGCAGCTAACGCGGCGTTAACCCGCTTTCCGAGAAGTAAACAGGTATGGTTAACGAAAGCTTTATTTCGCGAGGCGCGGCAATCCTCTCCGCCGTCAGGCGCAGGGGTTTAGCCGCCCGGCAGCAGGAACTTGGTCAGCGTCAGCCCGGCCAGCATCGAGGTGGTTTGATAGGAGGCGCTCAGGGTCGTCTGCAGCGCCAAAATCTCGCTCGCCACCTGCTGCGTCGTAACGGTTTCGGTCTGGTCCACGATGTTTTGAAGCATGGTCTGGGTCTGGGTTTGCCGTGCGCCCGCATCCTTCATCACGGTTTGGGCGACGGCAAAATCGGTCTGAATATCCGCGATGGTCTGCTGACCGGGCTGGGCCGTCAGGTTTGTCGCCGTGCGCACGCTGAGCGCCGAGACCTGCGCGGCCGAATTGGCTCCCGTAGGCGACTCCGTGAAAGCTGCGAATACCGCGACCCCCTCGAGCTGGGTACGGATCGCCTGCTCGTTGGCCTGCGCGCCGTATTGAACCGATATGGATGAATCGATCAGCGCCGTCGACGACGCCCTCGGGTTCGAACTGGAATTGCCGGTATACCAGGCCACGGTGTCGGCCGAACCGTTGACCAGCGAGGTTGCGCTGCTCAGCGGCGAGCCCGAGACCCGCAATGGCGGCTGGATCGCAGTCACGGTCGGACCGAAGCCGAGTGCGGCAAGCGCGGCCGTGTTCGAGCTCGTAACGTTCAGGCTCGCGGCGTTGGCGGTGTGCAGCGTGATCACGCCGCCGCTGATGGTCGAGGGCGTCGAGGTGCCGGTGATCGAATCGATCTTCGACAACAGTGTCTGCACGCTGTCGGTAACGTTGAGCTCGTTGCCGGTGGCACCGGAGGCGACAAACTTGATGGCCGTGCCGTTGACGGTGATGGTGTCGCCGGCCACGAAATTGGTCGAGAGTGAATCCGTGCCCGCTGCGCCGGACAGCGCGGTCGCGCCGGTGATCGGCGCGGGCGTCGCAGCCTTGTTGTTGACCACGCTGCCGGTCGCCGTTCCCGATGGATCGAAGAAGTCGTGCCCCGCTTCAACCGCCGAAGCCGCCACGAGTGTCGTATTGGCCAGCGTCCCGATTGCCGTATTCAGCGCCGTATTCAGATTGGCGGCGGTCGCCGTCGGCGTTGCGCCGATGGCAAAGCTGCCGGTCGGAGGCGGCGTCGCACTCGACGCCGTCAACTGGACGGAAGCGGTGGTGCCGTCCGGCAGTTTGAAGGTGAGGCTCACCTGATCGCCCGGATTGGGATTGGTGACGCCAAGGCTGATCGAGACCGCCGCCGGCGAACCCGACGGACCGGTGACGGTCGCACCGGTCAGCGACGACGACACCGAACTCAGTTTCAGGCCGAACGGCGAACCGGCGACGTCCTCGGCGACCGAAACCGACGTCGGGATCGGCTGCGTGATCACCAGACGGCCGAGGCCGGTGGGGCCAGTGCCATCCGCCTGCGCCCGCTCGGCGATCACCTGCTTCAGCCCGGCCTGGATGCCGTTGCCGTTCAGGATGTTGTCGGAAGAAGCAACCGAGGGCGTATTGATCGCGCTGCCGGAGAAGATAAAGCGGTCGCCGGCCTGGGTGTTGAGAATTCCCACGACCGAAGACAGCTCGGCCAGGGCGTTCTGCTGCGCGATGGTTTGTCCGCCGCTGTTGATGTTCTGCGGCGTGGTGGCAGCGTCGCTCTGCACCTGCCCGGCGATCTTCGTGAGCGACTGCAGGGCGGTATTGGCGGCATTGATCGTGGTATTGACGTTGGTGATCGTGTCGCCGAACGCGGAAATATTGGCGAGCTGCGCGCGGGCGGCGATCGCGAAGCCCTCGCCGACGCCCATGCCGGAATAGGTGGGCGATTTCTCGCCGGTCGCGAGCTGCGTCGACAGGCTGGTGAGCTGGGTATTGAGATTCTGCACCGCCTGGCCGAACAACGAACCACCGGGGCCTATGACAGTATTGATCGCCATCTGGATCGCCTTACAGTTGGATCTGCATCAAGGTCGACATCATGCTTTGGACGACCGACATCACGTGGGCATTGGCGGCATAGGAATTCTGCAGCGCGATCAGGTTTGACATCTCGTTGTCGATGCTGACCTTGGCCGTCGAATCGAATTTCTGCTGCAACGTGCCGACGACGACGCTCTGGCCCTGCTGCAACTGCGTCGCCGAAGTGGCTGCGTTGGCTTGCTGGCTCAGGAACTGCTGCAGGTAGTTGCCGATCGTTCCGTTGAACGGTGCCGAGGGTGAACCGAGACCGGTTTGCGGCGAGTAGGTGAAGGTGCCCGAGGTCAGCTGCGAGTAGAGAAAGGCCGGACGCTTGGTGTCGCCGGCCGCCGTCGGCGGCGAAGTGCTGTACACCGTGATGTCCGCCGGATTATTGAGCAACGCCGAATTGACCGCGATGCGTCCGGCAAGCCCGGTCATTTGCGAGCCGCTGCCGGTGATCGCGCCCGTATACAGCGCACCTGCGTCGGTGAACAATGGCAGCTGCGGGCTGCCGCTTGTCAGCGACGATGTCGTGGTCGTGACGGAGGCCGCATTGACGGTCGCCCCCGCATTCAGGTTGACCACCTGCAACGTGTTGCCGGAGGGGTTTGAAAACTGCAAACTGTTTTGGCCGAGCGCCACATTGAGCTGCGCCACCACCGAAGCCATGCCGCCGGAGAAATTGACCCCGACCACCTGCGGATTGGCGTTTGGCACATTTTGCAGCGGCAGCGCGCTCGGATCGTCCACGCGCACGATCGATACCTGCTGCTGGGCGCCGGTCGTGTTATTCGTGTAGGTCAGGTTGACCGTATTGCCCGGCTGCAGGTTCGCTACATTGAGGGTGAAGCCGGACTGCGATCCCGACGTCACCGCGGTGCCCGGCGTGGTCACGTCGGAGAGCGAACTGGAGAGCGTCGCGGCGAGCTGGTCTACCTGGGTCTGTGCCTGCACAAGGGTCTGGTCGCGCAGTTGCAGGTCGGCCGCGATACGCCCCGAGGTGATCACCTTGTTCGCGACCACATCGATATTGGCGCCGTTCGGAAGCTTGATCGTCAGGGACCCCACGCCGGACTTTGCCGGATCGGTATTGTAGAGCGAGTTGGCGGTCAGTGTCCCCGCCGACGTGAAGGAGAATTGAGACGCCTGGCCGGCGGTTACGAGCTGAACGCCGGTATTTGTGAAAATGCTGGTCTGGTTGTTGTTGCCGGTAACGGCCTTGACGTCCATCAGACTAGCCAGGTCGTTGATGGCGCTGTCGCGTTGATTTTCCAGCGTCGGGGCAGAAGGGTCGTTGGGGCCCAGCCCCTGCAGCTGGGTATTGATGGCGGCAATCTGATTCAGATCCGCGTTGGCCCCGGTCACCGACGATCCGATGTCCTGCTCGGCATTCGAGCGCAGCGTCTGGATACCTTGAGAAGTTGAATTGAGCTGCTGCGCCAGCGCCTGCGCCGCGCCCAGCGCCGTCGTCTGCGCGGACAGGCCGCTCGAAGTCGTCGACAGCGCCTGCAACGAGGTCGTGAAATTGTTGAACGCCGTCTCCAGCGTCCCGGTACCTCCGGGCGTGCCATATAGACTTTGCAACTGCCCCAGGATATTCGAGACCTGGTTGGCGAAACCGGCACCGCCGGTTTCCGTGCGCAACTGATTCTGAATGAACAGATCGAGCTCACGACTGGCACCGGTCACCTCGACGGACGAGCCGCCGGTGCCGCTGGACAATTCGATCTGGTTGGGCGTCTCGGTGACGTAGCCGGCCGTATTGGCGTTGGCGACGTTGCCCGACGTGATCGCCAGCGCGGCCTGGTTGGCGCGCAGGCCGGACATCGCTGTGGCAAGGGCTGAACTCAAACCCATCTTTGTTGCCCGCCTTGAATGAGGTTACGCCAACTCCCGCCCGCGCCGATCAGCGCAGCACGTTCAAGAGAGATTGAACCATGTCGTTGGCGGTGGTGATCACCTTGGTGTTCGCCGAATAGGCCTGCTGCGTGACGATCAGCTTGGTGAACTCATCGGCAATGTCGGTGTTCGAGCCTTCCAGCGATGAACCGCTGATCGTTCCCGATGCGCCCAGGATCGCCGGGCCGGACTGAGAGGTGGCCGCATAGGCACCGCCGTCGAGCGCCTTCAGGTAATTCGTGCCATTGAAATGCGACAGCGTGATCGAGGCAAGATCGATGTTCTGTCCATTGGAAAACGTTCCAACCACGAGGCCGGAGTTGTTGATGGCCACCGACTGAAGCTGGCCGGCGGCAAAGCCGTTCTGCGTGATCTGGCCGATGGTCGCGTTGCCCCCTGTGCTGGAGAATTGCGTCAACGCGCCCGTGGCGAAGTCGAGTGCGAGGTTGCCGAGCGATTGACCGCTCACCGACACGTTCGGGATCGTGACGGAGCCGCCTGCCGGGCTCGTCAGGGTGCCATTGACGTTGAACGTGAAATTCTGACCGACGTTGGTCCAGGCAACGTTGGTACCCGTGGCGCTCGGGTCGTTCTGGTAGAAGAGGTTCCAGGTGTTCGTATGCCCGGGGCCCAGACTGGCGCTGTCGGTCATGGCCCAGCGGAGCTGGATATTGATCGGCGTGCCCGCGGAATTGAAGACCGTCACCGCACCGCCGCTGATGCTTTCATTGTCGAAGGTGGTGACGTCATTGCCTATCACGAAGCCCGTGCCGACCGTACCGCCGCCGGTCCGGGTCGCCGAGGGGGCGCTCGTGAAACCGAGCTCTCCGAATATATTGTTGGTGTCGTTGGTGACCTTAAGATTGTTATTTAATCCCGTATCCAGGGTGACTTCGCCGCTGGCAACGCTGCTGGGGTTTGTGGTGTTGTTGGTGATCGAGTCGATGGCCGTAAGCAGGTTTCCGATCGTGCCCGTGGTGGTGTTGACGTTAAAGGTGGGACCGGTCAGCGAGTTGGCTGCGGCTGAAAACGTGATGGTCGTACCGTTGATCAGGACGGAGCCACCCGTAACGGCTGTGGGTAGCGCGCTGAGTAGCGTTGCAGAGGTGATCGGATTGGACGCGTTGTCCACGGCGGGACCGCCGGTAACGGATGCGTTGACGAAAGGCGGCGGCGCCGTGCCCGCCACGACCGGATTGTTCCCGATGAAATCAGCCTGGTTAAGGCCGCCGGCGGCCGTGATCGTTCCGGCCGTTGCGGTGGGACTTGCCGCCGTCACGGGCACCGTCGGAAGGTTGGCGGCATATTGAATCGCGGTGGTCGCCTGCGCCGGAATGAAATTGTTCTGGAACTGCAGGACCGTCGGAACGTTGCCAAGCGGGTTTCCGGTCTTGGGGTCGACGGCGACACCCATCAAAAAGTAGCCGGCGCCGTTGACCAGGTTGCCGTTGGCATCGACCTGGAAATCGCCGCGGCGCGTATAATCGGTGATGCCGTTGAAGGTCGGAACGTTGTCGGTGACCCCGGTCGGCTTCTGCACCGAGAAGAAACCATCGCCATTGATCGCGATGTTGGTCGCCACCGTCGAGCCCGAGACGGTGCCTTGCGTGGTGATCGTCTGCTGCGCGTTAGCGGTCACGCCGCCGGCCACCTGCTTGTTGGGCGTCAGCGCATCCGGGATCAGATCCTCGAAACTGGTATTGATGCCTTTGTAGCCAGTGGTGGAGGCATTCGCGATGTTGCCGGAAATGTTCTGCAACGCGAAGGATTGAGCCTGCAGGCCGCCAACCGATGTATTGAGCGCGTCGAAGATACCCATAACATTGTCTCCACATTCGATCCGAACCGGCCGGGGCGCATTGCCACGCATGGCCGTCATCGAAGGAGACGTCGCAATCGTCGTGCCAAATCCAGAAGCGAGTTATTTCAAATACTTAGACGAGAATACCCCGATCCAACGACCGGGCACAATTGCCGGGCGGGCAACATTTGCCGAGGGCCAACGCGGCAAGCTCAGCTTGGCGATGGCGCCGCCGGGTGGAACACCAGGGCGTAGCCGTCCATGCAATAGCGCAGGCCGGTCGGCTTAGGCCCGTCGTCGAACACGTGGCCGAGATGACCGCCGCAGCGGCGGCAGTGAACTTCCGTCCGCAACATTCCGAAGGTGCGGTCTTCGGTCGTGCCGATGGCATTTGCGAGCGGCTGATAAAAGCTCGGCCAGCCGGTGCCGCTCTCGAATTTCGTCTCCGAGGAGAACAGCGGCAGATCGCAGCCGGCACAGGCAAAGGTGCCCTTGCGGTGCTCCTTGAGCAGCGGGCTGGACCACGGCCGCTCGGTGCCTTCCTTGCGCAGGATTTCATACTGCTGAGGGGTAAGCTGGGCGCGCCATTCCGCGTCGGTCTTTTCGATCTCGAATTTGCCCGCCGCCCTTGCCGGCGTGCCGCGCAGCCAGCGCAGCGCCGCAAAGCCGAGCAAACCAGCGGTAGATGCAAGAAGGAAGCGGCGGTCAAACATGGTTGGGTCTCCGTGCGATGCGGACTTGAAACGGACTTGCGGAAAACGGACTTGCAGAAGCGAGCTTGCAGAAGCGGAGTTGCAGAAGCGGACTTGCGGATCGTTCGCTGCCAAATACGGGGCGCAGGGGATGAAAGTTACACGGATACCGAGGCGGACTTCTCACTTTCTCGCGAGCTTGAGGTTCACCGTTCATCTCCTTGCTCCGCAACCGCAAAGTCAGGAGGTGCCGTCGCTTTCGCCGGGGTTCGCCGCGGCAGGAGGCCGAGGACGTTCCTGGCGAGAAGGTTCAAAACCTGGCCGGGCCGGCGGCGGGCGGGGCCGCGGTGGCCGGGTTCCAGCCAGCCGGTTTGCCTCCGCCAGCCGCGCATCCCGTATGCGCGCCTGGGCCCGCGCCCGCTCCCGGTAACGCGCCAATGCGCCGGCGGCGGCAGCGCTCCCCCGCCCCCACATACCGATCAAATGACCGGCGACCCGGCCGGTCATGCCACCCGCCCACACCAGTTCGAACGGCGAAAACAGCCGCCAACGCTCATCGCCCCAGAGAATGCTGCGGGTAATCAACTGCCCGGCCATCGCCGTTGTGCTCATCCCCTGGCGGCCGAAGCCGCTCGCGACCCACAAGCCCTTACGCAGCTGGCCGATCTGCGGCATGCCGTGCACGGTCTGGCCGACGGCGCCACCCCATACGTCTGCGATCTCGACCGGTCCGAGCCGGGGAAAGATCGTGCGGATCCGGCGCGCGATGGTGGAGGCAAAGCGCGCTGGCCGGGCATCCCAGGTGGTTTCGGGGCTTGCCCACATCAACCGGTCGCCGTTCACGATCCGGAAATGATCGATGCCGTCGGTGTCGGTCACCGATCCCCTGAACGCGATCGCCTCGGCCAGACGCTCGCCGAGCGGCGCGGTTATCGCGGCGTAGCGCCAGACCGGCAGCAGTGTTTCCGACAACCGCCGCGAGGGCGCGCCGAGATAGACGTTGCCGGCGAGCACGATGTGCGACGCGCGCAGCCGCGCCGAGGGCGTGACGATACGCTTGCGAATGCCGGACGCGTCGATACTGACGACCGGCGTGTCCTCGAAGATCCGCGCCCCCGCCCGCCTCGCCAGCGCCGCCAGACCATGGACGTATTTGCGGCCGTCGACCTGGAAGGCCCTCGGAAAATACACGCCGTGGAAGTAGCGATCGGTCTTGAGGTGATCGCGAACGCGATCGACCTGCCAGCCCTCGACTTCCGTTTCGAAATCCTCGGCCAGCATCTGCAGCTCGCTGATCAGCCGATCGCCGGCATCGACGTTGGAGACTTCAAGCAGGCCCTCGCTGAGCGCAATCCCTGGAATCAAATGCTCCGACGCGTGGGTCCGGACATATTCGGCGCCTTGCTTCGATAGCGCCCAAAGCTCCCTCGCATCTTCAATACCAACGCGTGCGATCAGATCCTTGATCGGGAGGCCGTAACCCGGCATGACCGTGCCAAGCTGGTGGCCGGATGCGCCCCAGCCGACGTTCCTGCCTTCGAGCACCGCGACGCTGGCGCCGAGGCGCGCAGCCTCCAGAGCGACCGTCAGGCCGGCAAGGCCGGCGCCGACGACGCAGATGTCGACATCCAGGTCGAATGAAAGCCGCGAATGCTCACGCGTCGTTCCTGTGTCCGGCCCGCGAGTCGTGCTTGTAGAAATCTCGCTCATATCGTTTTCTTACGGACCGAGCCCGTGCTTGTCACCTTGTCCTGAGCGTCAGTCTGTACATTAATCCAAAAAGCTTGAACCGAATCGAGATGCGCCATGCGCCGTTTGATGCTGCTGCGGCACGCCAAGACCGAAAACGACGCGCCGAGCGGCCGCGATCAGGATCGCCGGCTCGACAAGCGCGGCCGTCATGACGCCGCCGAGATCGGTAGCTGGATCGGCCGGCACCCGCCTTCTGCCGATCTGGTGCTGGTTTCGCACGCGGGCCGGGCCCTTCAGACCTGGGAAATCGCCTGGGAGGCGATGAAGGAGGAGGTTCCGGAGCCGGAGGTCGAGCTGGTGCCGGAACTCTATGGCGCCGATGTGTCGCAGCTGCTTGAAACCATCCGCGATGCATCTTCGGCCGATCCGCATCGGCTGATGATCGTCGGACACAATCCGGGACTGCATGAGCTGGCGCTCGCGCTTGCCGGTAGCGGCGATCCCGCCGGACGCAAGGCGCTCACCGACAATCTGCCGACCTCCGGTCTTGCCGTATTCGACTTTGAGATCGACGACTGGGCCGACGTGGCATTCCGCCGCGGGCGCCTGGTGCTGTTCGTCAGCCCCAAACTGCTGAAGCAGATTTCGGGCGACTGACCTGCCGCGGCTATCGGGGCCAAATTGTGTTAAAGCATTTTCGAGCGAGATGAGGAAAACGAGTCAAAACAAAAGATTAGAGCCTTGGGTTCTAATTCCATCTGAACCAAAGAGGCCACAAGCTGATCACCAACACGGAGGCGCAGATGTTCAACTCCATTCTCGTGCCGCTCGACCTCGCCGATACCGAGCTGGCAAAGCCCGCGATTGCCACGGCGGCGACGCTGTCGCAAACCTGGAACGGCACGGTCCGCCTTCTCAATGTGTTGCCGATGACCCCGGTGATGCTGGCCGAATATGTGCCTGCCGATTTCGATGCCCAGCAGCGCCAGACCTCGGAGGAGGCGCTCGCTATCGTTGCGCGTGAATCCGGCATCGAGCCCCAGCGCATCTCCACCGCGGTGCGGCAGGGCGGCATCTATCACGAGATCCTCGAAGAGGCCGCCGCGATCAAGGCCGACCTGATCGTCATGACGTCGCACCGGCCGGCGATGCGGACCTATTTTCTCGGCTCCAACGCCGGCCACGTCGTGCGCTACGCCAAATGCTCGGTGCTGGTGGTGCGGCATTAGAGCATGATCCGGAAAAGCGGGTACCGGTTTCCCTCGCGACAAACGCCGAACGCGTTTGCGCGGAGATCATGCTCAAACAAAAAGATAGAGCGAGTTGACAATTCGACGAAAAGTCATCTCGCTCCAGCTACGCGCAAACCGAACGGCCGCGCTCCGCGAGCCAAACTCACGGCAACAACGCCTTTGGCAAATCATCGAAGCCGTAGGCCAGCGGCCGGTTGCGCGCGACAAAGCCACCCACCTGCCACGCAAACAAGGCCGCGAAGCCGACCAAAAACAGCGTGCCCGCCCATTCGCCGGTTGCGACGGAACGCACAAAAAGTCCGGCCATCGCAATCGCGACCAGCATCACGCATAAAATCGCCGCGGCATAGACCTTTGACCCGAGACCGCCGACCAGCAACGCCCTGCTTCCGGCGCTTGCCATGCGCGCATGCAACTGGATCATGAAGGCGCGGTAATCGCGGTCCTGCGGCGCCATCAGGGCCGCGGTCTGCCAGCTGGTCGAAAGGATGGCGATGCGTGCGCCATCGGCGTTCTCGATATCGGCGCGAAACCGTCGCGACTGCATCGACACCGGGCGGTACGACAAGCGGACGGCTGCGATGTCGGCATAAGGCCATACCCCGGTCCTGCCGGCAATGCGCCACGACAGCCCCTGTTCCGTCAGTTCGAACTGATGCGCCGCCCCGATCAGCGACGCCTTGAAGGCATAGCGGACGGCGGGGGCGCCCTTCATTGAGATCGTCGCCTGGTCTTGTGACGGCTCCGGCAATCCGATGCTTCCCGGTCACTGCTGCGTATGATGAGCCCAGGCGGACCGCGCTCTCGCGTCGGCTTGCGCACATCACCAACTTCATCTTACAAGCGACGCATGGCCGAGACGACCTTTTTCCCGCGCCGCCTGATCCTCGCCGGCGCCGCGATTTCGGGAGTGCTGCTGGCGCTGGCCGTGCATATGCTCGGCGCACGCTTCGGGCTCGATCTCGGCCGCCTGTGGCGACCCGATACTCGCGAATCCATGCCCGCGGGTGCGGCGCTGGCGTGGTGGCTGATCGCAACCGCCGGCTTTTGCGGCGGCTATTTCACCGCGACGCTGATGGACAGCGCTGTGTCCGGGCAAATTCCGCAGCGGATGTGGCAGTTCCTGATCGCGGTCGGCGTGCTCGTGCTGGCGGGCGCCGGCCAGACTGCCTCGGCGCCAAGTCCGCTTCCGACGGTCTCAGGCATACTCGCCGGCCTGGCGGCGCTGGGCCTCGGCGCCGTGATGGCATTCTGCGGCGCGCATTTTGCGCTGCGCAAGGCTTGAACCCCAGCGCACGGCCTGCAAGAATCCGTTGATTGATCTACTCAGTTGACCTGCTCAGTTGACCTGCTCAGTTGACCTGCACCTCAACCGGGCGTTGCGGCAGCTGGACGTCCCAGGCGAGACCGAACAGAACCAATAAGCGCAATATCAGATAGGTCAGGTCGATCTCCCACCAGCGCCGTTGATTGGAGGCGGAGTTGGGTTCGGCATGGTGATTGTTGTGCCAGCCCTCGCCGCTGGTGATGATGGCTACCCATGCGTTGTTGCGGCTGTTGTCGCCGGTCTGGTAATTGCGGTAACCGAACAGATGGGGAAAGGAATTTCCGCACCAGGTGATATGCCAGACCAGGATGGTTCTGACGACGACACCCCAGAGCCAGACGCTTGCACCGAATTGCACCGCCTCGCCGGCCGAGGCGCCGAGCGCCAGTTCGATCGAAAAGCCCGCGGCAAAATACACCACCGACTGGGCCAGCGTGATCCACACCACGGCGCGCTCGATCCATCGGTAGAACCCGTCGCGGATGATATCGCGCGCATACCGGTCATAGGCCAGGTTGCGGCCGAGGTCGGCATTTTCCAGAAACAGCCAGCCGATATAGGACCAGAACAGGTTGACCAGCGGACTGTGCGGGTCCGCCCGATCATCCGAACGGTGATGGTGCAGACGATGCGTCGCCACCCATCGGGCGGGCGTATCTTCCACGCAGCAGACCGCGACGATTGCAAATGCATGCTCGAGCCAAAGCGGGCAGCTGAAGCTGCGGTGACTGAGCAACCGGTGATAGCAAAGATTGATTCCGGCAGCGCCGAAGACATAGACCCCGATCACCGCGAGCGCGACGCCGGTCGCGCTGAAGAACCAGGGGACGAAGGCCAACAACGCGAGCAGGTGGTAGGTCCCGACTGCGAACGCATATCGCCAATTGATCCGTCTCTCACTGACACCTATCGGAAGCGGCAGGGCCTCTGCCCGCGACCCGACGAAGCCCGTGTCGACGTTGCCAAACTCATTCATCAAATGCCCTGCCGCGCCAACATAAACAGCCTTGTACACGATCCCTGGCCGATCCTCGAACCGAATGTTGCGGAATTCTCGGCCGATGGGACGGTTCCGGAACGATTTCACCTTTCGACCCGTGATCCCTGCCGATCGCCGCCAGCGCGACGTTTTGTCTCAACCCGACTTGCGTCCGAAGGATCAGTTCGCGTGTTCCGCAGGACACCCGCGAAATCGTTGCGCCCGGGCGGAACAAGGCGGCGGGCTCGCGCGCCAGCGCCGCTCTGAGTTCGATTCCTGCGCGCTGCGGCATATGTATGATCTATGACGGCGGCGCCGATCCGGGGCCGAAGCTCGCATTGTCAAGGACTGCACAACGGAACGTTTTTGCCTTATGGGTCTTCGCAGCCGCGGCGTTCTGGGCCAGTTGCCGACGATCGCTTCGAGAGGCGGCAATTTGCCGGGAGGACGAATGTATCGACTGTTGACCACGCTCAGGCGTGGTTTCAAGGAACGGATCGGCTGGAAGCGACTTGGGATCGCCGCGAGCCTGGTCATCATCGCCTTTGCGATCACGACGCTGGTCCGCACCCTCAAGGGCATCGATACCGGCGTGATGCTGGTTGCGCTGACCGAGATATCCGCGCGCCACATAGCCCTCGCCGCGATATGCGTGATCGGCGCGTTCTGCACGTTGACGTTCTATGATTTCTTTGCGCTGCGGACGATCGGCAAGAAACAGGTGCCCTACCGGATCGCGGCGCTGTCGAGCTTCACCAGCTATTCGATCGGCCACAACATCGGCGCCACCGTGTTTACCGGTGGCGCGATACGTTTCCGGATCTATTCCGACTACGGCTTGAGCGCGGTCGACGTCGCCAAGATATGTTTTCTCTCCGGCCTGACATTCTGGCTCGGCAATACCTTCGTGCTCGGCATCGGCATGGCCTGGCACCCCTGGGCGGCCTCGGCAATGGACCAACTGCCGGCTGCGATCAACCGGCTGATCGCGCTCGGCGTCGTCAGCGCCATCGTCGCCTACTTCGTCTGGCTCAGCCTCGGCGAGGAGCGGCGCGAACTCGGGCAAAACGGCTGGAAGGTGAGATTACCCTCGGCACCGCTGACGATGGTGCAGATCCTGATCGGCGTGCTCGATCTCGGATTCTGCGCAATGGCCATGTATTTGCTGATGCCGGCGCAGCCGGACATCGATTTTATCTCGCTGGCGGTGGTGTTCATTCTGGCCACCCTTCTGGGCTTCGCCAGTCACGCCCCTGGCTCGATCGGCGTGTTCGATGCCGCGATGCTGGTCGCGCTGCCGCAATTTGGCCGGGAGCAATTGCTGGCGACGCTGGTGGTGTTTCGCATCCTTTACTTCATGATCCCCTTCGGTATCGCGATCTCGATCATGGGCACCCGCGAACTCTGGCTCAATGTGGTGCTGCCCTGGCAGGAACGCCGCAGGCTGAGCGAGGCTTGCTCCGCCCCCGGCGAAGCGCCCGAGGTCGCCGAGCTGAAAGCCACATTACCTTTCCCGCAACGCTCTCGCCGGCGCTCGCGTCAATGATCTGAACGCGCCGCGGTCCGGGTTCGCCCGGGGTCGAGGGATCGGTGTCAGCGCGCGGACGTGGCGGGCTTTTTCGCGTTGGCGGGCGGCTTCATCGCCGTGGTCTGCGCCGGCAGGTATTTGGCGACGATGGCGGGATCGACCGAAGCGAACTCGGTGTCCGGCAAACGGTGCCAGGTTTCGTTCTTGCCAAGCAGCGGAGTGAGGACATAGCCGCGCAGGATGAGATCCTGCCCGTCGGCGCTGACGGTCATCTTCGCCTTCCAGACCTCGCCATCGCGCGGATCCAGAATGTTGCCGCCTTCATATTCAAGGCCGTTGCGCTTCATGTTCCGGATAAAGGACATTCCGAGCACCGGCGCGTTCTTGCGGTCGTCGGTGCATTTCGAGCAAATGTCGTGTTCAACTTCGCCGGGCCTCGGAAATGTCTTGACGATCACGCCTTCGAAAAAGCCATCGTGGTGATCAACCATGAGAACCCAAACCACGGGCTGGCCGTCGTCGATCTTCTGCCACAACCCGGCGGCCGTGGGCTCAGCGGCTCGGGCCGGAAGTCCGGCGGCCAACAGCAGGGCCAGGCCGGTCACGATCGGGAGCGTCGGCCGCAATCTGGATAAAATAGTCCACATCGTCTTCACCTGATCAGTCTGTCGAACGAATGCCGGAGATTACGGCGATTTCGCCGGGGCTTCCAGTACCCCGGCGTCGCATCTTGAGCGCTGTTCCGCAGCGACCCGGCATCGCCACAAATATGTCGCAACATTAACACGGGGAGCCGCGTTCGGCGGCTCGGCTGCCAGCGCTCAATTGACGCCAAGCTTCTTCTGCAGGCTCGAAGATGATGTCGTGTATTGGAACACCAGGCGCTTGTCCGGATAGACGTAACGGTGCGCCTTCTGGGCCATCAGCGATCCCTCGTGGAAGCCGCAGAGGATGAGCTTGAGCTTGCCGGGATAGGTGTTGATGTCGCCGATCGCAAAGATTCCGGGCACGCTGGTCTCAAAGGCCGAGGTCTCGACCGGCACCAGATTGTGCTCAAGCGCGATGCCCCAGTTCGCAACCGGCCCCAGCTTCATGGTCAGGCCGAAGAACGGCAGCATGGTATCGCACGCGATTTTTGAGACGACGTTGTCGTTACCCTTTATCGTGGCACCCTTGAGCGCACCGCCCTCGCCTTCCAGCGCCGTGACCTGACCGATCTTCAGGTCGAGCTTCCCGGAAGCCACCAGCCCACGCATCTGTTCGACGCTGTGAGGCGCCGCGCGGAATTCGTCACGCCGGTGCAACAGCGTCACCCGCTTCGCAATCGGATGCAGATTGAGCGTCCAGTCGAGCGCGGAATCGCCGCCGCCGACGATCAGGATATCCTTGTCCCGGAACTGTTCCATCTTGCGCACCGAGTAAAACACCGAGGTGCCTTCATAGGCCTCGATGCCCGGCACCGGCGGGCGCTTGGGCTGGAATGAACCGCCGCCGGCGGAGATCACCACCACCTTGCACTCGAACACCTTGCCGGCATCGGTCGTGACACGAAAGGCGGGATCGCCGATCTTCTCGATCGTCTCCACCATTTCGTTGAGATGGAAGGTCGGATGGAACGGCTTGATCTGCTCCATCAGCGCTTGCGTCAGCCCCTGGCCGGTAACGAAGGGAATCCCGGGGATGTCGTAGATCGGCTTTTCCGGATAGAGCTCGGCGCACTGGCCGCCGACCTTGTCGAGGATATCGACAAGGTGCGTTTTCATATCAAGCAGACCCAGTTCGAAAACGGCAAACAGCCCGCACGGGCCCGCGCCGATAATCAGCACGTCGGTTTTGATCGCTTCGCTCATATCGCTTCTTTTCGGTTAGACAGGACCGACAGGCGCCGCTTGGCTGCGCCTGTCTAGCCAACACAAAGCAACGAGGGAAGGCATAAATGGCCGGCTGGCCTTCCTGCGCCCCACTTGCCGGACTTCAATAACTGGGTTGTAAGGGGATGAAAATGACGGAGATCAATCTGTGAACGCCCCTGCCCGTCTCGATTCAACGCCGCGCCTGGAGGATTTTCCCTACCGGCTGACCGACAATGTGCGCTTTGCCGATCTTGACCCCAATCAGCACGTCAACAACGCGGTTTACGCGACCTATTTCGAGACCGGCCGTGTGACGCTGATGAAGGACCGCAGTTGCGGACTGATGCCCGAAGGCCTCGCCTGGATCATGGTGCGGCTCGATATCCACTTCCGCGCCGAATTGCGCTGGCCGGGCATTATCGAAATGGGGCTCGGCGTCTCGAAATTCGGCCGAACATCGGTCACCTTCGATCAGGTGGTATTTTCCGAAGACAAATGTGTCGCATCGGCGCAAGGAGTGACGGTGCTGATCGATGAGGCGACACGCAAGCCGACGCCGCTGACACCCGAAATCGTCAGGAACTTTCGACCCTGGCTGCGCCGCGGCCTGGAAGTCGCGCCGCCGAAATTCTAGGCCTGCCGCTCCGGCGTCGAAACCACGAGGCCGTCGAGTTCGTCGGTCACCTTGATCTGGCACGACAGCCGCGAATTCGGCCGCACGTCGAACCCGAAGTCCAGCATGTCCTCTTCCATCGGCGATGGCGGGCCGACCTTTTCGCGCCAGGCCTCATCGACGTAGACATGGCAGGTGGCGCAGGCGCAGGCGCCGCCGCACTCGGCTTCGATGCCGGGAATCGCGTTGCGGATCGCCGCTTCCATGACGGTGGCACCGTTTTCAACATCAATTGTGCGGGTTTCGCCGGTATGGTCGATAAAGTGAATCTTGGCCATGTTCGCTCGTGCTGCCGGATGAGAGAGGTCCGGGCTGTCCTATAACGGGTCGATCCGCTCCGCGCTAGTGCGGGGCATTTGGCATTTCCGTCAGCGGGACCTGCTACTCCGCGATGCGAACGTCAAACCCGAAGGCGGCACTGGAATCCAGGATTTGCCGGTGCCCCGCGAGCCCTCGCCGATGCGCAAAGCGCTTTGCCGGGCGTCAGGTCGTCGTTCTGATCAGGACCGCTGCAGGATCGCATCGATGGCCGCGCGGGCCTGTGCCACGGCATCGTCGAGTTCGGCCAGCGCCTCGGCGGGGTCACCGCCGCTCCGGATCAGGTTCTCCAGACGGGCTGCGGCATCGGCCACGGCAAACGCGCCGATCGCGCGCGCCGAACCTTTGAGCGTATGCGCCAGCGCGCCGGCGTCGGAGGGCAAGGTGGCGAGAGCGCCGACCAGACCGACGGCCTGGGCCGAGAACATCGCCAGCACCTCGTGCTCGAGGCCGACATCGCCTAGCGTCATCCGCCGAAGATGGACGATGTCGATTGGACCATCGTCGGGAGCAAGTGGCGGCGATGGCATCCAGTCAATCCGGTCCAGATGAAGCGGCATGGCGATAATCCAGGATCTTCCCCGCCCGAGCGATTCGACGGCGAAGTTTTCGTCAGCCAATCACGGAAATGGTTAACCGAACGTTTGGCCGACTGGCCGCAACTTCGCCTTGTTTCTGGCGAAGAGTCGCCTCAATTAACCATCTCGCCTGAGAATTTTGTGGACTTGTAAGGCCTTACGGCGCGAGGCTGTTAACGATGATTAAGATTGTATTAATCGCAGCCATTTCATTCGCATCGCCTAGCCAATAGGATGCTTGCCGGACCTAGTGGACAAGCCGGCCTCCATGGCCGCGCTTGGGCGCCGCTTGAAGTATGACACCGGTTTGGGGCTTGCGGTGGCGTTCGCGCAAGACTTTCCGGGATGCGCAAAAGATAAAACGAGGGCTCAGACTGAACATGGCGAACAATCCAAAGAAGGTCAAAGACCCTACCGAAGTCGCGCTTTCCGCCATTCAGGAAGCATTGAACATCAGCGATGCTTCCGCAACCGATAACAGCAGGGAATCGGTGCTCAGCGACGCGACGCCGGCAAGCCTTTCCGCCTCGCCCGCTTATAGCGAGCCTTCATTCGACACCCGGCCCAGCAACGACAGGCCGATCTTCGAGCCCATCGAAGAGCCGCGCGCCAGCCGCCGCGCCGCCAATGACGATCGCGAAACAATCGGCCGGATTCTGCAGGCCATTCAGAAGGGCCGCCCGACACGTCGCGTCTATACATTTGCCACCGCGGTCGCCGGCCTCTGGATCGCCGGCTGCTTCCTCCTCACCGCGAGCTTCCTGCCCGCGCTGCAGGCGACGATGGGACAGAGCGGCGGCGGGTTGGTGCTGGTTTTAGGCGGCCTTGCGGCGCTGTTTCTGGTGCCGGTGCTGTTGTTCTATTTCCTTGCGAGCCTTGCCTGGCGCGGCCAGGAAATGCGGATGATCGCGCAATCGATGGCCCAGGTCGCCATCCGCTTCTCCGAGCCCGAGGCCGCCGCCAGCGACTCGATGGTGACGGTCGGTCAGGCGATCCGCCGCGAGGTCGCGGCCATGGGTGACGGCGTCGAGCGCGCCATCGCGCGTGCCGGCGAACTCGAAACCCTGGTGGCCAATGAAGTCGCAGCGCTTGAGCGCGCCTACAGCGACAACGAGGTGCGGATCCGCGCACTTCTGCAAGATATCGCGCATCAGCGCGACAATCTGGTCGGACAGGCCGAGCAGGTCCGCAGCGCCATCTCCGGCGTGCAGATCGATCTGCGCCACGACATCGCGCTGATTTCGGACGCAATCGCATCGCGGGTCGACGAGGTTGCCAAGAGCATCACCGGCGCGCTGGAGGAACGCGGCGCCCACATCACCAGCGCGCTCGGCAATGCCGGCGACAACATGATCCTGGCGCTCGGCGAGCGCGGCGGCGACCTGCTCGACCGGCTCGAGGAAGCGAGCGCCGAGACGACGCGCGCCGTGCTCGACGCCAGCGAGCGGCTGACCACCAGCCTCAATTTCAAGACCGGGCACGTCCACGACGAGTTCGTCGAACTGGCCGACCGCGTGCACGAGATGCTGAACGAGCGCATCGACCGAATCACGTCCGAATTCGAGCAACGCTCCTCCACCATCGTGGACGGAATTTCCGAACGCACCGAACAGGTTCACGACTCGCTGAAGAACTCGGGCGACTCGCTCCTGCTCGAGCTCGAACTGCGCAGCGGCGATCTGGTGAGCAAGATCGACGACGCCGGCAACCGCCTGGCGGCGAACATCCTCACCTCCGGCGACAAGGCAAGCGAAGCGCTTGATGTGACGGTGAACTCGCTGGTGGCGAAGGTCGTCAGCCAGACGGAGACCGCACACGATTCGCTCAGTCTGCAGATAAGTGCCTTCGATGAATTGGTGAAGAACCAGGGCGGAGAACTCGCGGAAAAATTCGCCCGCGACAGCGGCACCCTCGGCGCCCTGATCACCCGTCACATTTCCGAGTTCGATCGCACCGTCAAGACCTTCGGCGGCGAGATCGTCGAACGCATGGGCCAGCGCACGCAGGACATCGCGGAAACCCTCAAGAGCTATGTCGACACATTCGACACCCGGCTGACCTCGAATGGCGGCGAGATCACCGCCTCGCTCGACCAGCGCCTCATGCAGTTCGAGACGACGCTCGGGACCCGCGTCGCCAATCTCGACACCTCGCTCGACACCAAGATCAGGTCTTTCGATGATTCCATCGACGGCCGTCTCAAATCGCTTGAACATACCTTCGACACGCGGGCGAAATCGGTCACCGAAACCATCGACAGCCGGCTGGGTTCGCTGGCTTCCTCGCTGACCGACGGCGCCGCGCAGGCCATTCACTCGATCGACTCGCGCCTCACCCTGTTGACGACGTCGCTGACCGATGGCGCCGCGCAGGCGATCGAGGCGGTTGATCGGCGTATCAACGACGTGACCCGGACCATCGACGGTCGCAGCACCCAGCTGACCGAAACCATCACCGCGCGCTTCCAGGAAATCCATCAGGGCATCGAGACCCGTGTCGGCGCGGTAGCCTCCGACATCGACGCGCGCGTCGCGCAGTTCGAAGACCTGCTCGGCTCGCGGGTCGAGGCCGTGGCCGGCCGCATCGAAAGCAGCGGGCGGCAAGCCAGCGAAGGCCTCATGGCCCGCGCCGAGGAATTGTCGCAAGGGATCAGGTCCAATGTCGAGGACGCGGAACGCTCGCTGACCAACCTTGTCGTCAACACCAGCGAGACCATCCAGACCGGCGCGCGCGCAGCGCAGCAGGCGTTGCTTACGGTTTCCTCGGATGTCGGCGCCCAGCTGAAGCTCACCTCGTCGGAAGTCGAGCGTGCCCTCAACGCGGTCGGCAGCTCTGCCGCCAACTCGATCGTGACCAGCGCCCGCGATGCGCAGGCCACCCTCGTATCGGCCTCCTCGGAAGCCGCCAGCCAGGTCAAGTCCCTGTCCGCCGACGTGGAGCGAACGCTCTCGGCAGCCGGCTCGACCACCGCCGGTTCGATCGTCGCCGGCGCGCGCGAGGCGCAGACCACACTGATCGCGGCTTCCGCGGATGCGGCCGGCCAGGTCAAGTCGCTCGCCGCCGATGTCGAACGCTCGCTCTCGGCTGCGGGTCAGGCGACGGTAGCGTCGATTCTCGCCGGCACGCGCGAAGTCCAGACCACGCTGGTCGGCGCTTCGTCGGAAGCCGCCAACCACGTCAAATCGCTGGCGACCGACGTGGAACGCACGTTGACGGCGATCGGCGCGGATACCGCCGCCTCGATTCTGAACAGCGCGCGCGAGGCCCAGAGTTCGCTGACGGCGACCTCGGCCGATGCCGCCAGCAGGATCAAGGCGATCTCGACCGACATGGAGCGGTCGCTCAGCACGGTCGCCGCGAGCACCACCGACAACATCATGACCAGCGCCCAAAATGCGCAAAACACCCTGGTCGCCGCGTCCAACGAAGTCAGCTCCAAGGTCAAGACGACCACGGCCGAGGTCGAGCGCTCGGTTCTCGCCGCCGGCGGCGCCTTCGGCTCCGCCGTGACCGGCAAGACCAGCGAAATCGTCACCTATGTGCAACAGCAGACCGACCGTCTCTCGCAGATGATCGACGGCAAGCGCGGCTCGCTGGTCGAGGCCATCGGCGCAAAAACCAACCAGCTCACGGTCGATATCGACCGGATCACGTCCGAGGCGCTGCGATCGATCGAAACCCGCGGGCAGACCTTCTCGCAATCCATGCTGGGCAACGGCACCGAAGTCGCGCGCACCATCACCTCTGCCGGCGAACTCGCCACCAGCGCCGTCAACAAGTCGCTGAAGGAGCTGGAACAGGCATCGCGGACGGCCATCGACCAGTCGCGCCAGGTCTCGATGGCGGCGGTGACCGAGATGCAGGAAACCAGCAAGATCCTGCGCACCGATACGGTCGCCCTGTTCGAACGCCTGCGCGAAGGCAATATCCTGCTGCAGGAGGTGCTTACCGGCGCCCACGACAACCTCAATTCGCTCGAGCGCGCACTGGTCACGCGGGTGGCCGACTTTGTGTCCGCCATGAACGACGTTACCTCGCGCAACGGGTCCGCCACGCAGGCGCTGGAAGATCAGCTGAACGTCTTCAACTCGAAGACATCGAGGGCGCTGCAAGACCTCGGCTCGCTTTCCAGCCAGTTCGAAGCCCACGGCAAGACCCTCGTCGATGCCGCGGCGATGGTCGAACAAAGCAACCGCAGCACCACCGCGTCCGTCGCTGAACGCAAGGCCGTGCTGGAATCGCTGGTCACCACGATCGATCTGCGAACCAGCGATCTCGATCAGCGGCTGTCGCGCTTCACGGGCCTACTCGATGAATCGCTGGCGGCTGCCGAAGAACGCGCGCGCGACATCGCCCGCGTGGTGGCGGAAACCGCGGGCGCGGGCTCGGCCGCGATCAGCCGGCAATTCGAATCGGTTCGCGCTGCGGCCGAAGAGGAACGCCGCCTGACCTCGGATACCATGAGCGAAATCTACCAGCAGAGCACGCAGGAAGCGGATGCGATGTTCAAGCAGTCCGCGGAGCGCTTCGCCACCATGGTCGCGAGCATGAAGCAGATGGCCGCGGAGATGCATCAGGAGCTCGAGGCCACGCGCAACGAGCTTCGCCGCGGCGTGCTGGAAATGCCGCAGGAGGCTGCCGAGAATACCGCGCAGATGCGCAAGGTCATTGTCGACCAGATCGAGGCGCTGGCCGAACTGAACCGGATCGTCGCACGCCACGGCCACGGACTTGACGTCGTCGCCACCGGCCGCACCGGCGCACACCGCGAGGAAGAGCCGATGCTGGCCGCCGCCGCCGGGGGACGCAGCGAACCGCGCTCCGCACCGCGCATGCGCGAGGCCGGCAGCGCATCGACCCTGCCGCCGCCGGATCTCGGCCTGCCCGCCTCGCGACGCACCGAGGCGCCGCCGGTTTCGCCGGCAAGTTCCGACCAGGGACGCGATGGATGGCTCTCCGATCTCCTGAGCCGCACCGATGCCGGCGCGGGCGCCGGCAACCGCGACGTCCCGCGCGGCCGCCCCGCCCAGCAGGCCACCGGCGGCAACCCGCTGGAGTCGCTGTCGCTCGACATCGGCCGCCTGATGGACCGCAACCTCGCCGCCGAGATGTGGGATCGCTATCAGCGCGGCGAGAGCAAGGCCTTCACCAAGCGGCTCTACACGCCGGCCGGCCAGAAGGCGTTCGACGAAGTCGCCCGCAAATACCGCGCCGACCGCAACTTCAAGCAGACGGTCGACCGCTACATCGCCGAGTTCGAACGCCTGCTCGATGAGGTCGCGCGCGAGGACCGCGGACCTGCGGCGCTGCGCGGCCACCTCACTTCCGAGACGGGCCTCGTCTACACCCTGCTCGCGCATGCGGCGGGACGGCTCGGGTAAGGTTCAGGCCGAAAGCGCAGAAATAAAAAACGGAGGCAGCGATGCCTCCGTTTTTGTTGCCGGGTTGCTTCAAGACCAGGACAAATTATGTCGGCACGAGCGAATTGGGCAGCGTCGGTAGACGACTTGATTAGACTGTTCGGCGATGCGATCCGCGCGTTAGTTCCGATCGTGGAACGTGCACACATGGCATGGAAGGCGCCGGACTCCTACGATGACTGGGACCGAATTTGCGAAGCAGTTTATCGCTCGACCGTTATTGGATCGATAGAGTTTGCCGAAGAGATGGGTACGTCTCTGTTCGCCCTCCTTGATCACAATTCGAATGTTTTAGGGCATAGGCGCGTGGCAACGGCAGACGTAAAATTCAATCTGAGCTACCGCGATCGAAATAGTGGCACTTTAGGGGTTATTGATAAGCTAACAGTGTCCCTCTAGCCAAGCTACTGCCGCCTCGGCGTTGCAGGAGCCGCCGGCGGAGGCGTCGGCGTCGAGGCCGAAGCCGCCGCCGGCGCGCTTGAATTGCCCGCACCGAACAACAGGCGCGTCGGGTTGCGGTCGAGATTGTTCACCGCGCGGCTGATATCGGCGAGCGTACGGCGGCCGTCGATCATCAGGGCGCCGGAGCGCTTGTCGAAATCTTCGGCCAGTTCTCTGATGGATTTCACCGTCAGGAACAGCTCGCCGCCGTCCTTGCCGCCGGCCAGCATATTGAGGCCGAGCATCAAATTGTCGGCCTTCCCCATCACGCCGTCGACCTTCAGCATGACGTCGTCGATCTTCTGGGCGTTGCGCGCCAGCGACGCGGTGAAGGTCTCGAGGTTATGCAGCGAATTTTTGACGGCCTGCTGGTTGTCGGCGACCACCCTGTTGATGTTCTGCAGCGTCCCGCGGATCGCCTCCGTGACATCCTGCAGCGCGTTCGGATCGGCCGTCAGCACGGGAATGCCATCCTCATCGAGCGGGACCGCGGGCGCGGCCTCCTCGCCGCCCTTCAGCGATATGGCGGCAACCCCGGTCAGGCCCTGAAATTCGAGCCCGACCAGAGTGTCCTTGCGCAGCGGCGCATTGTTCTCGACCATGGCGAGTGCGACCACACGACGCGGGTTGTCGAGCTTTACCGAGATCACTTCGCCTACCCGGATACCGTTAAAATTCACGCTGCCACCGTTGCGCAGGCCCGCGGCCGGACCCTCGAAGATGATGCGCAGCGGGCTGCGCGCCTTGGTGGTGTGGAGGTTCTGGAACCACAGCACAAAGCCGAAAGCGGCAGCGATCACCGCCAGGGTGAAGGATCCGATCAGAACGAAATTCGCCCGCGTTTCCATTCAAACCAACTCCGGTAGCGATTAAACTAGCCCAGGACACTAGCCCAGGACACTAGCCCA
>VFSW01003115.1_pt1 | contig 24866 bp, 26 predicted proteins | sample 5358111 | NCBI WGS metagenome assembly VFSW01 (sample SAMN11554181, study PRJNA540505) | mine drainage metagenome | isolation source: sediment from site ElyBrook_90M | place: USA: Ely Copper Mine, Vershire, VT | collected 2017
GCCCTTCTGTGGAACTTGCAACCGCCTGCGTCTCACCGCCGACGGCGCCATCCGAAACTGTCTGTTCTCCGATGACGAAACCACACTGCGCGACGTGATGCGCTCGGGCGGCACCGACGAGGACATCGAACACCAGTTCCGTCTAGCGGTGTGGGCGAAGTTCCCGGGCCATGCCATCAACGAGCCCCAATTCCTTCGCCCCGCCCGGTCGATGTCGATGATCGGCGGCTGAGCGAGGTCGTTGCGCGCCGCGAAGTGACAAACGCCCCCTGTGGTACCGCGTACCAGAGGGTGGGTCACTATCCTCGAGTCGTGGCGAGTTACCGCATCGGACAGGCGGCCCAGCTCCTGGGCGTGAGCGTGGATACGCTGCGTCGCTGGGCGGTCGCGGGGCGCATCAAGAGTACCGTTGGCGCAGACGATCGGCGTACCTTTGACGGGGCGGACCTGGCGAAGTTCGCCCTCGAGATGTCGGGCGATCAGAGGTCGAGCCAACCACGGGCCCAGTCGGCGCGCAATCGATTCGTGGGCATCGTGACCAAGGTGGTGAAGAACTCCGTCGTCGCCCAAGTGGAGATCCAGGCCGGTCCGCACCGCTTCGTGTCGCTCATCACCCGTGAAGCGGCCGACGAGTTGAAGCTGGCACCGGGAACGATCGTCGACGCCGTGGTGAAGGCGACCAGTGTTGGCGTGGAGATTCCCGCAGAGTTCTGATAAACCGACGGGCGAGCGTCGCGGCGCGGGCGAGGACCCGTCGAGTTCAGTCTCGTACCAGTGTCTCGCTCGACTCGGTCGGCCAGAGGTTCAAGTACTCCCTGGGAAGCACGACCCGGCACGGGTCCCCGGGCTCGAGGGTCACTCGTTTCGTCGTTCGGACCTGCACTTCGAGGTCGGGGGACAACGCGACGAAGAGGTCGGTGGCACTGGCGATATCGGCGACGTCGCTGATGGTGCCGCTCATCGCTTCGTCGAGCATCCGAACGTCCTCGCTCGCGGCGGGGTCGAGCAGCCGAACCCGTTCGGGGCGAATGCTCCAAGCGACCCGGGTGCCGGCGACGAGTCCAAGGTCGTCGGTAAGCAGTTCAACGCCATTGCACTCGATACGCCCAGGCCCCAGTACCGTCGCGTGGTACAGGTTCGAGATGCCGAGCAACCTCGCCACCTCGAGCGACGCCGGTCGCGAGAAGACGTCGCGCGTCGGTCCCTCCTGGATCGACCGGCCCTCGCTGATGATCACGACCTCATCGGAGAGGAACGCAGCCTCTTCGGGGTCGTGGGTCACGAGAATGGTCGCGAGGCCGGTTTCGCGCTGGAGACGGCGAAGTTCGCGTCGCAGTTCGTATCGCGACGGTACGTCGAGCGAAGAGAACGGTTCGTCGAGCAGGAGCACTCGGGGTGCGCTACAGAGAGCTTGAGCGAGGGCGACGCGTTGACGCTGGCCGCCCGAGATCTCGCTGGGCCAGCGCGACTCGAGTCCCTCAAGTCCCAGGCGATGGGTCCAGTAAGCGGCCAAGCCCGGTGTCGCATTCCTCGAGAAGAGGAGCTGTTGGGCGACGGTCAGGTTGGGGAAGAGCGAGAACCCCTGGGCGACGTAGCCGACACGTCGCTGCTCGCTCACGAGGTCGCTGAGCAACGTCGACCCGCTGGAAAAGGTTCCCGTCGAAGAACCGTACAGTCCGGCGAGACAGCGCAGCAACGCGGACTTGCCCGAGCCCGACGGCCCCAGGATGGCGACGCACTTCGCGCTCGCCGAATAGCGAAGCGACAGGTGGAACGAGCCGATGCGGTGATCGATCGCGAAGCTCACGGGATCTGACGCGCCCACCAAGGGCGCGACTGCAGCTGACGGGTTCATCGTTGTACGTAGTCGTCGCAGGTGCACACGTCCAACGAGCACGACCACGACCGCTACGGCAACGGCGAGTCCGGTCGGGGCCAACGTCGTGGGAAGTCCGATGCCACTGAACTGGTTGTACGTGTAGATCGGTAACGACGTCGGGTTGTAGGACAGGATGACGACGGCTCCGTACTCGCCAAAGGCGCGCAACCACGAGAGCAACATGCCGGCTCGGATACCCCCGGACGCTTGGGGCACGGCCACGTGCCAGAACCGCGAGAGTTGCGAATGGCCCAGCGTCGAGGCGACGTCGAGCAAGCCGGTGTCAAGCGCCGCGAAGGCCGCGCGAGCGGCCACGATCAGGAACGGTGCGGCGACGAAGGTCATGGCGATGACCACCCCGACCCTCGAGTTGGTCAGGCCGCCGTGAAAGAGGCGACCGAGGAAGGTGTAGGGACCGACCAGGTAGATGAGCACGATGCCGCTCATGAGTGGGGGTAGGGCGAGGGGGATCTGGACGATCAGACCGATGAGCGCAGCGAAGCGTCCCGTGGAACGCGCTAACAAGTACGCCAAGGGGACGCCGGTCACCGTGATCAGCACTAGGGAGATGGTCGCGCAGAGCAGCGACACCCACAGCGCCGAGAAGAGCCCCGCGACGTGCATGCCCCGTCGTGGGCTCGTTACGAAACGCACGAGGAACGCCACGAGCGGCAGCGTCAGGTACAGCACGACGAGCCCACTGAGCAGGGTCAGTGGGCTTCGAGTCGTGCTCCGAGTTCTAGCGTTCATCGCGATGTCGCCCTCGAAGGGACCGGTTGGTGGTACCTGAAGTGTTCTAGCGCGTGGCGTCGACGCGACGACCTTTGAGATATCGGGGTCATTGCGGTAATAGTAGGCGAGTACCCCTGTATTTACTCCGTAAATGTTCCAGAATCACGGTAGTTGCGCCGAAGGGTGACGCAGCGCCCATGTCGCGTGACGTGGGCGCTGCGGGTGAACAAGTACAAAACTAGGGTGGTGACGTGAATTCGACTCCAGCACCGGATTGGGTGTCGGTGACGGCGAACGTCTTGATGCCCGACGAGCTCACTTCGTGGGTGGGCGGACCGTCCTCGGGCGCGATCGTCACGTTCTGCGGTACGGTTCGCAACTCTTCGACGACGGGCCAGGACATCATCTCGCTCGAATATGAGACGAGTGTGGAGCTCGCCGAGCGCCGTATCGTCGAGGTCATCGACGTGGCGCGCTCGCGCTGGTCGGACCTGGGTCGCGTCGCCATCCATCATCGAGTTGGTCACGTCGAGCTGGGCGGAGTCGCCGTGGTCGTCGCCGTAGCGTCGCCACATCGCCAGGAGGCCTTCGAGGCCGCCAGATTCTGCATCGACGCCGTGAAGAAGTCGGTGCCGATGTGGAAGCGCGAGGTCTGGGAGGGCGGCTCCACCTGGAGCGAAGAGGCGAGTGAGATCGTGAACGCGAGGGACCTGTGAGCGGAGGGCGCGACTCGCTCGAGTATGCGGCGAACGAGACCTTGATTCGCTACGACGAGGCGAGAGAATTCGTCTTGAAGTCACTCGCGCCTCCAGTGGCGCGGCGAGCGGACATCGGCGAACTGCTCGGGTGCGTGGCCGCTGAGCGATTGATGGCGCGTGAAGACGTACCGGGATTCACCAACTCCTCGATGGACGGTTTCGCCCTTCGCGCCGGCGACGCGACCTCGAGCTCGAACGAACTTGAGGTCGTCGGATCGATCTACGCGGGTGACACGACGCGGTCTTCGGTCGGTGCCGGTCAGGCGATGCGCATCATGACGGGTGCCGCGTTGCCCGACGGTGCCGACTGCGTGTGCATGATCGAACGCACCGTGGTCCATAGCTCGCGAAACTCGGTGAGCATCAATCAAGTGATGAGCGCGGGAGAAAACCTTCGCCACCCCGGAGACGACGTCAAGGCGGGCCAGACGCTCGTCGAGCCCGGCGATGAGCTGACGTCGTTGCGCCTGGCCGTGCTGGCTTCGCAGGGATTCACGTCATTGATGGCGATTCCCCGACTGCGAGTCGGGGTTCTGTCGACCGGTAATGAGCTCGTGCGCGACGGACGTGCACTCAACGTTGGTGAGATACGTGACACGAACGGACCGCTGCTGATGGCGCTGCTCGAGGAGTCGGGCTGCACCGCGGTCGATTTGGGGGTCGCACTCGACGACCCCGAGGAGATCACACGACGATTGAGTTTCGGAGTCGCCGGCTGCGATGCGGTGATCTCGACCGGAGGCGTCAGCGTGGGTGACGTCGACCACGTCAAAATGGTGATTGGCGAGTTGGGCGAACGAAGCGCGCGCACGATGCGCGTCGCGATCAGGCCGGCCAAGCCCTTCGCATTCGCCACGGTGGGCGAGCGGGCAACACCGATTTTCGGCCTGCCCGGCAATCCGGTCTCGACGCGGGTCAGCTTCGAGCTCTTCGTGCGTCCCGCCCTTCGACAAATGGCCGGTCATCGTCAGATTGACCGATTGAGAATGGACGCGGTGCTCGATATTGCGATGCCTCGCGAGAACGACGGCAAGCTGCACCTCGTACACGTCGTCGCACGCGCGCACGCCGATGGCCGCGTTCACGTCGAACGGGCCATCCGCCACGGTTCGCATCTGCTGAGTTCCCTGCTCGATGCCAACGCCATCGCCCTGATCGATTGCGACGTCAGTCCGGTGGCGGGTGACGTCGTTGCGCTGATCGTCATCGACGCCGAGCGACTCGGCCAGACGTGACCCGTCTGCTACTACTCGGACCGGCGCGAGAGGCCGCCGGTGTTCGCCATGACGAATTCGACGCGAGCACGGTCGATGAGGTACTCCGTCTGGCGATTGAGCGTTACGGGGCGCACTTCGAGCGGATCCTCGCCGTGAGTCAGGTGTGGGTAAACGGAGAGGTCGCCACGATGGGGGATCCGGTTCACCCCAGCGACGAGGTCGAGGTACTCCCTCCCGTGTCTGGAGGATGAGGGTCGCGGTGGCCGGACAAGAGTTCGAGGGCGTGGGGCAGGATCGGAAGTAGGGCCTCGAGGCTCTCGAGGGCGCCCTTGGGTGAGCCGGGCGTATTGATGACGAGACATGCGCCGACGGTTCCCGACACGCCGCGCGACAGTGGTCCGAACGCATTGGTCGAACGCATCAGCTCACCCAGCCCCGGCGCCTCGCGCTCGAGCACTTGGCGGGTGGCTTCGGGAGTGAGGTCTCTTGGAGCGAAGCCGGTACCGCCCGTCGTGACGACGAGTCCCGCGAACTCGAAGCACATATCGACCAGCGCCTCTGCGACCGAATCGACCCCGTCGGGCACGACGCGCTGATCGATCAACTCGAACCCGTTGGCGCGCAGACGATCGGCGAGCAGTGGTCCTGCCAGGTCGTCGCGGTGTCCAGAGGCGACCGAGTCCGACACCGTGAGAATCTTGGCGTCAAGGGTCATCGCAGAAGCGTAGGTGATGAGCGGCGTGATGTCACGACCGCCCGGCAAGAGCCCTTCGCGCGAGACCCTGACCAGTGGCAATTCGCCGGGTAGCATCGTCAAATGAGTGGTCACGCAGTCGCGCGCGCACGCGTGACGATGCTGCCCGCAACGTGTGTCGCGGTCGCGGCCAACGCCTTGAAGAAGGGGGACGTGCTCGCGACTGCGCGCTACGCCGGTGTCCAGGCGACCAAACAGACTGCGTCACTCGTGAGCGAGGCTGACGTGCTGAGCTCGCTCAGGGTGACCGTTGAGTTCGAAGTCGCGGAGACTTGGATCGATATCGAGGCGCGCATCGATGGCTCCGAACGGACTGGCGTAGAGCCCCACGCTCTTTGCGCGGTGATGGTTGCGGCCCTGACGATCTACGACATGTGCAAGGCGGTTGATCGCACCATGATGATTGGCTCGGTGGAACTGCACCAGACGTCAGACTCGCAACCGCATCGCGGCTTATGAAGTGGGGTAGCGACCAAGCCGATGGCCATATTCAAGAGCCCAGCGTGGTGGGCGAGGGAATGTTCGAGCTGTTGAACGTCTGAGCGGGCACCACGGGTGAGATTCCGTTGGCCGAGAGAATCTTGCGACCCTGTCGGCCCAAGAGGAAGGAGATGAATGCCTGGGCCGCACTGCGGTGGGGGGCTCGGTTGAGCAGAGCAACGGTGAAGTCGGCGTAGAGGCCGGTTCCCACGAGCGGCACCGTCATCAGGTGGGCAGCCTTCGCCTCGACGGCGTAGAAGAATCCCGCATCCAACTGCCCCGCTTGGAGTTCGCCCACCAATGACGTCTCGGTGAAGACATTCGACGTGGCCGATGCCAACGATGCCAAGTGGGGGACGTCATAGGAGAGCGCGACGCCAGTCAGCGCATCGACGGCCAACACTCCCTTGGGGTCGGTCGCCGGATCGGTGCGTCCGAGGCGAAAACCTGACCGGCCAATCACGTCGTACCACGGAAGTTTGCGCAAGGATTTGGCGAAAGAGGAGGACGGGTTGTACCCCAGCTCGAGCGCTGAGCGTCCGAATAAACGGTAGGTCGTCACCCAGTTTCCATTGGTCGACGTCATCAGACTCGCGTCAACGCTCGGCGACGCACTGATGAAGATGTCGCCAACTTGGGTACCTCCCTTGATCTCATTGGCCAGTGCCGATGAGCCGTCTGAGACGCCATTGAGCGTGTAGCCCGTCGCCTTGTGAAAGGCCGGGCCGATCTGCTGTTGCATGAGGTCGAAGAGGGACCCCGCGTAGAGCACGTTCACCGCTCCGGAGTGTCGTTGTGACGAGGCTCCTGCCCCAGTCGCGAGCGATCCGATGACCAGCGACGAGACGAGGAGTCCGACGCTCACGATGAGAGCCGAGGGGCGTGACGGGCAGACGACCCGGCCCTTGGAATAGACTCTCGATGGGTGTGTGGTCATGTGGGAACCTCCGGGCACGGCGCTTGGCGGCGAATGAAGTGGATATTGGCTGAAAACAGTTCGTACGCTGGTCGAAACCAGATGTGCAGTGAAACTTGAGTGAAAATGTAGCATTTGCGTCTCTATGAATCAATAGATGGTGCATCTGCGCCCTTGGGTCCTTGGACGGTTTTTGCGAAGCTCACGTTCGCCGCCATCAACGCCGAGACCCGCCACAGCAAATGCGCACCACGGCCGAGATGTCCGGAGACAGGCCCGTCAGCCACCAATTCCATGGTCCATGAAGATCGTTGACGCCTCGATTGGTTCCTACCAAGACGAGGAGGGGATAACTCGTGTCGACGTCCGGTTTCGGACAATGGGAACGCGCGACGCCACGAGCGGCAGATTGTCCCTTCGATGACCGGTCGCGCGTCGCTTCGTCGCTCACATGGTGCAAGCATGCTAGGACGACATCAGGGACGTGGGAGGTTCGATGAAGTCGTTCAATGCGAAGATGGCGGTGGTCACAGGCGGAGCTTCGGGTATGGGTCGCGAGTTGGTGCTCCAACTCGCGGGTGAAGGGTGCTCGGTCGCGACCTGTGACGTGAACGCCGCAGGTCTATCCGAGACAGTGGCGCGAGCCAACGCTGTCGCCCCGGGGGGCGTTCGGGTGACGGGTCACCACTGTGACGTCAGTGATGAGGTCCAGGTCCTGGGCTTTCGTGACGAGGTATTGGCTGAACACGGAGTCGATCACCTCGACCTGGTCTTTAACAACTCGGGAGTCTCGGGTGGGGGCAGCTTTGTCGCCGACACCCGCGAATCGTGGGAGAAGACCTTCGCGGTCGATTGGTGGGGCGTGTACTTCTCCACGAGGGCCTTCCTCCCGCTGCTCATCAAGAGCGAAGACGCACTCCTGGTCAACACCAGCAGCATCAACGGTTTTTGGGCGTCACTCGGCCCGGGTATCCCCCACACCGCCTACTGCACGGCCAAGTTCGCGGTGAAGGGGTTCTCCGAAGCGCTGATCGAGGACCTTCGCGTGAACGCACCCCACGTGCAGGTCGCCGTGGTCATGCCGGGTCACGTCGGCACCGACATCGTGAACAACAGCCGTAAGTTCCATGGGGAGGTCGATCCGTCCGACATGAGTGACGACGAGCTCGAAGGGGTTCGCCGGAACATGGCGCGCTCCGGGTTGGTCCATGCCGACACCTCATTAGAGGAAGTTCGAAAGGCTCTTGGTGGCTTGGGTGACCATTTCCGAGATAGCGCCCCGTTGAGCGCCAAAGGCGCGGTGGAAATCATCCTTGGCGCCCTGCTCGCGGGCGAGTGGAGGATCCTGGTGGGAGAGGACGCGAAGTTCCTCGACGAGCAAGTCCGCCTCAACCCCTCGGGGGCCTACGACTATCAGGGAGTCGGCGCTGACATCGTGAGGTCGATCATCCCTGATTGAGCTCGAGGTGTGATGCGCTCATGGAATCGAGCGCCGACGATCCCACCATGCGGTCACGAATGTCGTCGAATCGACTCTGGCCGCCGGTTCACCACCCCGGCCGCGTAACTTGGATTCAGGACTCCGACTTCTTCACCCGAGCGCGCCGGTGGTGCCGCTGATAGTCTCCCTGAAAGTGTCCCGAAGGCTTTCGACCACGGACTTCCTGGCAGTAGGCACGACGACCAGAGAGAGGTCATGCCCATGAGCATTCTCGGCAACCGAGTACTTCGACGTGAGGATCCTAAGTTCTTGACGGTAGGCGGCACCTACGTCGCCGACCTCGAGCTGCCCGGCTCGGTGCACGTGACGTTCGTGCGATCGAGCATGGCGCACGCCAAGATCGTCTCGGTCGACTCGTCGCGGGCCAAAGCCATGCCGGGCGTCATCGGCGTCTTCTCGAACGACGACTTGGGCCTGGCCAACTTCCCGACCATCATGGAAATGACGAACGCCGCGATGACACCGCCGATGCTGGCCTCGGGGACGGTTCGATTCGTCGGAGAGCCGATCGTAGTCATCGTGGCCGAGACGCGCGAGGCGGCGGCGGACGCCGCGGAACTGGTCGTGATCGACTATGAGCCGCTCCCGGTCGTGATCGATCCCGTTGAAGCGAGGAAGGATGAGATCCTGCTCTTTCCCGAGGCGGGTACGAACGTCGCGTTCACGCTCGACTTCGGAGGAGACGACACCTTGTTCGACGCCTGTGAGGTCGTGGTCGAGTTGACCCTCGCTAATCAGCGCGTGGCGCCGTGTCCACTCGAGGGTCGGTCCGCGGCGGCCCACATGACCGCTGACGGTCGCCTCGAGTTCAGTTCGGCCACGCAGGCTCCCCACGGCGTGCGCGACGCGCTCGTGTCCTTCCTCGGCCTCGAGCCAGAGCAGGTTCACGTGGTCACCCCCGACGTGGGTGGTGGATTCGGTGCCAAGGCCTCGGTCTACCAAGAGGACATCGTCGTGGGGTGGTGCGCGCTGCGACTCGGTCGACCAGTGCGTTGGACCGAGACGCGTTCTGAGAGCATGGTCGGTCTCGGCCACGGTCGAGCCCAGGTGCAACACGCGCGCATCGGTGGCACCCGTGACGGAATCGTGCAGGCCTATCGCCTCGACGTGCTCCAAGACAGCGGGGCCTATCCCGGCTTCGGCGCAGTCCTGCCCTTCATGACCAGGACCATGACCTCAGGGCCGTACAAGATCGCCAGGGCCGAGTGCGCGAGTGTCTCGGTGGTGACGAACTCGACGACGACGACGGCCTATCGCGGCGCGGGTCGGCCTGAAGCCACGGCGGCCATCGAGCGGATGATGGACGTGTTCGCGCGCGAGATCGAGATGGACCCCGCCGAACTTCGTCGTCGCAACCTGATCTCCAAGGACGAGTTCCCCTACACCACGCCCGTCGAGACCGTCTATGACGTCGGGGACTACCACCGTGCACTCGACCTAGCCCTCGAGGTCGCGGACTACGAACAACTACGTGCTGAACAGTCTCGTCGCCGACTCTCGGGTGACGTGCGTCAACTCGGCATCGGCCTGTCGTGCTACGTGGAGATCACCAACGGACTGCCCGACGGCGAGTTCGGGGCCGTGGAGATTCGTCCGGACGGCAAGGTGATCGTACGCACCGGTACCTCACCGCACGGCCAAGGGCACGTGACGGCGTGGTCGATGCTCGTCGCCGAGCAGCTCGGCATCGCGATTGAAGACATCGAGGTGATCTACGGCGACACCGACGTCGTGCCGCGTGGTGCGGGGACGATGGGTTCAAGGTCGCTGCAGATCGGTGGGGCCGCCGTCAATCAGGCGGCGCTCGATGTCATCGAGAAGGCGAAGGACCTGGCGGCGGACCTCTTCGAGGCGGACCGCGGTGACGTCGTGCTCGATAAGGCGAGCGCGAGCTTCCACGTGGTGGGTTCTCCAGCGGTGTCGCACAGCTGGGCCGAGTTGGCGGCTGCGGCGCTCGCCAAGGATGGCGGTCCACTCTTCGCCGAGGTCGACCTCGCTTCGCCCGGACCGACGTTCCCCTTCGGCACCCACGTCTCGGTCGTTGAAGTCGATACCGAGACGGGCAAGGTCACGGTGCTACGACACATCGCGGTCGACGACGCCGGTCGAATCGTCAATCCGCTCCTCGCCGAGGGTCAGGTCCACGGGGGAATCGCCCAGGGCGTCGCTCAGGCCCTGCTCGAAGAGGTCGTCTACGACCTCGACGGCAATCCGCTGACGTCGACCTTGGCCGACTACTCCTTCATCTCCGCCGCCGAACTGCCGAGCTACGAGACGCGCTTCACCGAGACGCCGACACCGGTCAATGCGCTCGGGGCCAAGGGAATCGGCGAATCCGGGACGATCGGTTCGACACCAGCGGTGCACAACGCGGTCTGTGACGCGCTGGCGCACTTGGGAGTTCGACACGTCGACATGCCCACGACACCGATGCGCGTCTGGAGCGCAATCGAAGAAGCCGCCGCACGAACCAACGCGAAGGGACAGGGCTGATATGCGAATTGAGATGATGGTGAACGCGAACGCTGAGTCCCACGACGTAGAAGCGCGCACTCTGCTCGTGCACTACCTTCGCGACGCGGTCGGACTCACGGGGACGAACGTGGGCTGTGATACGACTTCGTGCGGCGCGTGCACCGTCCTGATGAACGGCGAGTCGGTGAAGTCTTGTACCGTACTCGCCGCCCCAGCGGCCGGCGAAGCGATCACGACGATCGAAGGGCTCGGCGATGAGTTGGGACAGATGGACCGCGTCCAACAGGCGTTCCAGGACTGTCACGGTCTCCAGTGCGGCTACTGCACGCCGGGCATGGTGATGGCGGTAACGTCGTTGTTGCGCGAGAACCCCGAACCGACCGAGGCGGACGTTCGTTTGGGTCTCGAGGGCAACCTCTGTCGTTGTACCGGTTACCACAACATCGTCGAGGCGGCCCTCGCCGCCAGACGGGTTCACGAGGTCCACCAATGATACCGGCGAGTTTCGACTACGTGCGGGCCGCAACCGTCGAAGAGGCGATCGACCTCCTGGTCCAACACGGTGACGACGCCAAGCTCCTGGCTGGTGGTCATTCGCTGTTGCCGCTGATGAAGATGCGCCTCGCCCAGCCGGCGCTGCTCGTCGACATCGCACCGCTGCGTGCGCTGAGTTACGTCAGAGATGAGCACGACCACGTCGCGGTGGGAGCGCTGACGCGACACCACGACCTCGCGAACAGTCCAGTGGCAATCTCGGGTGCTTCGGTGCTTGCCCACGTCGCAGGTCAGATCGGCGATCCTCAAGTTCGCCACCGCGGTACGATCGGTGGGTCGATCGCCCACGGCGATCCCGCCTCGGACCTGCCCGCGGTCTTGTTGGCGCTCGGAGCGACGATGGTCGCCCAAGGACCGACGGGACGTAGAGAGATCTCGGCGGCGGATTTCTTCGTCAGCTTCTTCGAGGTCGCGCTCGCGCCGGACGAGGTGCTCGTCGAGGTCCGAGTCCCCAAGTCCTCGCCCGGACAGTGGGGCTTCGAGAAGCTGACCAAACGCGCCCAGGACTGGGCGATCGTGGGAGCGGTGGCGGTTCGCTCGTCGAGCGGTGTCGGCGTGGGGCTCATCAACATGGGACCGGTGCCCTTGCGCGCCAGTGGCGTCGAAGCGGCGATCGCGTCGGGCAAGGACGCCAAAGAAGCCGCGGAGCTCGCTAGTGAGGGTACTGAACCGTCAGCCGATTTCAATGGTTCGCTCGAGTACCGTCAGCACGTCGCGCGGGTCCTCGTACGTCGAGCGCTCGAGAAGGTTGGCGTCTAATTTCCACCGTTCCAGTCGCTGTATCGTCCCCCGAGCAGATGGCGCAAGTGCTGGGCGAGCACGGATATCTGGCCGACGATTCGCTCGCGACCTCTCTGTTCCTCGCTCTTCGCATGGGGCGCCCGCTGTTGCTCGAGGGCGAGGCGGGTGCCGGCAAGACCGAGGTGGCCAACGTGCTGGCGCGCTGGACGGGCGGCGAATTGGTGCGCCTGCAGTGTTACGACGGCATCGACGCCTCCCAGGCGGTGTACGAGTGGGACTACGCGCGCCAGCTCCTGCACCTTCGAGCCGCTGAGACGACCGGTTCAGGAACCGATCAACCGGCACAACTCGAGCACTCGTTGTACTCCGAGGAGTACCTGATACGCCGCCCGCTGTTGCGCGCCATCGCCGGCGCCGCGGGGGAGGGACCGGTGCCGATACTGCTCATTGACGAGATCGACCGCGCCGATGACGAGTTCGAGGCCTACCTTCTCGAGATCCTCTCGGACTTCACGGTGACGATTCCCGAATTGGGAACCTTCAAGGCGTTGCGCGCGCCGATCGTGATCCTCACCTCCAATCGCACCCGTGACGTTCACGACGCGCTCAAGCGTCGCTGTCTCTACCACTGGGTCGATCACCCGAGCTTCGAGCGCGAGGTGGCCATTGTGCGCCTGCGCGTCCCCGAGGCGAGCGAGTCGCTCGCCCGCGAGGTCTCGGCGGTCGTGGCCGAGCTGCGAAGACGTGGTCTCTTCAAGCCGCCCGGCGTTGCCGAGACGATCGATTGGGCGCAGGCGATCAGTGTGCTCGGGGCCAGTCACCTCGACGAACGCACCGTCGAGCGCACACTCGGCGCGTTGATCAAGTACCGAGAGGACGCCGAGCGCGTTCGTGCCTCGGGCCTGTCCGAACTCGTGAGCGGAGCCCTAAAGTACGAATCATGATCGCACCGGCGTCGACCGACCTTGCCCAACTCGCCACCGCGTTCGCCCGCTCACTTCGTGCGGCTGGTCTCGAAGCGCCCGCGAGTGCGTCCATTGACTTCGCCAAGGCGCTGGCGCTGCTCGGCACCGACCGGCCCGATCACGTCTTCTGGGCCGGTCAGGCCTGCTTTTGCAAAAGCGCGGAGGACATCGTTACCTACACGCAAACCTTCCGAGCATTCTTCACGCTCACACCTTCGCCATTGGCGCGCGGTCGTATGACCACCGTAGCGCCGGTTCCGATCACCCGACCCTCGGCGCAGGTCGAGTCCGATGACGATGACACCGATGACGATGGTTCCGACGAGAGCGTTCGAGACGACCGAGCTCGTCCGGTCGCCTACTCATCGGCCGAAATCCTTCGTGCGAAGGACTTCGCGAACTGCACCCAAGGCGAGCTCGCCGAGGTCGAGCGGCTCATCGTGGGCCTGCGCCGTTCTCCTGCGATGCGCCGAGGACGTCGACTGACGTCGCGTGGCCGATCGCAGCGCGGCGTTTTAGACGTTCGTCGTACGCTGCGAGCCTCGTTGGGATCGGGCGGTGACCTCGCGCACCTCGAGCGGCGCGTTCGTGGGGTTCGCCCGAGAAAGGTGGTCCTGCTGCTCGACGTGTCTGGCTCGATGGGCGCCTACGCGCGCGCCATGCTGCTCTTCGCGCAGGCGACGACCGTATCGCAGCGCGGCGTCGAAACCTTCACCCTCGGTACGCGCTGTACGCGCATCACCCGCGAGCTCTCGTGGCGCGACCCCGACGCGGCACTGGCGCGCGTGGTCTCGAGCGCCACTGACCTCAAGGGTGGGACCCGATTGGGTGAGTGCCTGGGCGACTTCAACGACAGCTGGGGGATCGGCGGGGTCGCTCGCGGGGCGATCGTGGTGCTGATGTCGGACGGGTGGGACCGCGGCGATCCGTCGGTGCTCGCCGCGCAGATGGAGCGACTGGCGCACGTGGCCTACCGCGTCATCTGGGTGAATCCCCTCAAGGCGTCGCCCGGTTACGAACCACTCGTTCGCGGCATGGCGGCAGCCCTCCCGTTCACGGACGAATTCCTGTCGGGCCATTCGCTCGACGCGATCGCCGAATTGGCGCAGGTGATCGCGCGATGAAGGAGATCCTCTCGACCCTCGACGACTGGCTCGCCCAGGGCAAGCGCGTGGCGATTGCGCGGGTCATCGGCATCGAGGACTCTGGCCCAAGAGACCCCGGAGCAACGATGGCGGTGAGTGAGGACGGTCTGGTCGCCGGTTCGGTGTCCGGGGGGTGCGTCGAAGGCGCCGTGGTGAACGAGGCGAACGAAGTCTTGGCGACGGGCCAGGCACGTCGCTGCTCGTTCGGTTACTCCGACGACCAGGCATTCGCCGTCGGCCTCACCTGTGGCGGAACGGTGCACCTCTTGGTGGAGCCGCTCGATTGGAGCGAAGAGATCTACCGCGAACTTCGTCGTTCCCTGATCGCGGGCGAACCAGTAGGTCTGGTGACGGTCACCCAATTGGGGGACGACGTGCCGGCGCCGACTGCGACGCCGCTGGGTGCGAAGCTTCTGGTGCGAGTCGAGGGACCGGTGCTCGGTTCGCTCGGCAACAGCGAACTCGACCGTGTCGTTTCGCGCGACGCTCGAGCGATGCTCGAACGTGGGGTCACGGGATCGCGTCACTACGGAGCCCTCGGTGAGGCCCGTCGAGAGGATCTCGAGACATTCGTCGAAACCTTCGTCTCACCGTCACGGCTCGTGATCTTCGGTGCCGTTGATTTCTCCAGAGCCCTCGTCGAAGTCGCCAAGGTCCTCGGTTTTCACGTCACCGTCTGTGACGCTCGGGCGGTCTTCGCGACGAGAGCTCGATTCCCCACGGCCGATGAGGTCGTCGTGGAGTGGCCCGACAGCTTCCTCGGGCGCGTGGCGCCAACACTCGGTCCACGTGATGCGATCTGCGTGCTCACCCACGACACCAAGTTCGACGTGCCCGCGATACTCGGCGCGCTGGCCAGTCAGGTGGGCTACATCGGGGCGATGGGATCGCGCCGGACCCACGAGAAGCGTTGGGTCCGCCTCCTCGAGGCCGGCGCGTCCGAGGAGGAGCTGCGAACAAGGCTCATGAGCCCGATCGGCCTCGACCTTGGCGCGCGCACCCCCGAAGAGACGGCCGTGGCGATCTGCGCGGAGATTATCGCCGTGCGTAGCGGTCGAGCTTTGCAGGTGGTGGCACCGCTGCGAGACGGGTCGGGACCGATTCACTAGGCGCACGACGTGCGACGAACTTCCGGGCCGGTACCAGCGTGGTCTCGTTCAGCTCGGGTGAACACCACGGGGCTCGTTATGCTGAGCCGATGAGCGTCTGCGCCGTCATCCTCGCGGCGGGTGGCGCCAGTCGCTTCAACGCGCAGAACCCGGGCGCTGTGCCGGGCAGCAAGTTGCTCGCCGCGGTTCGCGGGCGTCCGTTGCTCTCGTGGGCGATCCATCCGGCGCTCGATGCCCAACTCGATGAAGTCGTCGTGGTGGGCGGGGCGATCGACCTCACCGTGGCCGTCCCCGACACCGTCACGCTGCTGCGAAACGAGGACTGGCAACTCGGCCAGGCCTCGTCGCTCCATGTCGGCATCGAGTGGTGTATTGCCCAGGGCCACGACCGTGCGGTGATCGGTCTGGGTGACATGCCGGGGATCTCGAGCGAGTCGTGGCGGCGCGTGGCTCGAGCACCGCAGGGCCCGATCGTCTTTGGAACCTACGCACGTAAGCGCGGCCACCCCGTTCGACTCGACGAGCAGATCTGGGCGATGTTGCCCGTCGAGGGCGACACGGGTGCGCGTCTCGTCGCGCGCCGTTACCCTGAACTCGTATGTGAAGTCGCTTGCGAAGGTGTCGCGATCGACATCGATACCCGCGAGGACCTTGAACGGTGGAGATAGAACAATGCAACTGACCAACGACTTCGAAGTCGCCGTCCCGGTCGAGACGGCCTGGACCGTACTCACCGATATCGAGCGCATCGCGCCCTGCCTGCCGGGCGCTCAACTACGCGAAGTCCAAGGCGACGAGTACCGTGGGGCGGTCAAGGTCAAGGTCGGCCCGATCACCACCTCCTATGAGGGTGCCATACGGTTCAGCGAGTTGGACGAGGGCGGACTGAGAGCGGTGATGAAGGCCGAGGGCCGTGAGACGCGCGGTCAGGGCAACGTCAGTGCGATCATCACGGCCACGCTCGTCCCAAAAGGTGAAGGCACGAAGGTCACCGTCGTCACCGACCTCACCATCAGCGGCAAGGGCGCCCAGTTCGGGCGAGGCGTGCTGGCCGACGTCTCGGCGAAGCTGCTCGATCAATTCGTCACCAATCTCGAGACGACCGTACTGATTCCCGGCGCGGGGACGGCGCAGGTCGAGAGAGCCTCTTTCGCGACGAACACGGAAGGCGACGTCGAGGAGACCTCGACGATGAGTGCCGAGCTCAGTGACGCCAAGGGGTTGTCGACGCCGTCATTGAATGGCGATCCTGCTGGCGAGCAGCGCCTCGGGGCGGGCGCATCCGCGGTTCGCCCTATTGACGCAGCGCCGTCTGAACCGGTGGACCTGGTCGACCTGGCGCGCGGGTCCGTGCTCAAGCGTATCGTCAAGCCCGCGGTCATCGCTGGCGCGATCGTCTTCGTGCTCGTCGCCAAGCGACGACGCCAACGCTAGGCGGATCCACCACTGCGGACTGGGGTGGAAGTCCTGTTCAGCGTTTCACGTGATCGTCAAGGAACCTGATCACCGCGTTAGTGAAGGCGTTGTTCTGGTCGCCGGCGATCATGTGACCGGCTCCGGGCACCTCAACGACCGTGATGTCGGGAAGGCGAGCGACGATATTGTCGATCCCCTCCTGGGTGAGCACGTCGCTGAGCATCCCTCGAACGAGCATCGTTGGAACCCTGATGTTGCTCATCGCGACGTCCAACAGACCCGCGAATCGATCGGCCACCACTTCAGTCCTATCGCGCGTGATGAATTTCGGGTCCCAGTGCCAGTACCATCTGCCATCGCGCTCGCGAAGGACTTTGCGCAGTCCGTCGGGGTTGAAACGCCGAACTCGTTGAGGGGTGTAGGCGGCGATGACCTCGGCGGCGTCTTCGAGCGAGTCGAAGCCGTCGACTCCCGAACGCATGAATTCGACGATTCTGTCCACACCGTCGCGGCTGGTCACCGGTGCGATGTCCACCAGTATGAGGCCGCTCGAGACTTCGCGGTCACTCGTCCCCTCAGCGAGCATGGCCGACATACCGCCCAGCGAGGCTCCGACGAGCACGGGGGGTTGTCCCAGCTGGTCGGCGACGGCGATGCAGTCGGCACAGAACGCGGTGAAGGAGTAATCGCCGTTCGCCGCCCACTCGCTCTCTCCGTGCCCGCGCAAGTCCAGCGATACCGTTCGCCACCCCCGACTCGCCACGAGTTGCGCCGTACTGCCCCAAGCGTGGCGAGTCTGTCCCCCGCCATGGAGGAACAAGACGGGTGGATCGTCGGGGCTCCCTCGCTCATCAGCAACGAGCTCGATCCCCTCGAAGCCTCGAAAGGTGACCCGTCGTGGGTCGGTCGAAGTCACTGCGTCTTGACGCTGCGCAATCGAAGTCTCGTGCCGTTTAGTCGCACGGACCACCCGCCACGTAGATCACCTGTCCAGAGACGAACGAGGAGTCTTCTCGGGCGAAGAACGACACGACCGCCGCGATGTCTTCAGGTTGACCAACGCGAGCAACGGGAATTTGCTTGGCCGCGCCCTTTTTGAAGTCCTCGAAGTCCACGCCGATGCGCTTCGCGGTGTCTGCAGTCATGACGGTCTAGATGAAACCTGGAGCAATTGCGTTCACCGTGACACCGTACTTACCCAACTCGATCGCCAAGGTCTTGGTGAAGCCCTGCATGCCGGCTTTAGCTGCGGAGTAGTTGGCTTGACCGCGGTTGCCGAGCGCGGAGGTGCTCGACAGATTCACGATGCGGCCCCAACCGGCCTCGGTCATGAACTTCTGCGAAGCCCGGCTCATGAGGAACGCTCCGCGCAGGTGCACGTTCATGACCGCGTCCCAGTCGTCGACCGAGAGTTTGAACAGCAGGTTGTCACGGGTGATTCCCGCATTATTCACGAGTACGGCGGGTCCACTGAGCTCTTCGGCGACTCGGGCCACCGCTCGACCAACGGCCTCCTCGTTCGAGACGTCGACTCCGACCGCGACTGCCTTGCCGCCTTCAGAGATGATCTCGTCACGAACGGGAAAGCAGGCCGCTTCGTCGAGGTCGAGGATGGCGACGGCGAAGCCGTCCTTGCTCAGACGCTTGGCAACGGCGGCACCGATACCCCGTGCGGCACCGGTCACGATTGCTGTTCTCATCTCTTGGGTCATCAGGTCTCCTTGGTACAAATTGATCGGAAATACGATTCTTGCAGGGAATCGCGAGGCGGTTCGCCAGCTATTGCGATGACCACCCTGGGGCATCTCGTCGACTCATTATTGTCGCGCCAATCTCAGATCCGGCCACCGGTCAGCGGGATCCACTTTCGCGCCAGAGCCCCATCGGACCCAAGGTAGACCGTTATTTGGTACGAACAGCGACGAAGGTTACATTGCCCTCAGACGTGATCTGATCACATGCGACTTGCGAGTTCGCGTTGAGATTCTGCTTTGACGACAGTACCAGCCACTTCCCAATTAAGTTGACTTAGGATTGAAATTGAACGGGATGGTGTTGGATGGATGTACCAGTCGGTGATGTGCGAGAATGCTCCTGGTGGCGTCCGCTAAAAGTAGCCTTCGTGGGCGAGAGCCGTGGGTCCGCGCAGATGGAGAAGTTTCGAACTGAGCTGCTGGACTCGTTCCGTAGCCAAGGACACCAAATCGTGACCACGAGCGAAGAAGATATTGATCTCCTAATCGACAGCGTCACGATTCCTGACGGTCCCGAACCATTGGTGCTGCGGATTCCCGAGCGATCACAGCCCCTGATGTTGACCGTTACGAAGGACTACCGCCTACGTCGTCGTCCACACAACCTGGTCGTCCTCGTCGGAGTCCAAGAGTCGCTTCGCACCTGGTCACACGTCGAAGTGGTCTCAACGGCGCGTGTCGCCATGGCCAAGATTGGCTCGCCGAAGATCGTGTTCGTATCGGGCTCTGACGTGGATGAAGTCACGTACTGCACCCTCGAAGGTGGCCATCCAACCGAGACCCACGCGAAGGTCGCCGGACTTCGTGACCGCCTGGTCGCCAGTGCCAGCGCTCGAGAGGTCGGAGGACAGTTCGACATCATCAGCGACGCCATCACCAGCGAAGCGTGGAACGAGACCACGATCCCCGATGAGATCGTGCGCGCGGGCCATCGTATGGACCAGTTGGGACTGTTGCCCAAGCCACAACAGATCTCGGACTACGTGTCGGAACCAATGGCTCGAGTGTATGCGAGGTTCCTCGGTCTCAAGGGCTTCAGCGAAGGCATGTTGTTCGCCGTGGATCCCATCACGCGAAACACGATGGTAACGGCCTCGGGAAGTTGGGACGTGGATAAACGCGCGCTGAACCGTGATGAGGTGACTGCGCTATCTGGGATCGTGGACGGGCGAGTGCAGGTTCAAGCCCCCAGTGGTGTTCGGCCCAAGGGACCTTCGGTCGAGGCTCTCGAGGTGCTTTCCCTCCTCGAAGCCGCTCCGCGAGTCCGCTTATCACCAGACGCGGCCGACGGTTGGCGACTCGACCCAGATGGCGAGATCGAAGTGCCGATTATCAGGTCAGGGATCCACGCTCACGTCGGCGTCGTCTCCGCAGACGATACTGTCGTCGAGACCATTGAGCCCGATCGTAAGAACTACCCCTTCGGCTTTGGCTGCGGGACGGACTTGATGTGCGAGGTCGCGCGCAGCACGGTGGAACGCTCCTCGGCGATCAACGATCCCAACGATCTGCGGCGATACGTTCGTTGGCCGATGCTGTATCACGGCGAGATGGTGATCGAACTCTGGAAAGAAGGGGCCGAGAGCGTCACGTTCGATGGACTTCTCGATCTGTTCGACGATGCGAAGAGTCACGCCATCGAGTTTCGTTCCGATCACGTTGACCAACCGCGTTAGTGACACCGCTGGTGAAGAAAACGGGGCCTCCGATTCTGGCAGAATCAGTGTGGAGATAACGTTGTCCAATGTCGAACGCTCAGCGTTGGCGTCCCGGCGACTCGTGTACGCTGCGCTCGTTGATTGTGCATGAACAGTCGCTCGAAGCAGCTGAGTCCTAGACAGGAATGTGAAGCGCCACTTTGATGACACGAGCTCGATACTTAGCCAAGTGGGAATTGGAGGACGTTCGAGGCGTGGTCGTCGTGGTCGACGTCCTGAGAGCTTTCACGACCGCGGCGTACGCGTTCGCTGCTGGAGCGTCCGCCATTTGGCTCGTGGGTACCGTGGCTGAGGCCCTGGAGTTGTCACGAGCCATGCCCGGCTCGCTCACCATGGGTGAGGATCACGGGAAACGACCGCAGGGATTTGACTTCTCGAACTCACCAGCGGCGCTGGCCAGTGCCGATCTCGAAGGACGAGTGCTCGTGCAGCGCACCTCAGCAGGCACCCAAGGCGCGATTGCCGCGAAGAACGCCGAGCGGTTGTTCGCTTCGAGCCTCGTGTGTGCCACGGCAACGGCTAAGGCTGTTGAACAGACCGGTCTGGGTGTTCCCACTTACGTCATCACTGGGCGCTTCCCAGATTCACCCGATGGTGGCGAGGATGACTTAGCAACGGCACAGTTGATCGAGCGCGCCCGCCTGAACGAGTCGCTGGACATCGCCGCGACGAAGAATGCAGTCTCCAATTCACGTTGGGCTCGACGGATGAGTCAAATGGACGCGACTGACGTTCATCCTCTGGACGTCACCTACTCGGTCGAGGTCGATCGATTCGACTTCGCGATGGAGGTGGAGCGGGTGGACACCAGGCTTCGCCTGGTTTCGAGATCAGTAGATCAAGGTCTGTAGGTGTGGCGAGAATCGACCTCGCGAGTACTTTCTATGCGCGATGACTCTAGTGAAGGCTCTCAACTCTTCTAGAGCATCCGACTAGAGGGAGCGAAGTGAGGAAGCGGGGGTGAGCGTAGTTCTCGAGGGAGCCGCCTTGTGTGACCTTCGGGTGCAGAATCGTCGTCGTGATCCGTCGCTCCCAGGCGAGACTCAGTCAACGTCAGCCAGATGTCTAGTCGGACACTTCTTTTTTCGGATAGCGCCCAAGGCACTTCAGGATGAACTGTTGGAATCTGCCGATGTCTTCGCTGCGACCACTTGCCGCCTCATGATCCAGTCGATTGCCGTGAGGACCACCGCCACTGTTGGTGAGACCCGCTAAGTGGATGTTGTTCGATTCAGCGCCCTTGGGAACTTTGGGCATCCGCTCGCGATACTTCCTTGGTTTGTTTCCAGAGTCGCCCATGTCCGCAGCCTCCCATACTCTCGAGGTCGCCGCGAATCGCTTTCGGCGACCTGGGCCGGGCGCCGGGCGACCGGCCTGGTTCGCCATTACTTCGAGGCTTTCGCCGTGGCCGGTCCACCCAAGATCACAAGTGAGACAAATGCCGTGGCCCCTGGCGCGAAGACGGTGTTGGCGCCGCGCCAGGAATATCGGGACACCACGGAATAGAGATGGTCGAAGACTCGCGGGGCTACGCCACGCGGCGAACTCACGCCTTAGGTTCAACTGCCTTCGAGTTCGCGCTCCAATTGGGCCAGCACTTCTGGGTCTTCGAGTCCGCTGGTGTCACCACTCGTGGCACCGTTGACCACGAGTTCACGAAGCAGCCTTCGCACGATCTTTCCACTGCGGGTGCGCGGCATGGTGGTGAGAATATGGACCCGTCGGGGCCGGGCAATGGTCCCGATCGCATCCACGAGGCGATCACTGAGGGCCTCTTCGCTGATCGAACCGATCGCGTTCGCCGCAAGGATGACGAACCCCTCGGGGACCTGACCCTTCACCGGGTCGTCGACTCCGATGACGGCCGCCTCGGCGACGCCCGGCATCGTCAATAGCGCGCTCTCCATCTCCATCGTCGAGAGTCGATGGGCCGCGACGTTGATCACGTCGTCGACGCGTCCGACCACCCAGATGTGCGCGTCATCATCCTCGATAGCGGCGTCGGCGCTGTCGTAGCGACGCGGGCCGAAACGCGTGAAGTACTGGTTGCGGTAACGCGCGGGGTCACGCCAGATGCCGCGAAACAAGGTGGGGAAGGGTTCGGTGATCGTGAGGTACCCAGCGCTACCGCGTGCGGCGGGGTTGCCGTCCTCGTCGAGGATCGCGTAGGCGTGTCCGGGCAGTGCCACGCCACACGAGCCGGGCTTGGCCGAAGTCACGCCCACGATCGAAGAAGTCCAGGCGCTCCCCGTCTCGCTCTGGCCGTAGGTGTTGTTGATCTCGAGTTGGCCGTGACCGATGTTCTCCTGCACCCAACTCCAAGTGTTCGCATCAAGCGGCTCACCGACAAGCGCCAACAGCTCGAGTCGCGATAGGTCGAAGCGATCGGCGAGCTCGGCGCCGTGACGTGCGAGCATGCGCAGCACCGTCGGAGCGGTGAAGACCTTGGTGACCTGATAGGACTCGAGGATCTGGTAGAAGCGCTCGGGGGTGGGGAAGTCGAGTGCACCCTCACAGGCGAGCACGGTGGCCCCCATCGCCGTTGCTCCGATCAACTCGAAAATTGGAAACGTCAGCCAGCCGCAGTCCGCGGTGCACCAGTAGACGTCATCGGGACCGAGGTCGAGCGACATCTTGACGTTGTGATACGTGCCTACGAGGAAGCCCAGCCCGCTGTGCACGAGTCCCTTGGGCTTGGCGCTGGTGCCGCTGGTGTAGATGATGAATCCGGGATCGTTGGCTTCGAGGTCGAGCGCGGGGGCGAGGCTCGTGGTCGCGCCGAGCAGTTCGTCGTAGTAACGGTCGCGAGGAGAGGTCATCGAGACGTCGGGGTTGGCGCTTCGACGAACGACGATGACGTTGGTCACGCTGGGCAGACGTGGAAGAACCTGGTCGAGGGTGGCCTTGAGCGCAATCGGCTTGCCTCGACGGAAGGTCTCGTCGGCGGTGACCACGATCTTCGCCTCGGTGTCGAAGACCCGGTCCGCGAGCGCGTCTGGCGAGAAGCCTGAGAAGATGATGTTGTAGATAGCGCCGATGCGTAGGCAGCCGTGCACCACGGCGAAAGTCTCCAAGAGGTTGGGGAGGTAGATCGCCACGACGTCACCCTTTTGCACGCCTAGCTCGACGAGCGCTTGGGCGAAGCGAGCCGTGTGATCGGCGAATTCGGCGTAGGTCCAGGTGCGCTGGGAGCCGTCTTCGCCGATCCAGTGCACCGCCACCTTGTCGGGCTTGGTGCGGGCGTGACGGTCGACGCAGTTGACACTGACGTTGCCCATCGCGCCCGGGAAGTAGGTGAACCCTTGAGCGAGGTCTCCCGTCATCGCAGGAGACGGCGGCCATCCACTCGACCATTCGAGGTCACTGGCCACTTGCGCCCAGTACGCACCGAGATCTTGCATTGAACGCTGATAGAGCGCTGAATACTCTTGCGGTGTCGATATGGGCAGTCGACCAGAAGGCGGATGCGGTGGTGCCACCAAGTTCGATTCTCGAACCATCGGCGGGAACTGGGTGAGATCCGCTTCGCGCTGCGCACCGCTGAATGACTCTTTACTCATCGTCAACCGCCCCTCGTCACTGACTCGTACCAATTCTTCGCGCCACCGTTGGTTCTCTCGACGGTCAGTCGCCTTCGAATACGACGCTAGTCCTGGCAGCGCCATTCGAGGTGTGGCGCCGAGGTGTTCCATTCGTTTTTCAACGGGTCCAGATAATTGTGGGCCCAACACGATGGGTCATGGGCTGCATCCGCGCAGCGAGACGACACGCTATGGACCAGGAAGTCCAAGGTGGTTGATAGGGGTTCGTCGCCTCCTCCAACTGAGGCAACGTGGTCTGCGCGATCGAACGACCAGGGGCCAGAATTCAGATGGAGGATTCGTATGGATGGACCAGGCTCATGTATTGGCTCGCGGCGCGGCACTTCGACTTTCGAGAGGCTGGTCGGTCATAGCGAGAAACAAGACGACAGTGCTCTGACTGGGGTGCACTTGTGATACCACAGAGGTGCTGACCTCGATGTAGTCAATAGTTGCTTTGGAGCAACCGAAGAGGGTAGAGTCGAATTGTCACTCTTCTAACTGTAGTTACTGAGGAGCACGTGGGAAACGCGACGTGTTCGAGAAGTACGAGGCGCACCGAGAAAGCGGGTTGAAATGTCGGATCGTGACGATCAGATCCAGGGACTCCTGGACAAGCAAGCCATCACCGAGGTACTCACGAAGTACTTTCGCTCGGTGGATCGTGGTGACGTTGAGACGTTGCGCTCGTGCTACTTGGATGGGGCCACCGAGGACCATGGCGGCCTTTGGGAGGGACCGGCCGAGCAGTACGTCGAGAGTATCGCCGCGAGCGTGACCCATCCCAAGAGCCTCACGAGCCACGTGCTGAGCAACGTCCTGATCGATCTCGATGGCGACGTCGCGAATGTTGAATCGTACGCGACGACCTTTGCGCGAGTGAAGAGCGACGGTGAGCGCTACGACTGTTTCGTGGGTGCACGGATCATTGACCGAATGGAGCGACGCGACGGGCGATGGGGAATCGCCCATCGCCAACTCCTGTGGGAGTGGAATCTGGACGCTGCGACCAACGAAACCTGGGTTCGCGGCTACCTGACCCCAGACGTGACCCGGATGCGACACGGTTTGAAGTTCCCCGACGATCCGGCCTTTCGTCGTTAGCTGTGGGCAGCGCGCAGGATTTCTGGCCAATTAATAGTGACTCCTGTTTTTGTAGAGAAAGCAATC
>VFSW01003116.1_pt1 | contig 24865 bp, 20 predicted proteins | sample 5358111 | NCBI WGS metagenome assembly VFSW01 (sample SAMN11554181, study PRJNA540505) | mine drainage metagenome | isolation source: sediment from site ElyBrook_90M | place: USA: Ely Copper Mine, Vershire, VT | collected 2017
ATTGGGTCGGTAGCTGAGCTTCTGAATCGCCGCATCCACTCGCTGCTTGAGCGCATTGCCGACGTGGCTCTTATCGTTGATGACGGCGGAGACCGTGCACACCGATACGCGCGCTTCTTTCGCGACGTCGTAGATGCTTGGCGCCCTGTTCGTTTTCCGCTTGCGAGTCTTTCGTTCCGGCGGCATATTTTTCTTCGGCCAAGACCAATCGCGGTCCTTTCCCAACATTAAAAAGAGCACGACCCGACATCGTGCGCGAGTGATCCTCGACTTTCATCATATCCCGAGGAGGCGCAGGTATTCTCTCCCCGCAATGGCATTAGGCAACGGAGCATCGGCCCCGACTCCGCCCGGCAACACGTCGGCTTCGACAACCACCCAGCCGTCAAAATTGCCCTGCTGCAAGAGGGCGATGACTTTGGGGAAGTTGATGTCTCCCTTGCCGAGCGGCGCAAAGATCCCATGCCTGACGGCGGCGTGAAAATTCATGCGACCGCTGCGCGCCTCCGCCGCCTTGGTTTCGTACAAATCCTTCAGGTGCACGCACCACACCCGCGACACCTGCTTTTCTAGGAATTTCACCGTATCTCCGCCGCAATAGACGTAGTGCCCGGTGTCAAGACACAGGCCCAGTTCGTCGGCGGGAAACAGGGAAAACAGGCGGTCAACCTCCTCCGGAGTTTCCACATGGCTGCCGGCATGATGGTGAAATGCCACCCGCAATCCGACTTTCTTGCACAGCGCAATCACCGAACTGATTGCGGACGCCGCCGTTTGCCACTGGTCGTCGCCCCACGACAACTGGTTCGAGTCGTTGCGCCGCCCGGCTGTGGCATTCCGCGCGGGCGTGATCTTGTCGGAGAGAATCAGCAGACGGGCGCCGGCATCGCTGATCAGGCGGGCGGAGCGTGCCACAAAGGCTAAGCCGTCCGCCACCGCGGACACGTTGCCCAGTTCAATATCGACGAAGGCTGAGCAAAGCGTCAGCGACCGCTTCTCGAGTTCGAAGCGCAACTGGACGGGGTCCGCGGGAAGAAATCCATACGGGCCCAACTCTGTGCCTGCGTAGCCGGAAACCTTGATCTCATCGAGCACTCGTCCATACGGATACTCAACCGGGAGTTCGACATGCTCCATGATTCCCCAGCTGATCGGTGCGTTGGCTACACGAATCGCCATGCCTTGACCCTTTCATTGATGAAGGAATGGCGTTTGCCCGGGTCCATCCGGCTTCGCACAATCCGGTAGTTGCTGGTGCGCAGAAGGGCGGCGAGCGCCGCCCTCATCCCTGCGCGATAGTCATCGTGGAACCTAGAACGCCAGCTTGAGACCAAACTGAATCTCGCGCTGAGCGTCGGGGACCGTTTGGGTGATGGCCGCCCCGCCGGCTACGTTTACAAACCCCGCTCCGCTGCTTCCTCCGCCTGAGCCGAAGTTTGGAAGGCCAAAGTTCGGATGGTTGAAGATATTGAAGAACTCCGACCTGAAGCTGAGATTGAATCTTTCGCCCAATTGGAATGTCTTGTAGAGCGAGAAATCGAAGTTGACATAATCCGGGCCACGCAGTACCGCGCGTTGCGTATTCCCGAACATGTGGGCAGAAAGCTGACCTGGAGCCAGAGCTGGCACCGCGAAAGCTTCCTGGTTGAACCAGCAATCGAGGGTCTGGTGGCCGGGATGACTGCAACCCATCGCCGCTTGCCCCGCCACATTGAGGGAGAAGTCGTAAGGGTTCCCAATTCTGTCCGGACGCGCGCTCGCAGAACCGGTATTGGTGACGTCACCGCCCAGAAGGGCATCGAAGGCCTCGCCACTATGCACGGTAGTGACGCCGCTGACCTCCCAATCTCCAAGCACCGCTTGCGCCACGCCGCCAGACGAGGCGCCGAAGTGTTTACCTTTTCCGTAAGGCAGTTGGTAGACGTAACTCACGGTCAGGCGATGCCGAAAGTCCGGCGTATTGGGGCCTTTTTCCGCCGCTATGTTGTGCGCGTTTTGCACGTCGCATTGTTGCACGTTGCCGTCGGCTGTCCCGATCGATTTCGCATAGGTATAAGCGGCGAGCACATTGAACCCGCTGGAAAACCGGTGTTCAGCCGACGCTTGAAATGCGTTGTAGAACATGCTCAGACGGGCGATATCAAGGGGGAAGATGGTGGTTAGGTAGGGCCGAGTGCCAAAGTAGGGACGTCCGTAGTTCCCAGTATTTAGCGGGTCCAAAGATGGATTGGAGCTAAAGTTCGTATCCAAGGGTTGAAGCGGCTGGTTGAGATTGGACGATTCGTGGTCATAGAGATTATTGCTCTTGGTTCCCACGTATCCAACTTGCAACAGCCAGTTGGAAGCAACCTCCTGTTGAATCGTCAAGTTCCACTCGTAAATCCTGGGAATTTTCCGCACCGGTCCAGTGGTTCGCACTGTGCCGGAAGGATTGTTTGGATCCACTACTGGGATCGCTGCCGGGAAACCCTGGGAGACGTATTGACTCGATAGAACACTCGAAGTGGGATAGTTTCTGTTCAACGCGATCACAAGGTTGGGTGGATTCAAACCCAAGTCGTCGAAGATGTTCCCTTCGGCGGCATAGAAGATGCCGGTCGCGCCGCGCACAACAGTTCTCGGACGCACAGTCCAAGCAAACCCAGCTCTCGGCGCCCAATTCGTCTTGTCGAACCCGACTCCACCAGGCGGGTGTGAGGTATTGACTGTCGCGGTCGTTAGATCGAAGTTACCGAGCTTCGTTCCGCTGGCGGGTGAGTTGAGTTCGTAGCGCAAGCCCAGGTTCAGGGTCAGGTTCGGAGTGACCCGGATATTGTCCTGCACGAATTCCGAGAGGTCCCAGTAGCGCGTCGGGTCGCTCCCGTTTAGGTGATCCTGAAACGCGAATTGCGGGACGCCGACCAACGTGTCCGCCAAGGAGGAGCCCGTATAACCTCCATTGAATTGGTACCAGCCGGAGGGGGCCGTTTGCTGGAAGAAATTTCTCTGCTGGCGCCGGAAGTCCATGCCGAACTTCACGCTGTGCTTGCCATGAGTCCAGCTTACGGTGTCGGCCAGTTGGAAAACGTTCTCGACAATCGTTTCCGGAACCCACAGCGAATCCCCGAGCGGCTGATAACCGGAAATTTGCAGCTTGGTTAATCCAGAACTGTTGCCGCCCCGGTTTGAGTTTGGAATGCCCAGAGCCAGCGACGGGTTCTGTCCGTAATCTAGGGGAAGGGTGTTATCGCGATAGCGAATAAATCCGGCTCGTGCGTCATTCACCAGGGTGGGGCTGGGGATGCGCGTCCAATCGACGCCAAAGCTCTGCACGCGATCGTTTAGATTACTGGCGATGCCGGAACCGTTTCCCGCATCGACACCGGGAAGCCAGGAGGGGTTGGTTGCCACGGGAGTACCGATCGCATAGTGTGCGAAAATGCGGTCTTTGTCCGTGACGTTGTAGTCGAATCGTGTCTCGACCGCAGTCTCGTCAAATTTGTATTTTGCACCGTAGTCGAAATTGTTAGTGAGAGCGGTATTCCCGGGCATCGGCGTCGGGTAGAGATTCACGATGTTCTGGCCAGTCGCATCGATTCGGTTGGCCGGAACGACGTAGGGTTTTGTGACATCTGGATTGAGCCGTTGTCCCGGGACCAGAGGATCAGTTAGGTATGGAGGAGCGCTCGATCCCATCGCAGCAAAAAATGCCGTAAAATCTCCGCCTCGTTCCGCTAGGGTCGGTACGGTACTGACAAACGGTTGTACCTCCCGGATGTCGGACCGCTGAATCGATCCAAAGATGAACATCTTGTCTTTCTTGATCGCACCACCCAATTGACCGCCGTATTGATTTCGTTGGAAGGGAGTAGGGCCCGGCGCGAAGTAGTTCAGAGCGTCCAGGTGATTGTTGCGGATAAATTCCCACGCCTCACCGTGAATCTTGTTCGTACCTGAGCGGAGTTGCAGGTTCACCATGGCGCCGCCGCGTCCAAATTCCGCGCTCATCGAATTCTCTTCAACACGGAATTCCTGGATAGAGTCCGGCGGAGGCTGAATGACGACCGTTCCGTTGCCAAATTCGTTGTTGTCGAAGCCGTCCAGCAGGAAGTTGTTGTCAAAGACGCGCAGCCCGTTCACGGCCAGCGAAATTCCCGGCCGGTTATTGTCGGTGGACCCGGCGCCCGCGCTCGTTCCCGACGAACCTTCGTTCGCTCCGGGGCCAAGGTAGGCGAGTTTGAAGAAGTTCCTGCCATTCAGCGGTAGATCGACAATGCGCTTTTCCGTCTCAATCGTTGCAAGGGACGAGGTCTCGCCTTCAAGCAGCGGCGGAGCATCGGTCACTTCGACGGTTTGCGTCACCGCGCCGACTTTCAGAGCAGCGTCAATTTTGATGACTTGTCCGATTCCGAGGGTCACGTGCGACTGAACGACCCGCTGAAATCCGGTTTTTTGAAAGGCGACGGTGTACTGCCCGATCTTCAAGGTTGGGAAGCTATAGCTTCCAGAAGCATCGGAGGTGACCGTGGTGGTGGTGGAGGTTCCAATTTCGGTGGCCGTCACTGTGACGTCCGGTATTCTCGATCCGGACGCGTCGCTGACGGTTCCGACGATGCCACCAGTCGTCAACTGCGCCAGAACGGCCCTCGGTTGCCAAAACGTCAATACTGTACAAACCACGAGGTTCCCCACGAACCAGGTGCGCTTTGTCATAAGGTTTCCCCCCTCGGAAACGATGTGCTGCGACCCTAATCTAAAATGATTAGTGCGAATAAGCGCTTATCATATAGCTCCGTTTCGATCGCAATGTCAAGCGCTTTTTGCTGCACAAACCGCTTTAATGCAAGCAATTAGAAAATTCGATGACGCTTAGCAGCTTGTCTCAATATGCAAAATGGAATTGTTTCGTTAAGTCGCTCAGAGGGCGCTGGAATCGACAGCCACAGTCCGGTTTTCGCGCACCGACCGATAAATGGCCTCAATCGTAGCGATGTCGCGCAGACCTTCCATTCCATCAGACTTCGGGTCACGCTGGCGGCGGACGCAGTCGGCAAAATGGTCCAGTTCCAGGACAAACTCGTCCATTACTTTGAACTTCTGCTCAAACCATTTTCCCTGGATCTTGCCGAAAAGCCGCCGCTCTTCTTCGAAAGCAAATGCCGGGTTTAGCGCCGCCCAACCCTTGTCGCCATGGACTTGCACGAAGGACGCCGCTCTTGAGCTGTAGCTCGATGTGCCCTGGCAAACTAATCCTTCCGGGTGCGTGAGCTGGAAGGCAATGCTGTCTTCAACATCCGCAAAGCGCTTCGGGTCGTCGGTCCAGGAACGCCCTGTCGCGTCGATCGGGTTGGTCCCCGCCAGCCAGCGCATGGTGTTGACGCAGTAGACGCCGATATCCATCAGCGAACCGCCGCCCGCCAGATTTCGGCTCAGCTGCCAGCGAACTTTGTTCGGATCCACGATCTCCGTGTAAGTGGAGAAAATGTGCCGCAGGCGTCCAAGCTTGCCGTCGGTGATCAGCTTCTTCAGCGCCACGCTGCCCGGTTCGTAGTATTTGCGGTAGGCGGTCATCAAGCGAACGTTATTTTTCCGGCACGCCGCAATCATCTGGCGGCATTCTTCGACCGTGTTGCCTAGTGGCTTTTCGCAGAGCACGTGCTTGCCGGCGTTCGCCGCCCGGATCGTCTGCTCCGCATGCTCGCTGTTGATCGACGCAACAAAAACCGCGTCCACATCAGGATTGCTGAGGCATTGATCGTAGTTGTCGTAGCTGTAACAAGCCTTGGCCCCGAGGCCGAATTTTGCGCCGAGCTGCCTCGAGCGTTTTGGATCGTGACTCACCAACGCGGCCAGCTTGCACTTCCTGCTGTGGCGGAAAGCCGGCAAAACAGAAGTTTCCGAAATGAAGCCCAAACCGACCACCGCATACCCGACACGTTTTGCACTTGCCACGGATTCAATCCTTTCATCTCATCGAGCTAAAAAATCTGCATCAACTCAATCTCAGGCGACATCCGGATTCGGCAACATGATGTCGCGCACCAACCCATCGAGGTCATGGCACGCAGTAATGAACTGCCGAAGCGTCCGCCGCGTTGGACCGAAGGAATCGAACTCGGCAACTGACAATCCTCCCTCTGTGTAAGCGCGTCGAAAATCCGTGAACTTGCGGAAGAGCTCTTCCACAATGGTTGCATCCACCGGTTTGTCGATTCGTGAACGAACGCCAACATCACTGGCGTTCAAACGGACTTGCCACGGGCATGGAGGGGAGATGACGACATCGCCGCCAATGAACTCGCTCCAGTGCATGTGGTTGCGAAACGCCGCCGACAGCAGGCGAATGCGGTAGCCGCGTTCTCGAAAAATCTTGTAGGCCTTCTTGAACACTGCGACGCCCGCCCACTCCATGTAACCGGGGTCGATCGTGATATTTTCCTTTTCCGCAACAACCTTCAGCCAGTCATCCAGCCGCCCGACCATGATGGTGCAGACGGGTCCCATGGCCGCAATCGGTTTGCCCTCTTTTTCGCGGCGCGCCAGGCCGCGCTCCACCGCTTCGGCAACCGCAAGGCACTGCGGCAGCGTAAAACTCACCGTTGCGTTGATGCTGATTCCTCGGTATGTCGCTTCCTCGATCGCAGGAATGCCCGCCCGAGTTACCGGAATCTTCACGATCATATTGGGCGCAAGCCCGTCGAATTCCTGGGCCTGCCGCACCATCGCTTCCGGGTCGCGATAAAAGCGCTGATCGGTCTGTATCGAGAGACGACCATTGCGTCCGTGGTGCGCGTCAAAAATAGGCTTCAATAAGCCGGCAGCCTTCACGGAAATCTCACGCACCAGTTGCCAGCCAATTTCCTCCTCCGTCGCAGCCGGACGTTCTTCAATCAGCGCGTGAATGCGATCCTTCCACAAGCCCATTTCCTTCTTAAGGACGCCGAGCACAATGACCGGATTGCAAGTCGCGCCCACCGCCCCATGTTCAATTGAATAAGTGAGTTCCTGAATCGATGCCGAGTCATTCCACAGGCAGGTCGGCGTGGACTGCGTCATTTCATGCAGAGGACTTTTATAGCCCACAGGACCAGTAACTTGCATCATGGATTCCTCCGTCCGCTTCTTACAGCGATCGCATCTCCCTGCCTACGCCCGACGCCCTCGATTGAAGATGAGAGGTTTCAGCGGCGACCGCGATTTCGAGTGCCCGTAGGCCGTCTTCGCCGGTAACACGCGGGGCCCGGTCGTGCAGCATGCTCTGTACAAAATCCTGGACTTCGGCAACGTAGGCATCGTCAAACCGCGTCAGAAAATGGTCGGCAAGCGGTTGCGTGCCGCCCTCGGTGGTCAGAAAAGTCACCGAGGTTTGTTGCAGACTGCCCACCAGAATCGATCCTTTCGATCCGGCGATCTCAGTGCGAATGTCATAGCCATACACTGCCTGCACGTAGGACTCGACGTTGCCGATCGCACCGCGTGCGTACTTCAGGTTCACGACTCCGGCCACGATGTCCCCATACTCCGCGACCTCCGGTCGAATCGCGACGGTCGCGTAGGCGTGGACTTCCTTCACCTCGTCGCGCATCAGCCATCGCGCCAGATCAAAATCGTGAATGCTGTTGTTGTAAAACAGCATGCCGTTCATTCTCGATTGATAGGACGAGATTGGCGGAGCATCCTTGTCGCGTCCAATGGATTTGAAGACGACGGGCTCGCCGATTTCGCCGGCCTCAATGCGCTTCATGGCCGCCGCATACCCGGGATCATAGCGGCGCATGAATCCGATCTGTAAATGGACGCCCGCCTTGGCAACGGCTTCCAGCGCGGCATGCGCGTCTGGCAGGCTCAGTGCCAGCGGCTTCTCACAAAGGATCTGTTTTCCCGCGGCGGCCGCGCTGTGGACGGCCTGGGCGTGGAATTTGTCTGGAGTGGCGATGACGACGCAGTCGATATCCTTGCGTTCCAGCATATCGTCCAAAGTGGCAAATGCATGCTCGATTTCAAGTTCAGCGGCCACCTGTTTTGCTTGATCGATGGCGACGTCAGCCACCGCGATCAGGCGAGCTTCCGGAACGAGGCGGCGAATGTTCTCCGCATGCCGCCGGCCCATCGCGCCCACTCCAAGTACGCCAATCCCTAGCTTCCGCATGCAAACTTCTCCCCGAAAAACGCTCAGTGCTCTGAAGGCCAGAAATATCTTTCTTTTTTCTTGCCTTCCAAATATCTGGCCCGAGCCTGCTGCACCGACTCCGACTCCGAAACTTCAGCAATCGCAACATCCCACCAGGAGTCGTAGCCCGGAACGCGGTCGTCATAATCTGTCTCGACCACGACCACCGAGGTTCGCGGCTGCTTCGTCAAGTCGGCCAGGGCTTCCGAGAACTGCTCGTGGGTTCGTGCTCGCACCGCATGCGCGCCCAGACTGGCCGCATTGGCGACGAAATCCACCGGGATCGCGGCTCCGGCGTTTGCCGGATCGCGATATTGATACTTGGTGCCGAATCCGCCGCTACCGCACGCGCGACTCAAGCCTCCGATGCTGGAGAAGCCATGGTTGTCGAACAGTACAATGTTGAGCTTCACGTTTTCCTGCAAGGACGTGACGATCTCCTGGGCCATCATGAGATAGGAACCGTCGCCCACCAGGACGTAAACCTCCCGGCTTGGGTCGGCCATCTTCACTCCAAGCCCACCCGCGATTTCGTACCCCATGCAGGAGTAGCCGTATTCCATGTGGTAATTCTTGGGGTCGCGCGTGCGCCACAGCTTATGGAGATCGCCCGGCAAACTCCCCGCGGCGCAGACGATCACATCGCGCGCACCCAAGGCGGAGTTCAGCGTACCGATCACTTCTCCCTGACTGAGGGGCGGGCCGTGCCGCCGGGCGTAGATTCGATCGACCTCATTCGTCCACTCGCTGCGCAGGCGAGTGATTTCGGAAGCGTAGCTTTCTGCGACGCGATACGACGATAGCGCGGTCGACAGTTCTTCCAGCGTAGCGCGCGCATCTGCCACCACGGGCAGCGCAGAATGTTTCGAGGCATCGAACTCCATGACGTTGATGTTGATCATGCGCACGTCTGGATTTTGAAACGCGGTCGTCGATGCGGTCGTGAAATCGCTGTGACGCGTTCCGATCGCAACCACCAGGTCAGCGCTGGCCGCGAGCTGGTTCGCCGCCGAAGTACCGGTTACCCCGATCGCTCCCACCGACTGCGGATGATCGAAGTTGAGCGAACCCTTTCCCGCCTGTGTCTCGCCCACAGGAATTCCTGTGCGGGCCGCGAAACTGTTGAGCGCTTCGGTTGCTTCGGAGTAGATCACGCCTCCACCGGCAATGATCAGCGGCCGTTGCGCCGATCGCATCCAATCGGCGGCCTGCTTAAGTATGGCTTCATCCGCGCGAGCGCGAGGAATCACCCATATGCGCGGACGGAAGAATTCTTCGGGATAGTCGTACGCTTCGGTCTGCACGTCCTGCGGCAAAGCGAGTGTGACCGCCCCGGCTTCGGCGGGTGAGGTGAGCACGCGCATTGCTTCCGGCAAGGCCGTCAGAATCTGTTCGGGCCGCTGGATGCGATCCCAGTAACGCGAGATGGGGCGAAAACAGTCATTGACCGAAGCATCCTGACTGGCAGGAGACTCCAGTTGCTGCAAAACAGGAGCGACGTTGCGGCGAGCAAAAATATCACCCGGCAAAAGCAGCACAGGCAGACGATTAATGGTTGCTCCCGCGGCGCCGGTCACCATGTTGGTGGCGCCGGGTCCAATTGATGTGGTGCAAACCAGCGTGCGAAGTCGGTTGTTCATCTTCGCGAAGGCGGCGGCAGTGTGTACCATCGCCTGCTCGTTGCGGCACAGATAATACGGGAAGTCGGGATTTTGTTGCAGAGCTTGTCCGATCCCGGCGACATTGCCATGTCCGAAGATGCCAAAGCATCCGGCGAAGAATGCGTTCCGCTTGCCGTCGCGCGATACGAACTGGTTTTTCAGGAACTGAATAATGGCTTGCGCCGTGGTCAGCCTTCGCGTCATATCTCTACCCTGGTGAGCCGATCCGATGCTACAGCAGAATACTGCAACTTAACGCCGAGCACCAGAATATTCTGCAATGATACAAACCGCTTAGGTAGCGCAGACAAAGTCTGGATCTCAGTCGATCGGTAGAGCTTCCGAGCTATGAATAGTGGTCTAGCATGCCAGCCAGGCCTTGGCAGGGTCTTTTTTCCCTTGGAGCCGGATCGTTTTGTTGTGAGCATGCATATAAGGGGTTAGTGAGGTCCACTGCCGATTTTGCAGGCTCTCAAATGGCCGGCAATTGATTCTTGTCCCTCACTGTTGTCGCGCGAGGCGACCGTGAAAAGCGATCGCTCCCCGCGCGTCGTGTATAGTCGTATTTTCCTATGACCAAGAAGTCTGGGCGAACCGCAGGAACCCGGGGATCCAGGGCGCCGAGTATCTACGATGTGGCCCGTGAGGCGAAGGTTTCTGTCTTCACCGTGTCGGCAGTGATTAATGAGACGGGACGCGTCAGCGCGACCCTCAGTCGACGGGTGGAAGCTGCGGTTCGCAAGCTCAATTACCGCCCGAATCTTCTCGCGCGCAGCCTTGCCAAACAGCAAACCCATACTTTCGGCATGGTCGTTACAGATATTGCCAACCCCTTTTTCCCAGCCATCGTTCGTGCCGCCGAAGATGCCGCTCAGCAGGCCGGATACAGTATGTTGCTGTGCAACAGCGATGACAAAGCGGACAAGGAGGCCGTCTACCTCGATCTTCTGATTTCCAAGCGCGTAGACGGAATCATCCTGAACAAGACTCCCGCCGCTCTTACCGCGGCCCAGCGCAAAATGCTGGATGAAGCGAATGTTCCCATCGTCCTGCTGATGAGAACCTGTCCCGATCTCAAAACCGATATCGTGCAGACGAATGATAAGCAGGGCGCAATGGATGCCGTCGATCATTTTGCCCGCATCGGGCATAAGAGGATCGCATTCGTCAGCGGTCCGATGAATGTCAGCAACGCTCGCGCCCGTCGCCTGGGTTACACCAAGGCGCTTGAGGCGCGGGGAATAGAATACGACGAAGGGTTGGCGTTTGAGGGCGATTATCGAATTGAGTCCGGCCGCCGCGCCGGGCATGCACTGCTTCCGAAACGGCCCGATGCAATCCTGGTAACGAACTATTTGATGACCATCGGCCTGATGAGCGCTGCCGAAGAGATCGGTCTGCGTTGTCCGGAAGATTTCGGCTTGATCAGTTTTGACGACTATCCATGGTCGGGCTGCTTCCGCCCTCGTTTGACGACCATCGAGTTGCCGAAGCAGGAACTCGGTAGCACAGCCGTGCGGTTACTGCTCGATCGCATTAAAGACAAACGCACCAAACCTGTGACCGTCAATCTTTTGCCGCAACTGCGGGTGCGGGAATCCTGCGGATTCATGCTGCACTCCAGGAAAGATCCAGCTGTAGATTCCTAGATTGCAATCTCCCAAGGGCTCACCCCAGATACGGAAGACCGATGTAAACCATCTGTGCCTCAATCTTGGTGGGATAAGTCTGCAGGTTTACGCACACCGGAGCACCCTTTGCTTTTCCGGTAGGAATCTCAAATCGTCCCTGATGACGCGGGCACTCAATGATTTCTCCCATCACCAGTCCGTTGGCCAGGAACTCATCCTCATGCGTGCAAAGTCCATCGGTCGCGTAGAAGCCGCTGGGCGTGTGGTAGATCGCGTAAATTTGTCCGCCATGTTCGAACTGCGCTACGTCTTCCGCGGCAATTTCGTCCGCGTTACAGACCGCGTGCCATGTGATCGTGTCTTCAGGCATAGTTGGTTCTCTCGTCGGCCGTAATAGCGTGACCGTTCAATTCCCTCGCTTGCCTCGGATCTGCCATCCCGGCCACCTGCGGAAGCTCCCGCAGAACAAAATAATTCGCATCCTTTGATTGCTTGATCAGCGCCGGAACAATTTCGCGGAATGCATCGATCAGGCCGGAGTAGGTATGTGGCAGCACGTCCTCAACCCGTTTGTGCAAGTCGGGCAACGCGTGAAAGGGAACCATGGGGAACATGTGATGCTCAATGTGGTAATTCATGTTGAAGTAGAGAAAACGAAATACCGGGTTCATTTTGACCGTGCGCGTATTCAGTCGGTGATCGCGCACGTTTTCCGCCAGCCCTGCATGTTGGGTCAGGGAAAAAATCTGATGCAGCCAGCCTCCGTAAAATCGCGCCAGCGGGAAAAATAGCAGGGGGAGCCAGCTCTTGACCGCGACAGACCAAACGATCATTCCAGCATAGATCGCAAGGTAACAGCGCGACCACCAGAACATCTTTCGCCACTCGCTTTGCGGGACGAAATCCTTCGCGTCATTTGTGGGCACGCCTAGCGCATGAAAAATCATCACTCGGAACATCTGAATCGCGTCCGGTATCCAGAAGAAATCAAGCAACACTCTGCCCAGGTTCGCCGGGCGCATCACCTGAATCTCCGGATCCAACCCCACCATGATCGTTTCCGTGTGATGCCGGGTATGGCTCCAGCGCATGTAAGTGCCTTCCTTCATGTTCATAATGGAGGAAAGTAAGTAGAACGTCTCATTCAGCCAGCGCGTCCGGAAAGGAGTGCCATGAGCGCATTCATGCCATCGCGCGTCGCAGGAACTGTAAATCGTGCCATAGAGAAAGAATGCAGGAAGCGCCCAATAGGTGGCGACCCAGACATATGCGAGGTAGCCGCTGGCAGCAAGACAGGCCAGCCAAAGTCCGAAGTTGACGATACCTTTCCCGTCGCCTCGCGCCATGAGTTGCTTCAGGTCTTTGCGAGGAATCTCAGGACGGTACCAATCATCCAGCGGTTGCGCCATAGCTCACAGGAGTCCTATTCAAAAATCTCAACTGCCGGATTCACCGAAGTCGATTACCACCGGCTGCCCCAGGGCCTTGGTCTTTAAGATTACGTAAACGCCACCTGCGATTGTCCAGATTGAGCCGATAACCAGAGTTGATTCCTGCAGACCTAGAAAAATCACCAGGCAAAAAACGAATCCCAGACCCGGTACGAGTACATCAAGGAACACCTGCCGTTTTCCAGCCATTCCCGGAGAAAAACCAAAATGTTAGACGGCGGCCAGATTCACGGCCATAAACGCCAGCAATGCGCCGAAATTAAGTATCTCCACCGAACGCTCCCAGCCCAGGGTCAATGTTCCCAGGTAGGCCAGAGCCCCCGCGATCAGTACGTTGTAAGAAGGATTGCCGCGCTCGGCATTGAGGTGTCCGAAAAGTTTGCGAGGCAGAACGTTGTCGCGGCCCATGCTATAGAGCAAGCGTACTGCTCCAAGCAGACCCGCCAACCCACAGGCCAGGCTGGAGATGAGCAGCACCGCGCCAAATCCGACAAAAAGCTTGTAGCCGCCCACGACATTCGCCACGTCCATAAAAGCGGTTTCCGGATTGACCAGCGTGCGGTAATCCGGCCATACCCGAACCGCAAGGTAAACCTGAAACGCCGCGAACAGCCCCGTGAACACGCAGACCAGAACCGACGCAAGCAATACGTTTCGTTTTGGATTTTCCACTTCTTCCGCCAGAATGCTGACGCCATCGAAACCGATGTAGGTGGTTGCGGCCAGGGCCGTGCCCGCTGCGATCGCGCGCACACTGAAGGTCCGCGGATCGTAAATGGGTTGAGTTGAAATCAGTCCTGCCACGTGGTGGTGGCCGATGATGTACCAGATCGCCTCGCCGAGAAAAACCACCATGACGATCGACATCATGGCTAGCAGAATTTCATTGGCGCGCGCACTGGTCCGGATTCCAAACCAGCACAAAAGTGTCATGAATCCGACTGCCAATGCCGATAGCAGCGGGAAGGGCACATGCGGAAGCAGTCTCTGGATCGTCAGCGCCGCATAGAGACTGTTCTGCAACGGCTGAAACAGGAACTCCAGGAACATCGCCCAGCCCACCACGAAACCAAATGTCGGATTGAAAGCCCGGCTCGCGTAGGTGTACACCGAACCGGCAGATGGATATACCGTCGCCATTCGCCCAAAACTGACTGCCGTCGCCGTCATGGCGACCATTGCTGCTAGAAGAGTAATGACCGCGTGTCCGTGAGAAAGCACTTGCGCCTCACCAAACATGGGTACCACCGCGATCGGCGAAGTCAGGATGACTCCGTAGTAAACCAGATCCCACAGGCCGAGGACTCGCTTCAACTTCGGTGTCGTGGCCACTGCCGCAGCGCTGGTTGGTTCCACATTGGTCCCCTGACCCATCACGGATGGGGTACTGACTTGATTCCTTGCTCAGCCTGCGGATCTCGCAAAATTCTGTCAGCGGCACGAAGTGAAGTTCCCACCTCCTCCTATACAAGCGGCAGGCGAGGGTCCGTCTCTTTCCACGTGGAACGCAACCATGTGTGCTGCGGATCCTCGGTAACTGCCATTGCGCGCGAAGTCCCGGCGAGAAAGTTGAGATAGTAGATATCATAGCCCGGTCCCGCAACCACCGGGTGATAGCCGCTGCGTACGAGAACAGCATCTCCGTCGCGCGTCTTCACCGTCTGTTCTGGAGAATTCTGGCCAGAATATAAATGCTGAAGCGCGAATGCCTTTTCGTGATTCATTCGATAGTAGTAGATCTCGTCCAGATCGACTTCGGTAGGAGGATTGTGAACGTCGTGTTTGTGGGGGGGGTAACTTGACCAATTTCCACCTGGTGTGTAGACCTCCACCACAATTAACTTGTCGGCCGGAAAGGCGGGAGTCATGACGTCGACGATCTGGCGCGAGGCATTGCCCCCCCCTCGTAGACTACTTACCACATCATTTGGAGTGATCAGTTTCGGTTCGAGTTGCGCCTTGGAAGGCGCTCTGCATTCGGCGATTTCGCAAACCGTTTCGGCTGCAAAAGTGACCTTGTTTCCCGTTGGTAAATACAGAGCATGCGGATAGCCATCGAAAACGTTTTTCCGCTTTCCGATATGCTGCGCGCCCTGCCCCCAATCCGCTTTGCACGCTCCACCCAGCAGCACGAATGCCGCCTCTTCGCCGTTCGTTTCAGCCCGGTAGACGTCGCCACGGCCGAGCCGCCGTACAAAAAAACTCATCCACTCCCAGTTGGCCCTTTCGCGCGGCAAATGAATCAGTTCACCCGCCTTTTCCGGGGGCAGATTCTCAGAGTGAACGAGGGAATCGTTTTCGCTCATACGTTCTCCACTCCTGCGTCGTAAAAGGGCTCAATCATTCAACGAAAAGAAGGAATTGCGGTCATATTGCTAACCGCTTTGACAATATGTCAAATGCGCGTTCCATTGTCAATCGGCGAGTTCCACGATGGCGAGTTCCACGGGGACGCCGGGCAAGAAATTCGCGCACACGGCACGGCTAGCCGCTTCTCCTTGACCTTGCGAACGGGCTGAACTGATTGAGGAGTCGACGAATTCTTTGGATTAGCGCCGTTGATTCCGCATGCGAGCGTGCCCGTTGCGAAATCAAAGCCCAGCATGGCAAACGAACGCAGAAGGGGCGAACCGGGCACCACCCCTGCAAAATGCTATAGCCCACTGCGGATTGCAGTGTGTTAGCCGGCTTCGCCGGCCCCGTTGTTCATCCCAGTTGCATGCACTGCAACAAATCACTTCGCCGGTTGATGTGCCCGTAACGTGCACTGAGTAAGGACGCAAGGCGCCGTCAATGAGGCGCCGCATAACAGGCGACGCGATTCGGACCAAAGGAGGCTCTTATGTCAATTCTGTTTGTGCTGCTGATGTTCTTACTAGTCATCAGCGTCAGATATTTCATCGAACCGAAAGAACAACCTGCACTGGAATCTGAAGCTGCCGTCAAACCGCTATCGCCTGTCGTGAAGCGCGAGTATGGATTTGAGATCCCGCAAGACTATTGCTTCCATCTCGGACACATGTGGGTCAACAAGGAAGGCACCGACAGCGCACGCGTGGGCGCCGACAAATTCGTGACGAACCTTCTCGGAAAGATCGACCAAATCGATATCCGCGGGGCCAACCGCTGGGTCCGTCAGGGACAAAAGCTCATCACGCTGACCAGTGGCAACACCACCGTCGACTTGCTTTCTCCCGTCGAGGGTGTGGTTACGGCGGTCAATAACGATGTGTTGCGGAATCCGAATCTGTTGACGAGTGATCCCTACGAGAAGGGCTGGATCGCCATGGTGAAAGCTCCTGACCTCAAAGTCAATCAGAGGAATCTGATCCAAGGTTCGATGGTGGTCCCCTGGATGCAGAATAACGCGGCTCGGCTGAATGCCCTGTTGGCGGGACCTGCACCGGCCCTGGCCCAGGATGGCGGCGAGCCGATTAAAGGTCTGCTGCCGCAGTTAGATCCTGAATTGAGGCAGACCGTGGTGAAAGAGTTCTTCCTGTCATAAATGGAACTCAGCCACAGAAAGGAGAAACGTTATGGCAACCACAAAAGCAATCCTGGTCGACATCACGAGATGTATCGGCTGCGGGAGTTGCGAGCAAGCCTGCAAACAACTCCACGGATTCCCCATGGATGTGGAAGCGAAACTTTCAGCGACCGCCCTCACCGTCATGGAACAACGCGGCGATCGATTTGTGCGGCGCATGTGCATGCACTGCCAGGACCCGGCTTGCGCCTCGGCCTGTCTGGTGGGGGCGCTCAAGAAGACGGAGTTCGGCCCGGTCACTTATGACGAATCGAAATGTATCGGTTGTCGCTACTGCCTGGTAGCGTGCCCGTTCAGCGTGCCTCGTTACGAGTGGACGAAACTCGTTCCCTACGTGAAGAAATGCGACATGTGTGCCACGCGGCAAGCCAAAGGCGAGCCGCCGGCCTGTGTGGAGGCGTGCCCGGTACAGGCCTCGATCGCGGGCGATCGCGACGAAATTCTGGAAGAGGCGTTGCGCCGCGTCCTCGCTGATGCGAAATACGTGAAGCACATTTACGGCAGCGACGAGGTGGGTGGAACCTCAGTGTTCTTCATCTCCGATGTGCCTTTCGAGAAGCTGGGCTTTGCCACAGTATCCAAGCAGCCGATGCCAGTCCTCACCGCCAATGCGCTCGGCGACGGGCCTACGGTGATCATGGTTGGCGGCGCTCTGCTGTCTGGCTTGTACTGGATCACGCAACGCCGGGCTTTGGTCGCGTTGGCCGAAGCGCGGGAGAAATCTGCAAGGGAAAGGGGTTGAGTCATGGCTGCCCTAAGAACGACTAGCACCGGAACGACTGCCACAAGGATCCCAATCTTCAGTTTCTGGCGAACCGTCGTGACGGTGATTTTTGCCGCTGGTATCTATTCGATGTATGCCCGGTTCGCGCTGGGCTTCCAGGTCTCTACCCACCTTACCGATCCCCAGCCCTGGGGACTGTGGGTGGGACTAGGAACGCTGTGCGGTGTTGGTTTGTCCGCCGGTGGATTCGCTATCGCAGCCGCCGTCTACCTGTTAGGTCTGGAACGCTACCGGCCAATCCTGCGCACCGCAGTCCTCATTTCATTCCTGGGCTATTGCACCGTCTGTGTCGGCATGATGTATGAACTCGGAATTCCCTGGAGAATCTGGCACCCGATCTTCATGTGGAACCGGCACTCGGTATTGTTCGAGGTGTCTTGGTGCGTGATGCTCTATACCACGGTGCTGGCGCTGGAGTTCTCTCCAGCCCTGCTCGAAAAGCTACCGTGGGTGAGAGTACGCGAACTCTATCTGCACTGGCACCACAGCATCCTGATCGCTCTTGTCATGGCGGGCACGCTGCTCTCTTCGATGCACCAGTCGTTTCTGGGCGGACTTTACCTGATCACCAAAGGCCGGCTGGATCCGCTTTGGTACACACCTTACCTGACCACGATGTTCTATCTCTCCGCGATCCCCGCTGGTTTAGCCGTAACCATCATGGCGATTTACCTCTGCGTTCGCTCGCTCAACGCCCGAGTGGACATGGCCATCCTCAGCGATGTCAGCCGCGTGATCGCGCCATTGCTGGCCATGTACGGCGTGTTCCGCGCGGTCGATTTGAGCAGCCGCGAGGCGATTCGCTACTTATGGATGTGGCGCGAAGAAACGCTCCTGTTCTGGGTCGAAATTGCATTGCTCGTCGTGGTGCCCCTCGTGCTCCTGAACCGGGAGAATGTTCGCAATAATCCGATGCACTTATATTGGATTTGCGCCATTATCGTGATGGGTTTCATCACGAACCGCCTGAACGTCTCTATCACCGCACTCCAGGCCAGTTCGGCGATCTACTACGTACCGAAATGGACAGAGTTCGCGGCGTCGTTCGCCACGATCACCGCTGCAGTTGTGGCTTTCCGCTACGCCGTAATATACCTGGATATCTTGCCCAAGAACCCGCCGCCGCAGCGCTGGATGGTGTCTGGTCCGCAGGCCGAAGCATAGTTTTAGCGCTTACAGTGAAAGCCCCGGGCAAACCGTCCGGGGTTTTTCATGTAGCGCAGACCAGATATTGGCACTACTCCATTTCGGGATGATCCCTGCTCCCTGTCATCCCCTTGAGCCGCCGCTGCAACGACGTGGGGTGAATGCCAAGAATCCGGGCCGCCTGCGTCTTATTGTTCCCGGTCGCCGCCAGAACCTGCTCGATGTAGTTATCCTGCAGCTCGCGCAAGCTTAGGAACTGGTCTCCAGTCGGCGAAATGTCAACCGTCGAGAATGCCTCTCCAAGGCTCTTCTCCTGACTTTGATCGCGAATCTCTTCCGGCAGGTGGCCTGTGTCAACTTCGCCTTCCTTATTGAGAATCATGGTGCGCTCAATCACGTTCCGTAATTCGCGGATGTTGCCGGGCCACGGATACCGCATCAGCAAATCAGCGGCAGCCGGGGTGAATCCGGTAAAGCTCTTCTTCAACTCGCGGTTTAGGTACTGCAAAATTTCGAGAGCCAACGGTACGATGTCCTCTTTGCGGTCACGCAAGGGTGGAATTTCCAGCTGCACCACGTTAATTCTGTAGTAAAGATCCTCTCGAAATCGCCCTTGGCTGACAGCCTCTTTCAGATGGTCATTCGTTGCCGCAATCAGCCGGATATCGACCTTGATCGTACTCGTTCCACCGAGCCGCATGAAGGTGCCTTCCTCAAGCACGCGCAGGATCTTGGCTTGCACGGTGGCCGACATATTGCCGATTTCATCCAGGAAAACCGTGCCCCCGCTGGCGCGCTCCAGCAAACCTTCCTTGCGGCGTCGTGCGTCGGTGAAAGCTCCTGGCTCGTAACCAAACAACTCGCTCTCCAGTAGAGCGTCGGGAAGAGCCGCGCAATTGATTTCCACCATCGGCATCGACGTCCGCGGACTGGCGTAGTGAATTGCCTTGGCAAGTACGCCTTTGCCGGTTCCACTTTCGCCCAGGATGAGAATTGTGGTGTGATCAGATTCAGCCGCCTTGCGCGCCACCTCCAGCATATTGATGGTGGCCGCATTGTGCGTGACGATGCGTCCAAAATCGTAGCGCCCCTTCTCCGATTCGACCGAATCGCGCACGCGTACGCGCAGTGCCAGTACCTCGGCCGCGCGCTGCAAGGCGGTCATCATTTGTTCAAGGTGAAACGGCTTGATTAGGTAGTCAAAGGCGCCCAACTTCATGGCTTCGACGGCGCGATCCACAAGATGGTAAGCGCTCATCATGATGACAATCGCCGTCGGATTCGACTGCTTGATCTGCCGCAGTACTTCCACCCCGTCGATGCCGGGAAGGACAATATCCAGCAGAATCAGATCCGGCTTCTCGTCGTTGAAAAGCTTGAGCCCGTCTTCTCCCGAAAGAGCGGTGAACACCTCAAATCCATCCCGGCGCAGGCCGCGCGACAGGGTGCGGAGCGTGAGTTCCTCGTCGTCGATGAGCAGCGCGGAGTAAGGCATGGTCAACTCACGAGTCGGATTGTGTCTTTCTTCCAGCGCGGCAACCGAACTTTGGCTCATGCAAACTCCTAAGCAACGATCTCGGATTCCTCCCTGGTTTTGCGTGGCTCTTCCTGCCGGAGAGGCAGCACGATCGTCACGGTGGTTCCTTGCTTCAACACGCTGTCGATTCGAATCTCGCCCTTGTTTCTCCGGACATAGGTACGGCTGATGCTGAGCCCGAGTCCCGTGCCTTTTCCCGCTTTCGTGGTAAAGAACGGTTCAAAAACGTGAGGCAGGATGTCCGGTGGAATCCCGCAGCCGGTGTCGCTGACGCGAATTTCGATGCTCTCCGAAAGCGCGGGCTTGGCGGCGGAAATCGCGATGCATCCACCGTCCGGCGTCGCTTCCGCCGCGTTGATCAGAAGATTCATCAACACCTGCGAGAGTTGGTTCGAATCGACCAAAATGTGAGGTAAGTCTTCCGGAACCCGGTTCTCAGCCCGTTTGCCGCGAAGCGCCGGTTGGCCTTCGAGAAAGCTGAGCGTGTCACTGACCAGTCGGTGCAGGCTCAGGTTGCTCAATACAAGAGGGCCGGGACGCGCGTAATTGACTAGGCCGCGCAAGGTCGCGGAAATCCGCTTGGTTCCGGCGATGCACTGCTCGATTTCCCATCGCTGGTCATGATCATCGGTGCTTTTCAACTCCAGTTCCAGGTGCGACAGGATGCCGAGCAGTGGATTATTAATGCCGTGTGCCGCACCCAGGGCCAGTTGCGCAAGCGTGGAGTATTTCTCATATTCGGCGAGCTGAGCCTGAAATTGATATTTCTCCTTTTGCAACTCGCGGTCTTCGCGCAGACGGCGAAAAACTTCTTGTCGAGCCTGATCCCGCTCGAATTCCAGCCGCTCCGCCATCTTTGCCGCCTTCTTCAAGGCGTCGCAGGCTCGGCCATATTCACGACGCTGAAGTTGCCACATCACGAACATGACTCCAAGTGCTACGGAAGCGGCCGCAAGCAAGTAGGGGGGGAACAACAACGCGAATTCGTTCCTTGATATTCCCAGGAGAGGTAAGACGTTCCCTAACCCGTCCAAGAAAGATCGCGGTTCTATCCGGAGCAAGGGCATCCTCTCTACACGATGAAGCGGATCATTCCAGGCCGCAGTGATGCGGGTCACCGCGACGGGTGAGGCGCATGAATTTCAATGAGCCATATCGTGGAACCTGCTGCTTCGGAGCCGCAAATCACTGACTCGCAACGCAGTTCGGAAACGGGCGAACCTCACTACGAGTCGCCATCCTTGTACACTAGGCTGTATTTGAGCGGACTCCTAATTGGGTGCATGAGTCTTGGCGTCGCCGAAAAACACCGAGACCAAACCCCGCCGGATGCATTCACAGTGCGGGTCTCAGGAGGTAACTTGGAGACATCGAGCAGCAGCGTCTTCGCAACGGAAAAATCCAAGCGTCTCTACGAACGAACCAAGGGCGTGCTGATCGAAGGCAGCAGTTCCTCCTCCCGCGGCCCCGCGAACTATGGGGAATACCCGATCTTCATGCAGCGCGGAGCCGGTTCACGTTTGTACGACGTCGATGGCAACGAGTATGTGGATTGGATGATGGGTTTTGGCGCGCTGCCGCTCGGGCATGCGGACCCCGATGTCGCGCAGGCGATTGCAGAGGCGGCGTCCACGGGGGCACACTTCGCCACGGCCACCGAAATCGAAGTTGAAGTTGCCGAGATGCTCCAGCAAATGATCGGCAACGCGGAAGTCGTACGCTTCGCCAATACCGGCACAGAGGCCGTTATGGCCGCCATCCGCCTGGCGCGCGGATACACCGGCAGGCCGAAGATCGTAAAGTTCGAAGGTCATTACCATGGCTGGTACGACGATCTCTCGGTGAGTTCCAACGTGCTGCCACCGGCCGCCATGGGATTGCGCAGCGACCCGGTGAAGATTCCCGACAGTTCAGGATTAAATCGCTATGCCCTTGAGGATACAGTGGTCGTGCCGTGGAACGATCTGACGGCGCTAGAGCGCGCGATCGACAATCGTCGCGGGCAGATCGCCGCCATCATCACCGAAGGAATCATGGCGAATATGGGCGTGATTCCACCCGAGGATGGCTATCTGCTCGGATTGCAGGAACTGGCGCGCAAGAACGGCATCCTGTTCATCCTCGACGAAACTGTGACCGGCTTCCGCATCGCTCCGGGAGGATGTCAGGAGTACTACAAACTAAGTCCCGACATCACGACGTTCGGGAAGGCATTGGGATGCGGCTTGCCGGTAGCGGCGTTTGTCGGCCGGCGCGAAATCATGAAGGCGCTTGCCTGGGGCGGCGTCCTCCACTACGGAACGCACAACGGTTCCCGCATCGGCCTGCACGCAACGCGTGCCCGCCTTCGCAAACTGAGTCGCAATGGCGGAGCCGGGTTCCGTCACATGTGGGAGATTGCCGATCAGCTCTGTGCCGGGATCGCGCAGATCTTCGAGGCGCGGCGAGTGCCCGCTATCATCCAGAGAGTCGGGCCGATGTTTCAGATCATGTTTACCAAAGAACCGCGGATTCGAGACTGCCGCGAATTCTGTACCCATGTCGACCGCGCCGCCTATCAGCGGCTGTCTCACAAGCTGTTTGAGTTCGGTGTCTATACAAGTCCCGCTGCGGGATTGCACTCGATTGCGACATTCGCGCACAGCAAGGGCGACGTCGAGTTCACCCTGACCGCATTCGGTCGAGCACTCGACGCCTTGGGATACGCCGGATGAACCAGAGCATAATTGCGGGGACCGCCGGACAGCTGCTTTCATTGGAAGGACGAGTTGCCATGGTCACTGGCGCTGCCTCGGGAATCGGGCGCTGTATCGCACTGCGCTTGGCCGAGATGGGTGCGGCGGTAGCGGTCCTCGATAAGAACGCGGAAGAAGCGGCTTCGACGGTCGCATCCATCGTGCAGGCGGGTGGCCGGGGTTTGGCGATCCATTGCGATGTCGGTTCCCGCTCCGATTGCAAGCTTGCCGCTGAGCAGACGATCGCCTCCTTGGGTCGAATCGACATCCTATGCAACAACGCCGGGATTGTCATCCGGAAAGATGCCGTGACCTTGCAAGAGGACGAGTGGGATGCCGTTCTCGATGTGACGCTGAAGAGCGTCTACCTGCTGTCGCACGAAGTGCTTCCCCACATGATCCGTAATGGCGGGGGCGTCGTTATCAACACCGGATCGGGATGGTCGCTCAAGGGAGGTCCCAAAGCAGTTTCGTACTGCGCCGCTAAGGGCGGGGTTGTGAACCTCACTCGCGCCCTGGCGATCGATCATGGAAAAGACAACGTCCGTGTCAACTGTGTTTGCCCCGGCGACATTGACACGCCGATGCTGGCCGGCGAGTGCCGTCAATTGGGTGAAAATCCTGACCAGTTCATGAAAGAGGCGGCGAACCGCCCGTTGCAGCGCGTAGGCACTCCCGAAGACGTAGCCAATGCAGTCCTGTTTCTCGCCAGCGACATGGCCAAGTGGATCACCGGCGCCTGCCTGGTTGTGGATGGCGGTGGCTTGGCCTAATGTGCAACGAGAGCCACCGATGCTCCGCGGTTAACCGACTATGATCTCTAGCGTGTCGAGCCACGAATCCACCGCCGACTTGCTGTTGGCGCGGTTCCGCGAAATGTTCGGCGCGAGTGCGCGCATTTTTCGCGCTCCAGGCCGCGTGAATCTGATCGGCGAGCACACCGATTACAACGAAGGTTTCGTTATGCCGATGGCGATCGGGTTTTACACCTGGGTGGCTGCGGCCAAGCGCGACGATCGAATTCTGCAGGTCCACTCTGACTGCTTCGACGACACAATTACCCTGCCTCTCGATGCCCTATCCGGCTCGCCCCGAAAGCTCTGGAGCGACTCCATTCGTGGCGTGGCTGCCATTTTGCAGCAAGCAGGGCACAAACTATCGGGTGCCAACCTCGTGATTCACGGGAATGTTCCTCTCGGCGCTGGTCTCAGTTCTTCAGCTTCTCTCGAAGTCTCTGCGGCCTTGGCTCTGACGTCCCTCTCCGGAATCAACATGCCTCGTTTGGATTTGGTGAAGCTTTGTCAGGCAGCGGAACACGAATACGTGGGCACGCGCTGTGGGATCATGGACCAGTTTGTCGCGGGATTCGGCGAGGCCGGACACGCATTGATGCTCGATTGCCGCTCGCTCCAGTATCAACTACTTCCCATCCCGCAAGTCGTTCGCCTGGTCGTGTGTAACAGCATGGTCCGGCACGAACTTGCCTCCGGGGAATACAACCGCCGCCGCGCCGATTGCGAAACTGGCGTAAAGCTCTTGCAGCCGTATCTTCCCGGAATCCGCGCCCTGCGCGATGTCACAATCGCCGATCTCGAAAAGCACAAAATCGTGTTATCAGAAACCGTCTATCGTCACTGTCGCCACGTGGTCACCGAAAATCAAAGAGTTCTCGCGGCCGCTCAGGCCCTTCAATCAGGTGACGTGGGATTATTCGGTCGCTTGATGTACCAGTCCCATGCCAGTTTGCGCACCGATTACGAGGTGAGTTGCCAGGAAATCGATCTCTTCGTCGATCTCGCATCGTCGAGACGCGGCGTCTACGGGGCTCGCATGACAGGCGGCGGGTTTGGCGGATGCACCGTGAACCTGCTACGGTCGGACTTCGCCGCCGAGTTCCAGGCCGACATGGCAAGAATGTACAGGGAGAAGACCGGCATGACCCCGGAGATATACATCTGTGAGCCCGCGCAAGGCGCACAGCCTTGGCCGGTCGAGGGGAGCGCTCAAGTTTGATGCCCACGGATCATCTTTATCAGAAGCCCCACCGCCGTTTTAACCCGCTCACGAGCGAATGGGTCCTGGTGTCGCCGCAACGCACCGAGCGACCGTGGCGCGGACAAATTGAAAATGCCGCCGCTCCCGCAGGTTTGGCCTATGACCCCGCTTGCTATCTCTGTCCCGGCAACGAGCGCGCCGGAGGTGTCCGCAACCCCAACTACAGTTC
>VFSW01003117.1_pt1 | contig 24864 bp, 18 predicted proteins | sample 5358111 | NCBI WGS metagenome assembly VFSW01 (sample SAMN11554181, study PRJNA540505) | mine drainage metagenome | isolation source: sediment from site ElyBrook_90M | place: USA: Ely Copper Mine, Vershire, VT | collected 2017
AAAATCGACAGGAACTCGAGGGCATTCCGCCGCCTTCCAAGAACGTCTACCTGGCGATCCACACGCGCCAAAGCTGGACGAATCCCTTCCTCATCGTCAGCAAATCCACGGTGAACCTCACCATCCTGCTCCCCGACGACGGCCCTGGCGCCGGCAGCCCGGGCAGCGAAATCCTTCGCCCCGTGGCAGCGCGCCGCCGCGAACTCGACCTGCGCCTCTCCGATCTTCCTGAGGCGCTCGCCGACACTCCGCAGAATGTCTGGCCCTACGGCCGCGTGATCGCCGTCGAAGAAGATCCACTCGAGCAGAAGGCCGATCGCGCCCATGTGAGAAGCAACGTCGAAGCCACCATGCAGATCCTCAATGACCTCGGCATCGTCATCTACGAGTGGCCGGCGAACGGCACCCGCTGATCACTGCGTTTCATTCACCATCTCCACCACAAACGGAACCGCCTCCGGCTCCAACACCACACCCTTCATCCACACGATCCGCCCCTGCCACTCCAGCACCGGCCAGGTCTTCCGCGCCTCAGACTCCACCTGCATCCGCTCGAAGATCTCCTTGAGTGGCTTCGCCCCGCGCGAATAGCGAATCTTCACGCGATCCCCGGCCCTCGGCGCTCGCAGCACCGCCGTCCCCACCACTTCCGTACCTGCTGCCACGGCAACCCGCAGCTGCACACCGTAACCCGACGCGTCGCCCGGAATCGGTACCTCCACCGGCGCAATCGCATCCTCGCTGCAGTCAGCGCTCTTCCGTACCAACCGCAGCTCCCGCGCCGACTTCTCCGCCCACAGCCCCGCCGTCAGCTCCTGCTTCTTCGTCCCTCGCGGTTCATCTGCCTCGCACATCACGAACAGCCGTTGGGTCTGCTCAAAATTTAGCCCGCAGCCCAGCTGCTTCGCCGCAGCGCGCAGCACCCTGCGCCGCATCGCTGGATGCAGCGCACGCAGCCGCTCCAGCTCCATCCCCGCACTACCTTCCTCCGGATGGGTCGAGACCGCGCGGCCGCCTCCGCGCACCGGCTTGCCCGGCAGCACCAACCCTGGCAACAGTCGCGCCACTTCCGTATCCCACCAACTCTCCTCATCGCGCGCAATCGTAGCCATGTGCGCAAGCTGCTCCGCGATCTGCGGATTGTATTCCGCCAGCCGCGGCATCAATTCATGCCGGATCCGATTCCGTGTGTATGCCGTGTCTTCGTTGGTCGCATCCTCGCGCCACGCCTGCCCCATCTCACGCAGCCATGCGCGGATCTCCTCGCGCCGTGTATCGAGGAACGGCCGCAGGATCACCCCTCGCGCGCACTGCACCACTGGATGAATCCCGCCCAGCCCTTCCGTCCACGCGCCGCGCAGCAATCGGTGCAGCACGGTCTCGGCCTGATCGTCGAGCGTGTGCGCCGTCGCCACCGCATCCACCCTGCCCTGTGCCAATAGCTCCCGGAACCAGGTGTACCGCAGCTCCCGCGCCGCCTCCTCCAGCGTCTGCTTCTTCTCCCGGGCAACAGCTGGCGTCTCCACCCGATGCACCCAGCACTCCAATCCCAGCCCTTGCGCCAGCTCTGCGACCAAGCGCTCGTCCGCATCCGCATCCGCGCCCCGAATCCCGTGGTGCACATGCGCCACCGCCAGCACCAGGCCGATCTCAGCCGCCTCTGCGTGGAGCGCCCGCAGCAGCCCCACAGAGTCCGCCCCACCCGACACCGCGACCCCCAGGCGCATTCCCGCGCGCAGGCAAGTGCGATCGAATCTGATTCGATGGATACCGGGTGCCCGTGTCACGTCCTCATCCTAAGCTCTATACTGCTCATCATGCTGAAGACGAGGCCGGCCACAGCCGACGACGCTCCGCTCATCACTCATCACCGCCGCCGTATGTTCGTCGATGCCGGCCGCCGCGACGATCAGGTCCTCGATGTTATGGCCCAGGCGCACGAGCCGTGGGTCGCCCAGGCCATCACCGAGGGCAAGTACCTTGGCTGGCTCAGCGAAGATGACGGCAAGGTCATTGCCGGCGCGGGCCTCCTCCTTCTCGACTGGCCCCCGCATCCGCTCGACCCGCGATCCACCACGCGCGGCTATCTGCTCAACGTCTATGTCGAGCCCGAATACCGCCGCCGCCGCCTTGCCAGCAACCTCATCGATCTCGCCCTCGCCGAGGCGCGCCGCCGTCGCATCCGCGTCGTCGCTCTGCACTCCACTGAGGAAGGCCGTCGCCTCTACGAATCCGCAGGCTTTCGCTCCACCAATGAAATGTTCTATGTGGAACAGGTTGAGCCATAGCTCTTACGCACACCGGTCATGCGCGCGCATTCCTATCGGAGGATAGGAAACGGCCCGAACGAATTGCTGGTCGTCCCGTAGTCCAGGTCGAACCCCAGCTGTAATTTCGCCGCTTCGGACATCCGCCCCGGATTCCACGGCGGATCGAAGACCACCTCGACCTTCACCTGCTTCACCTCAGGCAGGCGCGCCAGTTTCTTCTCAACATCGGCCTTCAGCACATCCGACATGCCGCCTCCCGGAGCCGTCAGCGACATCTGCACATCGATCTTCTTCCCGCCTTCCGGCCCATCGGCGATCTCGCACCCATAGATCAGGCCCAGATCGACGATGTTCACCGGAATCTCCGGATCGTAGATCGTCTTCAGTTGATCCCATACCATCCGCTCACTGAACGCCGGCGGCGTATGCGTCTCCGTCGCCGGCCCGCTCAGGCCCAAAGCACCGGCATCCGCCTCATCGATGCGAAACAGCGCCCCTTCCACCGCGACCGTGTAGCTCGAACCCGCCGCCTGCGTAATCCGCACGCACGTCCCGGCCGGCAGCACCTGCTTCGTCCCCGCGGGAACGGCAATCGCCTCGCAATCGCGCTTCAGGGCAACGGTTTGGTTCGTGATGATCATGGGATAGCCGGTAGCCTGTAGCCCGGAGCTGGCACTTCACTCCGTGGAAATCTTCTCCTGCTTGCCTTCCAGCGCCGCCTCCAGCGTGTGCCACGCCAGCGTCGCGCATTTCACGCGCATCGGAAACTCCGAGACGCCCGAGAATACTGCCAGCTTGCCCAGCTCGGCCTCATCGCCGTGCGCGTGCCCGGTCACCAGATCGTGGAACCGGTGGAAGATCTTCTCGGCCTCTTCCTTCGTCTTGCCCTTCACGGTCTGCGTCATCATCGAGGCCGACGCCTTCGAGATCGCGCACCCCGCGCCCTGGAATCCAACCTCGCGAATCTTGTCTCCGTCCATTTCGAGGTACACCGTGAACCGGTCCCCACACAGCGGGTTGTAGCCCTCCGCCTTGTGATTCGCACTCTCGATCGCCTTGTAGTTCCTCGGCGTCTTGCTGTGCTCCAGAATCACTTCCTGATATAGATCCCTCAGCTCCGGCATTATGCAAACACCTCGCGCACCTTGCGGATTCCCCGCGCCAGCGCGTCCACTTCGCTTTTCGTGTTGTATACCGCGAACGACGCCCGCACCGTCGCCGGAATTCCGAACCGATCCATCACCGGCTGCGCGCAATGGTGCCCTGTTCGCACCGCGATGCCCTGCTGATCCAGAATCGTCCCGATGTCGTGCGGATGCACCTCGTCCAGCACAAACGACAGCACCCCAGCCTTCTCCCGCGCCGTGCCGATCAGCCGCACGCCTTCGACGGCGCCAATCACCTCGGTCGCGTACTCCAGCAGTTCGTGCTCATGCGCGGCAATCTTCTCGATCCCGACGCCGTTCATGTATTCGATCGCTACCTTCAGCCCCGCCACGCCCGCCATGTCGGGTGTGCCCGCCTCAAACTTGTGCGGCACCTTGTTGTATGTTGTCTTCTCGAACGTCACCGAGCTGATCATGTCGCCGCCGCCCTGGTACGGAGGCATAGCCTCCAGCAGCGATTGCTTGCCGTAGAGCGCGCCGATCCCCGTCGGCCCGTACATCTTGTGTCCGGAGAATGCGTAGAAGTCCGCATCCAGCGCCTGCACGTCCACCTTCAGGTGCGGCACCGCCTGCGCTCCATCCACAACCACCACGGCACCCTTCGCATGAGCCGCCGCAATCATCTGCCGTACCGGATTGATCGTCCCCAGCGCATTCGACACGTGTCCGATCGCCACCAACTTCGTCTTCGGCCCGAGCAGCTTCTCGTACTCGGCGATCAGCACCTCGCCCGCGTCGTTCATCGGAGCCACACGCAGCTTCGCGCCCTTCTCCTCGCACAGCATCTGCCACGGCACGATGTTGGAATGATGCTCCATCGCCGTGATCAGCACCTCGTCGCCTGCGCTCACGTTCACTTTCCCATACGTCTGCGCGACCAGGTTCAGCGCTTCCGTCGTCCCGCGCGTGAAGATAATCTCGCTCGACCGAGCCGCGTTCAGAAACGCCCGCACCGTCTCGCGCGCTTTTTCAAACTCCGCCGTCGCCAGTTCCGACAAATAGTGAACGCCGCGATGGATATTCGCGTTCTCGGCCTCGTAGTACCGCACCAGCGCGTCGATCACCGCCTGCGGCTTCTGCGAAGTCGCCGCGTTGTCCAGGTACACCAGCGGATGTCCATGCACCTTCATCCGCAGAATCGGAAAGTCCTTCCGAATCCGCTCCACGTCAAACGACGTCCCGGCGGCTTTCTCGCGAATCGGCACAGCGGCTGCAGCGCTCATCCAACCTCCTCGACAACCCTTTCCAGCACTCGGCCCGATCCGGTCACCGGCGCGATTCCTTCGGTGAAGAGCAGGTGCTCGCTCACCAGGCGCTGGATGTGCTCCCGCGCCACGCTCGACTGCATGCGATCCACGCATTCCTCGGCAAACGCCATCAGCAGCAGCTTCTTCGCTTCCCTCTCGCTGATGCCGCGCGACTGCAGATAGAACAGCGCGTTCTCTTCGATCTGCCCGATCGTCGCGCCATGCGTACACTTCACATCGTCGGCATAAATCTCCAGCTGGGGTTTCGTGTCGATCTGCGCATCGTCGCTCAACAGCAGATTCCGGTTCGTCTGTTTCGCGTCCGTCTTCTGCGCGTCCTTGTGCACCACAATGCGCCCGTGAAACACGCCATGGGACTGCCCATCCAGAATGCCGTTGTAGAACTGCCGGCTTCCGCAGTGCGGGCTCGCATGTTCCACGTGCATGAAGTTGTCCAGATGCTGCGTACCGGTTCCGAGGAACAACCCGTTGATCAGGCACTCGCCACCTTCGCCCGCCAGCACCGGATGCACGTTGTTTCGCACCAGCCCGCCGCCCAGCAGCAGAGAATGCGACGCCACGTTCGCGCTCCGTCCCTGCTGGATCCGCAGCGTCGAAACGTTGAAGGCCTTCAGGTGCTCGCGCTCGATCAGGTAATGCTGCGCCACCGTGCTCTCGCCCGCGACCAGCTCCGTCACCGCGTTCGACAGCACCACCGATTCGCCGCCCACCGACGCGTAATCCTCGATCACCGCAACCTGCGCCTCATCCTCAGCCACAATCAGATTCCGCGGATGGGTCATGGTCGGCGCATTTTCCTTCGTCGACAGATACAGGAGATAAATCGGAGCTTCCAGCACCACGCCGCGTGCCACATGCACGTACGCCCCGTCACCGATGAACGCCGTGTTCAGCGCCACAAATGGATCCCGCTGCGTATCCGCATACCGTCCAAGATGTTTCCCGACTTCCTCCGGATGCGAAGCGATCTGCTCCTTCAGGCTCGCGACCGTCACCCCTTTCGGCAGATTGCCAGTCTCCGACAACTCGGCATCGAACCGCCCATTGATGAACACCAGCGTCGCCGCAACGTCATCCACGCGCCACGCTGCCGAATCGCCGGGGGCCAGCTTCGTCATCGCTGCCGGCCGAAACACGGTCTTCGCAATCGCCGACACGTTGGTGAATCGCCAGTCCTCGTCGCGCGTCGTCGGAAAGCCCACCTCGCAGAACCGCGCGAAAGCGTCTTCCCGCAGCCGATGCAGCCACGGCAAAGTCCGCCCCGCCGCTCGCTTCTCAAACTCCGTGAAATTCTCGAGCCAGCTGTCGATGTGCGTGACCGTCGTCATTACGCGCGCGCTCCCACCGGCAGCTGCGCCTCTTTCTCTGTCCCGCTGTAGCCCGTCTCTTCCAGCTCCAGCGCCAGTTCCTTGCCACCCGAGCGCACAATCCGCCCATCCACCAGCACGTGCACAAAGTCCGGCACAATGTAGTTCAGCAGCCGCTGATAGTGCGTCACCACCAGCATCGCCCGCTCTGGGCTGCGCAGCGAATTCACGCCGCCCGCCACAATGCGCAGCGCGTCGATGTCCAGCCCCGAGTCCGTCTCGTCCAGGATCGCGAGCTTCGGCTCCAGCACCGCCATCTGCAGAATCTCGTTGCGCTTCTTCTCGCCGCCGGAGAAACCCTCGTTCAGCGAGCGGTTCATCAGCTTATCGTCCATTTCCAGCAGCTTCAGCTTCTCGCGGAACATGGGCAGAAAATCCATCGCGTCCATCTCATCCAGGCCGCGATGCCTGCGCTGGGCATTCAGCGCCGAGCGTAGAAAATACGTGTTCCCGATCCCCGGAATCTCTACCGGATACTGGAACGCCAGAAACACGCCCTCGCATGCCGCTTCCTCCGGCTTCATCTCCAGCAGGTCTTTGCCGTCGAAGGTGATCGAACCTTTCGTCACCTCATACGCATCGCGCCGCGCCAGCACCTGCGCCAGCGTGCTTTTGCCCGACCCATTCGGCCCCATAATCGAGTGGACCTCGCCGGCATTTACCGTCAAATCGATCCCCTTCAGGATCTCGTTCCCACCCACCGTCACATGCAGATTCTTAATCTCCAGCAAACTCATCCGTTCCTCGTCTCCAGACTTTTCTACTCCCTATTCCCTAGTCCCTACTCCCTGTCTTTTACCCGACGCTGCCTTCCAGACTCACCGCCAGCAGCTTCTGCGCTTCCACTGCAAACTCCATCGGCAGCTCTTTGAACACCTGCTTGCAGAAGCCGTTCACGATCATCGAAACCGCGTCCTCTGTCTTCAGCCCGCGCTGCTGCAGATAGAACAGCTGGTCCTCACCGATCTTCGACGTTGCCGCCTCGTGCTCCATCCGCGCTGAAGAATTCTTCACCTCGATATACGGGAAGGTATGCGCACCGCACTTGTCGCCGATCAGCAGCGAATCGCACTGGGTGTAATTGCGCGCACCCTGCGCGCCCTTCATGATCTTCACCATCCCGCGGTACGTGTTCTGTCCATGGCCGGCGCTGATACCCTTCGACACAATCGTGCTCTTCGTGTTCTTGCCCAGGTGGATCATCTTGGTGCCCGTGTCGGCCTGCTGGTAGTTGTTCGTCAGAGCGACGGAATAGAACTCGCCCACCGAGTTGTCGCCCTGCAGAATGCACGATGGATACTTCCACGTGATCGCCGAACCCGTCTCCACCTGCGTCCACGAGATCTTCGAGTTCCGCCCCAGGCACTTGCCGCGCTTCGTCACGAAGTTGTAGATTCCGCCCTTGCCGTTCTTATCGCCGGGATACCAGTTCTGCACCGTCGAGTAGCGAATCGTCGCGTTGTCCAGCGCCACCAGTTCCACCACCGCCGCGTGCAGCTGATTCTCATCGCGCATCGGCGCCGTGCAGCCCTCGAGGTAGCTCACGTACGCGCCCTCCTCGGCAACTATCAGCGTCCGCTCAAACTGCCCCGTCTCCGCCGCATTTATGCGGAAGTACGTCGACAGCTCCATCGGGCAGCGCACGCCCTTCGGCACATACACAAACGATCCATCGCTGAACACCGCCGCATTCAGCGCCGCATAGAAGTTGTCCGTGTGCGGCACCACCGACCCCAGATACTTCTTCACCAACTCCGGGTGCTTCTGCACCGCTTCTGAAAACGAGCAGAAGATCACGCCCGCCTCCGCCAGCTTCGCCTTAAACGTGGTGGCCACGCTCACCGAATCGAACACCGCATCCACCGCCACATTCGCCAGCAGCTTCTGCTCCGCCAGCGGAATGCCCAGCTTCTCGTACGTGCGCAGAATCTCCGGGTCCACTTCTTCCAGACTCGTCAGCTGCTTCTTTTGCTTTGGCGCTGAGTAGTACACGATGTTCTGGTAATCGATCGGCGGAAATTTCACGTTCGCCCACTGCGGCTCCGCCTGCGCCCGCTCCTGGCCCACCCAGTAGCGATACGCGTTCAGCCGCCACTGCAGCATGAACTCCGGCTCGTTCTTCTTGGTGGAGATCAGCCGGATCACGTCCTCGCTGAGCCCCTTGGGAATCCGGTCTTCCTCGATCTGGGTAACAAATCCCCACTCGTAATCCTTGTTCGCCAGCTCGTGGACGACATTCATATCGGTGCTCATGCCACTCTCCCCCGGATCTTGTGTGCTTGCGGCGCTCCCACCTGTTCAGGCTCCCCTCGCCAATATGCGACTAAAGCAGTCCTATATCAGAGTGTACCCCGACCATGCAGCGCTTTCAAGCCAACCCGCAGCGCCGCCCAGCCCCGCTCCCTCCTCTCCATTTAAGGATGCGGCAGTGGAGCTTTCGTTTCAGGGCCAAACCCTGCCAAGTGTGGGATTTTGCAGTCTCCTGGCCACATTCAGACCGCTACTTCGGTTTCCACACGTAGACGTCGGGTTTACTGACGTCCTGACCCCATTACCGGTTGTGGTGACAGAGAGCCATGGTGCCCGGAGGGGGACTTGAACCCCCACAATCCTTTCGAGTCTGCGGATTTTAAGTCCGCTGCGTCTGCCGATAAATGACTGATAATACAAGTATTAACAATGCGCTTTGGGTGCGATGTGCAATTGGCTGTGTAAGGTTTCTGCCCTTTGCCGAGTTGCTGCTTTCCTCCCAGGTCCGCGGATTCTTCAAGGCTCGCCGACTTCTCAGCCCGTATCCGTTTTCAATGAGCGATTCGGCGATTTTGCACAAAATCGAAAGGCTCACCTTGATCGCAAGACAGGAAACAGTGCGGCGTGAAACCCTGACCGAATCTTCAAGGCCAGCTTTGGCCGTAGCAGGGTCTTTAGGCGCTGTCGCCGGTCGGAGCAAGTCCTCTGGCCGGCGATCCGAAGACAAAAACGAGGATCGTCGCGATCGCCGCGTTTGCGTAAGGTGAAAGCTTCGTAACCGACCCGAGCACGGTATCAGGAGAGCTTTCCGCCGAAGCGAAGTATATCCAGCACAGGCATAAAAACAACGCATTCCACGCAATTGAAACTGCGAAGGCCAGCGTCACGTGCGAGGCATGCAGCTTGCTTCGCGATGCGATTCGGTCGCTGACGATCCCGCCGATGATCATTCCGAGCGGAACGAGATAGACTTTGAGCATGCATCTGATGAGATCGACGGCGGTTGTCATTTCTATGGCGCGACGAGCCACCAGGACCAGGAATAATCCGGTTTCAATGGCCAGACAGATCAGATACAGCAGGCCCAGTAGGGCTTTTTCCCAGTGGTTTTCCATTTATCGCCTCTCCAGGCTGACAATGAGCCCATTAAGGTAGTCTGCAGCGGCCCTCTCCACAATCTCATCCACCAGACCAGGCTTTTGCGGCCAGTCTTCATGAGAGAGCTTCTCCATGGTGATGTGGTGAATCCGGAAACGGGTCGCACCGCGGTCGTCCAAGTAGGTGATTTCACAGGCCAGCCGTGCACGCTCGCCGTGCCGGGCAGTGAAATTGAGGCCGATGTACCCTGCTACAACACATTGCGGGGCGGAATGGCAGTATTCGTGATCGATCTGCGCAGCACTCAGGTATTCGTCGAGGTGAAGCGCAAAATCCGCGCTGCGACCGTTCCACGCGCCTCCCAGAACGGATGGAGGAAACACCGCCTCATCGGGCAGAAGGCCGGCGTCGGAGCCTGCCGGGACAAACGTGAGCTGGAGGGGAGTCTTCGCGATCTCGTTACCGCCAAGCCCGGTCAGAAACAACAGATTCTTTGCAGTGGTGAGATAGCTCAGATGTCCCACAGCAGGAACCGTTCCCGGACCATTCGGAATAAAGACGGTGTCGCGGCCCGAAAACCGGTAATCGAACGTGATCCAGTACAAGGGTGCATTCGGATCTCCGCGCGCGATCACACGTTCAACGGTGACATTCGCTTCATCCCGATTGGAGGGGCCGGGCGAGGCAGCTGTTGCTCCCGGCGTCTGGGCCGAAGCAGAACTGCCATGGGTCATGCACAGACAACTTAAACCTGCCGCGGCTAGGGTCAGGTATCGCAGGTGATGGAAGGTCATGGTGGTTCTCCCGTTTCCCGGCCGATTCAGCCAAGCCGTTCTTGCCAAACTTGCGGGTTTTATTGCGCCAACGCAATCGGGAAATCAGCTCCGGAAACGCTCGTGAGTGGTGTATAGCTGAGCCCCTTTCCATTGGAATGGGTAATGGCAGATGTTCCTTGCCGAATATGGGCTACTACTTCCTGCATCCACACTCTGCCCTCGGAGTCGGGATGGCCATTTCTGAGACCGTCAAGCAGTGCTGCGACCAAGGGTGAGACAGAAGAGCCTGAATACTGACCTGCGGAATCCAGCGGAGAAGACGCCGCGATGATGTAAACACCGACCGCGCCGGGACTCAGAGGTTGGTTCCGAACGCCTGTGCTGCGCTGCGTCTGGCGTTCTTCGACCTCGGCTTTGATGCTGCCGATCACGCTGAGTGAATCGACGGCACCACCCGACTGGCAGGCGTCAATAACAAAGACAATCCGTCGCGCGGGCATATCACGGATAGTCTCAGCCAGGATGGCGGTGTTGAGGCCGGAGTCGAAGGTTTCAGGATCGGTCGAACGTGTGGGAACGAAGTCGTACGGGTCGAAGTCAAACATCTCACTGTCTGGGTAAATTTCCCCGTGGCCGGAAAGGAAGATAAATGCCACATCATTTGGCTTCATCGCCTTCGTCATTTCCGATAGTCGATCCCGAATCCCCTGCAGTGTGGCCCCTTCATTGCGGAGCGGTGGATTATTCCAGATGCGAATGTCGTGAAATAACATTCTCGAGTTCTGTCGCTTGAAGAACTCATCAATCTGATCGGCCGATGAGACAGAAGCAGGGAGCGAACTCAAACCCGCCTTCGGTCCATACCGATCAATGCCGACGGTAAAAACATGCAGTGTCGCGGCGGCTGTATTCGCGTCGCGCTGACCAGTCCAGACGTTCTGTCGTGCGGATCCCGGATTCCTCAGAGCTTCGATCAGCTCACGTGGGTGATCGGTCGGAGGCAGACGCATCGCGAAAGGGCAGGATTCCGGCTCTGCATTCACCAGGTTGTCCGCCATTTTGGAGTCGGTTGGTTTCACTCCAAAGCATACATAAGCCGAATCGCCAATGGCTTCAAGGCGGAAGTTCTGGTTCCCCTGCCGCAGGTACTGCCGAAGTCCAGGGATTCTCAGTACCGCTGCAATGTCGACGGTCGGCCGCGGACGGCCTCCGGCGACCAGATCTGCCATCAGTCCCGGGTAGTAATAGTCGTTGAAGTACTGGTCGAGGGGCGAAAGACTATCATCCACTGGATCATGCCACGCGACCTCGCGCATGGCATCGGCCCGCCCATCGAAGAGCCCGTTGGGAGCAACCGCCAGCCATCCGCTCTTGCTCTTCTCAGTAACGAGGGATGCCAGCTCCGTGCCTGCCGCGACATCCCAGAGCCGTAACGTGCCATCGAAGCCGGTGGAATAGAGCAACCTTCCATCCGGGCTGAACCGCACCGATTCGACGCCCGAGCTGTGACCGTGAAAGGTACGTATTTCTTTGCCGTCTGCTAAACTCCAAAGTTTCAAATCTCCGTCCCAGCTGCAGGAGACAATGGTGCGGCTGTCGGGGCTGAAAGCTATGTCGGTCACGAATTCGGTGTGGCCTTTCATCGTCCGAGCTGAGCGGTCAAAATTGAAGTTCAACAGCGTGACGGTGTTGGGCGACTGCGGGATTTGTGGCCTGGCCTTCACCTTTTCGAGGTTCCAGACCTTGAACTCGTTGTTCCAGCCCAGACTGCCTAACCATTCTCCGTCAGGACTTACTGTGAAGGCCCACCCGAGATCCGGCAGGCGACTGAAAGGCCGGCCGCTGGCAACATTCCAGTACGTCAGAGCGTTGTCACGACTGCCGGTGGCGACCCAGCTGTCATCCGGGGCGAAGCAGACAGCCTTGACCGCAGGCGATAACGTGCGCACTTCTCTGCGGGTCGTGAGATCCCAGATCCGGACCGTCGCATTGTCGGCTCCCCCAGCCAGCAAGCGCCCGCTGTGGCTAAATGTCAGTGATTCCACGCGTCGGGTCGGCTCCTCGAATCTTGCCACCTGCTGCTCGGATCTGATATCCCAAACCTCAACTACCGTCACATTGGGAGGAAGATGATTCTGACCGGATGCCGCAATTAGACGGCTGTCGGGGCCGAACTGAAGTCCATCGATCTCCTGATTCTCGCTTCTGAGGGTGTAAGCCAGAGCACCGGAAATAGTGTCCCAAACCCTCACGGTAGAATCCCGGTTACCTGTTGCAATCCAGCGCCCATCGGAACTCACGGCCACGCTGTCTCCTTCAGCCGTGAATCCGCTCAGATCATAATCGCTGCCGTTCGTCAGGTCCCGTACCCTGATCAATCCATCGCTGTAACCGGCCGCAATCTTTTTGCCGTCCTTACTAAGAACGACCGATTCCGCGACAATCGGATCAGCACCATCCTCCCTTTCGAGCCCATCTATCGCCGTGGTTGAATTCAAGTATCCGTATTCAACGGTGCGATCTGATGGAAACGCAAACATGCCATTTGTGGCGTTGAACGCAAAAAGGTAGGGCCGCAGATGGCCGGGAAGTTGCCGAAGTTGTTGGCCCTTGCCCAGGTCCCATATTTCAAATCGTCCTTCACTTGCCAGAAGTGCAGATCGTCCGTCTGGCAGAAACTGGACATGAACGCCGCCTCTGTGCACAGATAGAGTGTTCAGCAATGTCCCGTTTTTGAGGCTCCAAAGCCGGACGGTTCCGTCATAGCCGCCGGAGACGATCGAATCGCCGTCCGGGCTGATGTCAACACTGTCGACAATCCCAGTATGGCCATCCAGTTTTCGCAGCAGAGCACCTGTTGTCAGGTCCCAGATTCGAATGGAGAAATCAGACTTGCGATTCTCGAATCCCGATGGGTCCCCCGAACCCGAGACAAGATAGTGGCCATCCCGGGTTATAGCGAGGCAATGGACACTGGACAAGGAGCCGCTGAGCGTCCTCATCAGACGACCGGAGGGCAATTCCCAAACCTTAATCGTCCGATCGTTGCTGGCCGATATAACGCAGCGTTGGTCCGGGCACAGCACCAGTGCGTTGACCTCCCTGCTGTGGTGCCCAAGAAGGCGGATTTGCCTGTAACGCGTAAAATCCCAGAGTCGCACACTGAAATCGTGGCCGCCTGAGACGAGCCATTTCCCATCGGGCGTAATGACCAAAGCATCCACGCTCGTGCTGTGACCGGTTTGTATGACAAGGTCAGGCCTTGCCAGGCCGGAAATCTGAACCTCCGGAATGATGTTGGAGGCTTTGGCCGCCCCGCCAGTGACTGAAGCAGAGCTTGACGGTTGAGCTGCCGCAATGGAGGAGGCATTCCTCCGCGCAATTGCATCATTGATCTCTCTCTCGACAACGCGAACGGATTCTCCGCCGTCCCGACCTTCTCTCCATTGCCGATTGCCGTTACTTACGTAGGCTTCGTAGGGCGTCAGACGAACGGCGGTGTCCGATGCGAACAGATAGTTCCGCTCCTTTGATCGCTCATCGAGTACGGTGAGGTGCAGGAACGTGACTCGTCCGCCGCCACGGAGCCACTCCTCAGAGTCCCGAACTTCCGCTTTCTGAATCTGCTGGATCGGGATGAAGTCCGGAAGATCGCACTTCAGAACGCGCGAACCCTCTTTCGAGCGGAAAATCAGTGAAGATCCTATGTGAATCCCGTCGGGAAGAACCTCAACAGAAACCACGTGCATTTCCGTTTGATCCATAAAGATGCTTGCAGTCTTATGGATATGGTTAAGGCGATGCTGCTCCCCGAATGACTCTCCCGGAAGCGCAAATATGGCAAGCATGATCGCCAAGACCGACCACCGAGGATGCACCGACACGCATACCTCCGAAAGACGCACAAATTGATAGAGGGAGTGGCAGAATTATACGCTGGCGCTCTCACAAAACCACGAAGTAAGCCATGGCTTGGCGTGGAGGATAGCGCGGATGGAACTTTCGGGCATTTGGTTTACTGTATCAATAACACCTTTCGTAACCATCCGAAGCATTCTCAGGCATCAGCTATTCCGCGCCCGTCCAATCGGCAACCCAGCTCAGAAAGTTAAAGCCCGCATCGTAAAGGTGAACTCACCCGGTGGTGAAGTTGGAATTTAACCGAATACCGCACCATCCGATTTAACTGGACAATCGTCCGTATCTTCCTAACAATGGAACGAATATCCCCCCATATCATCAATGACTTCGGCATCGTCAGCGGCGGGAGAGCTTGTTATGGCCTGCCTGGAAACCGGGAGCCAGGCTGCCTGGACTGCGTTTGTCCAGCGTTTCCAGCCTTTGATCGCTTCCAGCGTATCGAATGTGGTCAGGCGCTACAGTTCGGCAAATCCATCCTTGGTTGACGATCTCGTTCAGGAGTCGTTTTTGCGGTTATGCCGTGATAACTGCCGCTGTTTGCGCGACTTTCAGGCTCATCACGAAGAGGCGATCTTCGGATACATCAAAGTCGTCGCGACATCGGTAGCACTGGACCACTTCCGTGCCCGGGCGACGCAAAAGCGAAAAGGCGAGGTTGAGGCCGACGCCGCCGCGCTAGATCCGGCAGTGTCCTCAACCTCGATCGAAAATTCAGTTCTGCTGAGCCAAGTTGAGAGTCGTCTGGCCACGACAGAAAGTGAACGCGACCGTACCATCTTCTGGCTTTATTACCGCGAAGGCTATACCGCAAAAGATATCGCCTCGATCCCGGGAATCGGCCTGAGCCAGAAAGGGGTGGAAAGCTGCATTTACCGTCTGACTCAGCTGCTTCGCTCCGTGCTGTCGGGAAAGGCGGTTAATCCTGGCCGTCCAAAAGGAAATGCGGCGCCAAACACGTTAGGAGTTGTGAAATGAGATCTCCGGAAGATCACCTCACCCCAGAGGAATTGATCGCCCTTCCGGAATCGCGGGAGGCGCTGGCATGCGGCAGTCCTGAACAACAATGGCTGTTGCAGCACCTTGAAAGTTGCGAGCCGTGTGGCGCGCTGGCGCAAACCCGATGGACATTACGGGACCTGGCGGAACCGAACATGGCTCTTGAAGAAGCTTGTCCAAGCACCGGGGTTTGGCTGGAGGTAGCGGCAGGCCTTCGGTCGGAGGACTCGGCGCAGTTGCTGCGTCATCTGTCGGCGTGCAGCCGTTGTGCTGCGGATCTGAAGGAGGCGCTGGAGTTGATGCAACCGGCCGAAATCGAAGTCAGCGCTACGATTGCGGATCCCATGAAGGGACTCGCCAGCGACTCGATGGAGTGGCAGCACACCATGGCTGCCCGAATGGTGGAAGCTGCTTTACCTGGCACCGGCGCCGGACGCCCGGTCAAGGTAAGTCGGCAGCGCCACTTGACCCAGCTGTTTGCATGGATTGCCATACCGGTTGCGGCAACTCTCGCGTTCGTCGGCACCGTTGGCGTGTGGCGACTCGCACATCCGTCCGATGCCCGTCTCCTAGCACTTGCCTATAACAAACAGCGAACGCTGGTGCTACGCATTCCTGGCGCTCTTCCCGTCCCCATGGCTTCAGGGACCCGAGGATCCACTAGCGGCCTCGGTGAGCCGTCGGAGCTTCTCGAACTCCGTCTCCGCACCCAAAGGCATCTTGACCAGACTCCAAATAGCCCCTATTGGCATCAGATTCTTGGTGAGATCGACCTTCTGGATGAGGACGGTGAATCTGCCCGCCGTAACCTCGAGATTGCCCAAACTAGCGACGACAAGTTGCCCAGTCTGAAAAATGATCTCGCTGCAGCATGGTTTGAGATCGGCGACAAGACTGGCAATACCGAAGACTTCGCTGAAGCTGCCGAACTTTACAGTCAGCAGATCCACGACCATGGCTCCGATCCATCCCTACTCTATTTCAACCGTGCAATCTGCTGGGAGCGGCAGAACCTCACACAGCAGGCCACGGACGACCTCCGAACGGCCCTCGCGTCGGAAACATCTGCGGCCTGGCGCAAGGCCATTCAGGCTGAACTGACGCGTCTCTCAGCCCATTCCGCCCTGCCCACAGACGACTACGAAACGGCGCTGAACCAGGCGATTGAAGACCTGATTCCTCATTGGCGCGATTCCGCGCGGGATCGCGCCGCAATTTCGCGCACCGCCGCGTCAGGGCGCCAACACCACGATCGCTGGTTGCAGGACTGGATCACCGCTCCCCACACCGCTGTAAGCGCAGAGGCCGACCGGCACCTCGCTTGGGCCGTCTTAGCTTCTGATCGCGGCGAAGCCCAAGCCTCCCTCAAAGAGGCGCGAAGCGCTGCCGGGTTGTATCAGGAAGCAAACAACGAACCTGGTGTCGTTCGGGCGCAACTCGCACAGATTTACGCTCTCCAGCGGCTCGGCCGCGCAAGAGATTGTATGCGTGTCGCCGTTCAAATTGCAGGCCAGCCCCATTTCTCTGAATACCCATCAGTTGCCGGACAAAGCCTTTTGCAGAACGCCATTTGTAGTGGGCGCATTGGTGATTACGCGGCAACGCAGTACTTGTTGAACAGAGCCTTTGCTCTGGTGGAGCAGTCTGGCCTTCCTCAGCTTCAGATAAACCTCTTTTCGCTGCAGACTTCCCTGTTTAGAAGGAAGGGGATGTACCTGACTGCTTGGCAGGAGGGGGCATCGAGCCTCGGTCTCTGTGCCCGAGTCGAATGCTCACCTGGACGCGAGTACAAGGTGCTTTATGAAATGGTCGGAGAGGCCGAGGACCTGGGGTTGCGATTCACTGCTGTACAACTGATGGATCATGCAGCAAAGCTTGCGGCAAGGTCCCACGACGTAATAACGAACGCTTATGCTCTTGAAACCCTGGCCGTCGTGAGCGGCCGTGCTGGCGACTTGGACTTGTCGGCACAATCCTTTGCTGAAGCCTCCGAGGTCGGATCATCAGCGGGAAACAATGCCATGGCCGCGCTCTACCAGGCAGAATGGCTGGTCGATCAGGCGGAAATGCTCTCTCGGTCCGGCAAACCGCACGATGCGCTCGCCGCGCTTGAGAAAAGCGCACCTGACATTCTCGCCAGCGATTATCAACTGGGTCGGGTTAGTTATTACAACCAGCTTTCAATCGCTCAGCTTGCCCTTGGCAGAACAGCAGATGCATTGGCCAGTTCTGTCGCCGCGACTCGCGAAGCTGAGCGATCGTTGATGTCGCTCAAATCGATGGACGAACGGGTGCACTGGACACGCGAGAATGCCGACATCTATGGGCAACTCATCAAGGTCGATCTTCGCCTTGGCCGGCAAACAGCCGCCCTGCAGGCATGGGAGCGCTACCGCAGCGCCCCTTTTAACTCGATTGGCCCCTTCACCCAGGCTGCATCCGGACCAGATTCCGCGGCCCAGCGGGTCATCGTTTTGGCGCGTGTCGACGACTCTTACATCGGATGGCTCGCGTCTTCCACGCCGTTGCGGGCTTTGAAAACCGTCGTTCTCGGCGACCGCTCTCGTCTGGAGGCATCTGCGAATACCTTCTATCGGCTTTGCGCCGATCGCAATTCCCATATCGCCGACATTTCCAATCTCGGTACACGCCTGTACTCGGCTCTTCTAGAGCCGCTCCTGCCTCAGGTACAACTTCGCTCACTGTGGATCGATCCCGATCCCAGCCTCTCCATGGTTCCTTTCTCTGCGCTCGCGTCGCCCACCGGGCATTGGCTCGGAGAGCTGTCCGCGTTGACCGTACTGCCCCCATGGTGGTCGATCCATCCGACCTCCGCACTCGGCCGGGAGCAGATCGGCAGCGATGCGCATTTCCTCGCCCTGGAAGGCTTCAATCGGGGTCGTGCAGATCCATCGGAAGCCCGCGATATCGCCAGCCTCTTTTTTTCCGGTGACGTTATCGGCGGCCAATTAGGGTCCACCGGCGAAATCCTGAACGCGATTTCATCCGCCGACGTTTTCCACTTTAGCGGACACGCCACCAGCACCTCGGGTGCCCGCCTTCTCCTCAGCTCTGCAGCGACCGGAACAACGGAAACCCTTTCCCCCGATTCCCTGCGCAATGTAAGGCTGCCTCGGTGCCGACTTGCTGTTCTGGCCGCCTGTAACACAACGGCTGCCGATCCCGATCAGATCGAGGAATTACCGGATATGCGCAATGCCCTGCTCGTGTCCGGTGCGCAGGCCACCGTGGCCAGCAATTGGGACGTTGACGACCGCAGCACTAACACACTCATGCTCGGTTTTTATCACCAGCTTCTCAGCGGCGCCCCAGCCGCCGAAGCTCTCCGTATCGCGGAGCAATCTGTTCGCTCCTCCCCGGCATGGCAACATCCCTTCTACTGGGCAGCATTCGAAGTGTTCACCCGCTGAATCTTCAAAGGAGATCGAATCTATGCTCAGCCGTCGCTCCGTCCTCCGCAATGCAGCCCTGCTCTCTCTCGCCGGCGCTGCCAGCAATTCACCCTTCCGGGCGTTTGCTCAGAGTTGCTCAGACTCGCAGCCTGACGCCTACCAGTTCCAGCCAGGAATCCGTGTCTTCTTCGCAGGGGCATGGATCTTTTGTCCTTCCAAAACCGGTGGAGTATTGGCAGTGACTACCGATTTGCCCGGCCCGGATGCACACAGTTTCCCGTATGGCGCGTGGACACCGGACATCGACAAGAAGGCGTCTCTTATGATCGGAAACTACAGCATCACGGTTGACGCCGTGAATTCCGCTTCACCGAATATCGACGCGCTCTTCAACGCAGTCTGCAACGACAAGGACGCCTTTTACTTTTTATCGAACGACGATGGTGGGCTATCGGTCACAACCAGCGGCCCCAAAGTGCGTGCGATCTCCCTACCCATACCAACGCGCATCCTTCCTGCTGCGTTCATTACTAACGCGAAAGTGAGTGGCGGCGGAAAACGGCTTCAACCATGCAAAAGCCCACTGGTGCCCGGGCTTGCGAGCACACACATTTTCGATTATCAAGGCGCCTCCTCGCTGAAGCTTTTAGATGGCGCCGGAAATCAAGTGGATAGTGCGGGTCAGGACAATAACTACCATTTCCACACCGTTACTCCGTCAACTGCATCCGGCAACCATACGACCATGATGTTTGCTGCGTTGATAGGCCTGATATCCGGATTAGGTCCCTCGCCGGTCACCCTCGCCATCAACGGTAGCTTGTGTATCGATCGCGGTCCTCACACGCCTGCAAAAGTGACCGATCAGGAACTCGAAATGTTGCCACCCGATTCGCAGGCCAGCCAGGCGGAGGCCCCCGGTATGCGGATGCAGACGAAGCCCGGGCGGTCCACTGCCGTACAGCGTGAAACCCTCTTTAACCTCAACATCGCAAGCTGCGCCAGCGGAGGTCTCGGTGTTGGAGGCAAAGGCTAGAGTAGCTGTACATCGAGCTTATCCTCCTGCAGAGACGGGCCGACTCTTCGGCCCGTTCCCCCCCAGTCCCCAGCCTGCTGATTTTCTAACTTTCTAAAAGGAAAATTGCGCTGCCTTCCGTTCGTAGGGTTAACGCCAGAGTAGTTACAGGCTCCCTAGTCTCTGGGTCCCGATTGGAGGCATCCCTATGTCCGACCCCAAGTTTGCGCCCGCCATCACCATCCATCAGTCGGATTTGCCGGTCACCTGCCTGCTGAATAATCCGCCGGCCGGCGTCGCAATCTCTTTGGCCCAGATCTTCACTCAACCGGAACTGCGACCACCCTCGGCGTCTCCGCGGGCGGTCAAAGCTTCATTATCCCCAGCACGATCAGTACGGGTGCCGCAAAGCTCGAAGTCGCGGTCGCCGGCGGCGCTGACGATCCCCAGAATTGAGTTTCCGTTGATGTCCTCGAAAATGCAACGTCGCCTATCCTCATCGGCACTATCGCCGCCCAGAAGTTCGTGACCGCATCCGTGGCGGTACTCCCATGAAGAGAGCCGTCTCCTGACCCTACTGATCGCCGTTGGCGCCGCTCAGAGTCTGTCTTGCCGTCTCGACGGCCAGAACCTACCCCAACAGATCACGGCCCATGATTACTGCCTAGATGTGAGTAACTCGGTGATGGAAGACCTGCAAAAAATCAACCTGAGTTTCGCGGGAATCATTCTCGAGAAGGACACCACCTGCATTTGTTTATTTCCTAGGAGGTATTTAATGTCGCAACGGATTCGTTTCTCTCTCCTCTCGATCACATTTCTCTTCGCCCTCACGTTCACAGCACAGGCGCAGCCGAACCCACCCACTAATGTTGCGCCAACCCCTAGCAATGGATCAGCCCAGGTTTCCTGGGACGCAGTCCAGGGCGCCGTGTCCTATAAGATTTATTGGTCCAAGACAACGCCAGTCACCAAGCAAAACGCAGAGAGTCCAAGCCCCATCAACGCTGCTGGCACTCAAGCAGCAGCGGCCCCGCTGGCCAACGGTACTAGGTATTACATCGCCGTGACTGCGGTCAATCCATCCGGCGAATCCGATTTCTCCAATGAAGTGAGCGTAACCCCTGTCGCGCAGGCAGACGCTCACAACGCGAGCCAGCCAGATACCACAGCCGCCGTGCCAGTGCAACCTAGCACAAATGTTGGCCAGTCCACCGACACCAATGTACAGAACCCGACGATGACGTTTGTTCCCTTCAACCCAACCAGCGATCCTGTCGTGGCTCTGACGAATAACTTGCCCAACGGCACCATCACCTTCGATAGCGCAGGCGTGGGAAAGCTAGTGAAGGATTCCTGCGCTGGTTCTGCAGCTGCCAGGGAAGACGGTTCCACTTACGTCGTAATCAATGTCATAAACCTGACTGGAAGCGCCGATGCGCAGCGCGTCGCCTCCAACAACTGGTACGTTTACAGCACCCACAAATCTTTCTCGACAGGTTTCGCAGGAGGATGGAAGCTTGCCGATTTCGACGGCGCAACGCGCCTTTACGGAGCGCGAAAAATTCTTCTGGTTTCCATCCTCGAACATGATTTGACCGCCTATGGCCCCGGCCTCGGTCCTGTTGTTGATTACAGCCTCGCCATCACCAAGCAGCAAGCCACCAACGTGTCGGATGCAGTTCAGTTTCTCGGTCTTGTTGTCCCCAATAAAGCCGCGGCCGGAAACCCGGGAGACCATCCAAACTACTTGGCCTGCAGCACGGTTCCCGTCGCCTACAAGACTTCGACGATTGAAGTCAGCCTCTCTTACACCGCAGCCAACAATAGCCCTTACACCGCGTCGCAGACCTTCGTCAACGAGGCAAAGGAACACTGGGATGTCTCCTTCGCTATACCTGTCAAGAAAGCGAGCGCCCTCCAATACAACTCCACGGCCAACACGGTTACCGCATCGCAGATCAACAAGTCGGCTCTTTATGCGGTCTTCGATTGTTATCCCTACCCTGTCGATCTGAAGAACAGCAAGTTCAACTTCGTTCCAGGCATCTTCGCTGGCGTCGCAATGAATTCGCAGCCCTTACACTCGCTTATCTTCGGCGCTTCCGTGGGAACGAAGTTCGCGCAATTCTATGCCGGTGCCCTGCTTCTTAAGCAGCAGAACCTGTCCGGTCTCTCCACGGGCGGCACGGGAAGCCCGGCACAGGTCGCGAGCGCGACCAGCTACGTATATCAACCACAGTTCAGTGTCGGGATTAAGATCTCGATTTCCGCTGCGGCCTCAGCTCTCAAGGGTTCAAAATAGAGGCCTGCCATGTCAATCATCGATCAATCCATTTATCGCAGGAAAAGCGGAGAGCCTCTACCCGATGGCTTTGTACTGACGCCCGGCGGGTATCGCCATCGGTCTCTCGTACATCATGTACCTCAAGGCCACAAGGTGCGCCGCCGCAAGCAGGAACTGCAAATAGTCCACCGCAGCTCCCAGCGCATCGTTGCCAGGCACAGCATCGCCCCGGAAAATGAACTGAACGTAATCATTCCCGGCCTCGGGTCCGGCTGGGTCACGTCTGTTTCCTGGCTCAACCCAACCGGCGACACGATATCTCAGTTTGCGACCACGTGGACCGTTCCGCCTGCTCCCTCGACAGGCGACCGAGGACAGACCATCTTTCTGTTTAACGGTCTGCAGAACCCCACCGCTTCTAGCCTTCTCCAGCCGGTTCTTCAATGGGGAGCCTCGCAGGCTGGCGGCGGGGCTTACTGGAGCATCTCCAACTGGTACATCGACGACTCCGGCCACGTAACACATTCCGATTTCCTTCAAGTGCCATCAGGCCAGGTTCTGACCGGTATCGTGGCGCTCGGACAGGAGTCCGGAGGTCTATGCACATACACAGTCGGGTTTGACGGGTACTCCTATCTCAACTTGGCTGCTAGCGGCGTCGATCCCTCCGCGCTAGCTGTCGAAGTCTTGGAGTCCTACCAAATCGGCGACTGCACCGAGTACCCCAACACGCCGTACACGTCCATGTCCTCAATCTTTATCGCCGCCGATGGAACAGCACCGAACATCATCTGGACTCCTCACGGCCAAAATACCGGCTGCCAAGAGCATTGCGTCGTGACAAACGCCGCGAACCCAGGTGGAGCCGTCGAAATCTATTATTCCGGGGCGTGACACGATTCGGCCGGTGCGACAATGGAAATTCGAAGCGATCTGAGCTGAGACCGGGGATCATTCAGGTTTTAGTGGATGATCGGTGAGATACATTTTGCGTTTGATCTCGGATGCGTAGATAGGTTTGATTCTGAATGAGTGGTGATACAAGATCCATGTCCCCTGCATAGCCTTGCGTGGGCATGCGCTGTCACAAGGGAGGCCGAGGAACATAATAGCCGTCCTAGATTCGCTTGGAGAATACCGCGATGAGTCAAACGAACGACCCCAACAAACCCGCGACCGCTGAAGATTACAACGCCCAGAAGGCCCTCGACGCCGCGCAGGCCGATGCCCTCGACGCCAGGACTCGCCTCATTGCATCACAGAAAGCCCTCGCCAAAGCTCAGGCTGCCGAGGATCCGGCGGCCGCGCAACTGGCCGTTGCCACCCAGGCTGCCAACATCGCCGCGCAGCAAAAGGCGCTCTCCGACTCCCAAGCCGCCATCCTCAAAAACAACTTCATCGTTCCCGAGTCAGGCTTCACGGGCACCGTCACCGCCAACGACAAAGCCGGCACCTTCGAGGCAACGCTTCTGGCCGCGCGCGCCGCCAACACTGCTGCCACAGGCATCTCCGATCAGATCAAAACCGCGGGCCACGCCAGCGGCAGCATCGTCCTCTACGGCACCTCCGACCTGCCCGACTTCCAGCCCCTCATCGCCTTCCAGGCGCAGTACAACACCCTCAACCAGACTCTGCTCTCTGCCATCGCCGAAATCGACGCAAGGATGGGTGGCCTCGCGAAATTCGATATCCATAACGAAGCGGCGTTCACTCCCGCCGTCATCGGCGCCGCGTTCGACGCAGCCAACAAGCTCCTCGGCTACTTCCGCACCGACTACACCATCCAGGGCGTGTCCGTAACCGCCGACGATGCGCTCCTCGTCAACGCCCTCGCTGATGCCCTGCGCCGGAAGAGCGTTACCGTCACCATGCCCGCTCTCTTCAATGCTCCCGCCCTCATGAACGACTCACCCATCGTGCAGAGTCTCGTCACTCTGGCCGACCTTCGTTCCAAACTTCAGCAGAAAGTCGACGTGGCCAATGCGCACGCCGAAGGTCTCGGCAAACTCGCTTCCGCCGAAGCCGACGCAGCAAAGAAAACCGAAGAAACCAACGGCGCCGCCGACCTCAAGGCCCTTGCCGACCAAGGCAAAGCCGCCCTCGCCCTCTATGATGGCCTCATCACCAAACTCACAACCCCCGACGACAAAGCCAAAGTCCCCCTCGCCGCCATCATCCCGCAGGATGCGGTCCGCACCGCCCTCCGAGCCGGTGCCAACCTGCTCGTCGCCAAGGTCTCCTCCGCCGGCGGCTCCTGGTATACGAAGAAAAACTTTTGGACCTTCTTCGGCGGAATGCCCTTCTACACAATGGGCGGCGTCGTCGTTCATTACAACCTCCTCGACGGCCGCACCGGCGCTGTCCTCGCCGCCGGAGCCATCCCCATCGATGGGGGCTTCTTCAAAATCGGCAAGCTCCCCGAAGCCTTGTCCAAACCGCCGCAGCAATAGGAAAAGCCCCCGGTATGGATCAGCGTCAGTCACGCATCGCCGCCCACGTTCGCGAAATCGCCCGCCGCGATGGCCGCACCCTCGACAGCTTTGAAGTCCGCACCGCCCAGTTGCCCGCTGCCCCCATCGAGGACCTCGTCCTCGGCGTGCCCCTTTCCGGCAAGCCGCGCGACTTTGCTCCCGTCAAAGCCCTCGAGTCCCAGCTCCGTCCTCCGCTGGCCATCCTCGGCGGAAGCGAGCCTGCAGGCGGGAAGCGCACCAAAGCCGCCCGCGCTCCCCACGTAGACCTCACCACGCCGGCCGCCATCGCCCCGGCCCTCACCATCCCTCCCGAAGCCGCCGCCGCCTTCCAGCGCGCACTCGCAAACAAACCCATCTCCGATCAGGACGCCAACCACCTCGAGAGCCTCATCCTTCCCGCCCTCCGCCCCGCATTTGACATCGTCGACGAAACCTATGCCCAGCTCCCCGGCGACTGGGATCCCTGGAATCGCGCCCGCGCCACCGTCGAGCCTCTCCTCCGCGGCGTCGGCCGTCTCCAGCTCACCGGCCATCCCAGCTATACCCTCGTCGGCACCGGTTTTGTC
>VFSW01003118.1_pt1 | contig 24863 bp, 18 predicted proteins | sample 5358111 | NCBI WGS metagenome assembly VFSW01 (sample SAMN11554181, study PRJNA540505) | mine drainage metagenome | isolation source: sediment from site ElyBrook_90M | place: USA: Ely Copper Mine, Vershire, VT | collected 2017
GTAAGGGATTGAGGGGAAAGGGGATGTTTTTTTTGGGCGGCGGTGAATCCGACGGCGGCGTGCTGCCGGCGCGGCCCGCACGCGCGGACCCGAAGGCGATGACCGATGGCGCGGGCCTGAACCGCGCGGCGGATTTTCGTCCGAAAGCTCGCGGCCGGGGAAATGTCCCGATGCCTAACTCGCGGTCTCCTCCGCTATTGCTTCTCCTGAACCAGCGTCAGTGTCATGGGCGCTCCGTTGGCGTCCGTGCCTTTTGCCTTGGTGGTCATGGTTTTGCCGTCGCTCGAAATTACCGTGCGGCCACTGGCGCGATACTTTCCACCGGTCTGCCTGGCTTGGTAAGTGAGGGTATTGGCGTTCACCTGTTTGACCGAGATGCTATCATACGGCGACCCCGTGCCCGTGACCGCGGCCGCCGAGCCGTCGTATTTTGCCGTGTAGCCGGCGTTGACAGCGCTGCCATCCGCCCGTTCCCCGGTAATCGTGACTTTGACGCCGCCGGGAACCGCTTCCCTTACGAACGTCAGGCTCTTCAGCGGAAATGGCGCCGGTGTGTACTTGGACTTTGTGACATTGACCTTCCAGGTACCAATGGAATTGTCGGCCCCTAAAGCAACCACGGTGGTCATTGCCACAATGGCCAGAAGACGGCTGAATATTCTTTTCATGTGCGACTCTCCTTTTAAAGAACTCGCGCAAAACGGTGCGCGGCCCGCGCCGCCGGAATCCTGTTCCCGCCTTTTTTGGCGGCGCGGTCAACGCGCCCCTTTGCGCTTTTAAAGAACTCGCGCAAAACGGTGCGCGGCCCGCGCCGCCGGAATCCTGTTCCCGCCCTTTTTGGCGGCGCAGACAACGCGTCTCTTTGCGCTTTTGAGATTCGGTCAACGTACCAGAAATGCCGTCCGGAAACTGGAAGCGCCGGACCTTCGGAGTTACAGCGCTTACCAGTGGGGAAACCCAACAGGCCGATCGCCCAAACAGCATCCCCACGATCAGCCAGGGATGGCTAGCATATCACACACAACGATGGAACAGGGGCACGCCGCAACGTTTAGGATCATGGCGCGGATCGCCCGGCACGCTTAGCGGCTGCTGTATACTCCTACTGGGAGCGCTCCGAATGCAGATCCCGCTTTCGGTACGGATGGACCGGCTGACACGCTGGCTGGAACGCCAGAATGAGCGGCCCCTGGCCGGGTTCACGCTGGGGTCCTATTATCCTCTCCACCGTTATCGACACGGGGTCCGGCGGATACCGAACGGCCTCGTGCATCCCGAAGACATTCAGGTGGAGGACTATCTGGCCGAAACCGAGGAACTCTTTGAGATGCATGCGGCGGCCGGGGGCGACTTGATCTGGTCGGCCGCTCCGTTCTGGGGTTTGCCCTGGGTGGAGGCTTCCCTCGGCTGCGGGGTGGTGGCGGATCATACGGTCGGCTCCACGCGCGCGACGCCCCCGCCGGGCTTCGCCCAGAATCCGGTTGTGCCGGAATTCTCGGAGACGAATGCCTGGGTGGCTAAGCTGCTGGAGTTCGTCCCCGCGCTGGCGGCGCTTAGCGGCGGACGCTACCCGGTGGGGGTCACGCTGATGCGCGGGGTGGCGGATCTGCTATCGGCGCTTTATGGCGGCGAGAACTTTGTGCTGCGCATGTTCGATGCACCGGAGGAGGTTTATGCGGTGGTGGGAGCGCTCACGCGTTACTGGATCGCATTCGGGCGCTGTTTGCTGGAGCGGCTGCCTCTGTTCCACGGGGGGACGGGGACGTTTTTGCATTGCCTGTGGTGCCCGGGCAAGACCATCTGGACCCAGGAGGACGCCGTGGCCCTGCTTTCGCCTGCCTTGTACGAGAGGTTCATTTATCCGGCGGACTGCGAAATCGCGCGCGCCTTCGAGCGCACGGTGATGCATCTGCACCCGACGCGCTTCATCCCGGTCAGGCAACTGATGGCCGCCAACACGGGCGTGATCGAACTGCACATCGATCACGACGGGCCGCGGGCGGAGGCGCTGGAGAGTCACTATCGCGCCATCCTGGCGGGCAAGCCGCTGTTCATTTGGGGGGATGTGACGGAGGCCGATTTGGAGTTCATCATGACCGGGCTGCCGCACCAGGGGCTGGCGGTGAACATGGTGGCGCCGTCGGCGGAGGCGGCGCACGAGGCGTGGGATCGGGCGATGAGTTTGGCGCGCAAGAAGATCGTTGCGATGTGACTGCGCCGCCGATGAAGGCGGAACAACTCCGATCTTTCGGGGTTAGTTCTGGCTTAGGGTCCTGTCCCGGATCATGCTCTCGAGCGGGTCCCGCCGGCTGAAAGCCGGCTGCGGCCAGGATTGGCCGCCCCACACGGAGAACTCCTGGTTACACTACTGTCCAAGACGGCTGGGAATTCGCTGTTTTGGACAAGGTAACTCCTTAGTTTTGAGCACGGGTTCTATGAGCTTCAGCGGAGGTCTCCGTGCTCGTCACGGTCCTGTCCAAAACGGATCGGAAGCCGAGGATGGGCGGCAAATGCTCCACACGGTGGTCAAAGTGGCTGTTTACAGGCCCGCCGAGAGAGTTTCAGGCCGACGGCGTCAGGCCTTCGGCCTGCTTCCCCTGTCCAGGAGGGCGGCTGCCAAAAGCTGTTTTGGACAAGAGTGTCCTGGTTACAGTCTTTTGATTGCGTGGATTCTGCTAATCTTGAGTGTTCAACCCTTTGAGAGCTTCTTATGCCTAAACTATCCGTTCGCGATCTGGATCTGAAGAACAAGCGTGTTTTCATGCGCGTGGATTTCAACGTGCCGCTGGCGCCCGGAGGGCGGGAGATCACCAGCGACAAGCGCATACAGGCATCGCTGCCGACCATACGCTACTGTCTGGAGCAGGGCGCCGCCCTGATTTTGGCCTCGCACCTGGGGCGGCCCAAAGGCAAGCCCAACCCGGAAATGAGCCTGCGGCCGGTGGCGCAACGGCTGGAAGAGCTGCTGGGGCGCGCGGTGAAGATGGCGCCCGACTGCGTGGGGCCCGAAGTGGAAGCCATGCGGCCGGCGCCGGGCGAGGTCCTGCTGCTGGAAAACCTGCGCTTCCACCCAGAAGAGGAAAAGAACGACCCCGGCTTCTCGCGGAAGCTGGCGGCGCTGTGCGACGTTTACGTGAACGACGCGTTTGGCTCGGCGCACCGCGCGCACGCCTCCACGGTGGGGATGATCGCGTATGTGCCGCAGGCGGCGGCCGGGCTGCTGATGGAAAAGGAATTGAAGTACCTGACCATGGCCACGCGCAATCCGCCGCGGCCGTGCGTGGCCATTCTGGGCGGGGCCAAGGTCTCGGACAAGATCGAAGTGATCGCCAACCTGGGCAAGGTGGTCGATAAGGTGCTGATCGGCGGCGCGATGGCCTACACTTTCCTGAAGTCGCAAGGGGAGCCGGTGGGGAAGTCGCTGGTGGAGGACGATAAACTGGAGCTGGCGCGCGACCTGCTGGTGCGGCTCAAGGACAAGCTGCTGCTGCCCGTGGACCACGTGGTGGTTTCCGAGATCAAGGAAAACGCGGAGAGCGAAGTGGTGGAGCACATCCCGGAGGGCAAGTTCGGGGTGGACATCGGGCCGCTGACCATCGATCATTACGCGCACGTGATCCGCACGGCCAAGACGGTGATCTGGAACGGTCCGATGGGGGTGTTCGAGAAGAAGCCGTTCGACCGCGGCACGGTGGCGCTGGCCAAGGCCGTGGCGGCGTCGGGGGCCACATCCATCGTGGGCGGCGGGGATTCGGAGAAGGCGATCAAGTCGGCCGGGGTGGCCGGCCAGATTTCGCACATCTCGACGGGGGGCGGCGCTTCGCTCGAGTTCCTGGCGGGGATTGAATTGCCGGGCGTGGCCGCGCTGACCGGCAAGGCATAGATTAAGGATTCGATTAGCGTTGGCCTGTCAACAGGCGAGGATGCGCTGGAGCCAGGCGTCGACGATGGGTCTGGCTTTGGATGGAAAGCGGTGCCCGCCGTCGAGCATGTGAAACTCGACGTCGGCGGCGCGAAGGCGCAGGCGTTCCGCGTACCGCCCGGTCACCTCGGTAGAATAGAACTCGTCGGCGGACCGCGCGATGTGCAGCACGGCCGCGGACACCGGGCGATAGGGGCCCTCCTCCCAGTCGCGGGGAATGCCGCCGCAAATGCCGATCACGCCGCGGATGGCGTCCGGATGGGTGGCCGCGAAGCGGTAGTTCATGCCAACGGGTTGCGAGAACCCGACCAGGATCCGCCGGGCTGGCGGAATACCATATTCGCGCCCCGCTTCGCCGAGGACGTGCAGGAGCATGTCATGGTGCAGGCGCACGGAAGCTTGCGGGTGCTTGTGGGTGGCCCAGCCGTAGCCCACGTCGCGGGAATTTTGGGCCAGGTAAAACTGGTTGGGTCCCTCGACCGCGGCGACGACATGGCCGGGCCCGGCCATACCGGCGGTGAGCCGCAGCATGGCTTCCGGGGTGGCGCTAAACCCATGTAAAGTAACGAACAAGACCGATTTATCGTCAACCGCCGGAGCGTACACCTGATAGCGGCAGTCGAGCCGCGCGGTGAATCCAAAATGCCGTACGTTTTCGAGCGTCATAACCCTTTGCGCATCCCGCTGCGGATTCATGAAATCTTCAACTTGATTTCAGCAGATTTGAGGTTATCATAGGTGATCACGAACACCGAGGGCCGCCCCGCTTGCGAGCCCGCATGACCCTGCAAGGGCAATTTTTTTACAAAACACCGAGGAGGATTACCCAATGTCGCTTTCGCTATGCAAACGCAACAAGTTAGGAGTTTTGCTGGCCTTGGCGTTGTGCGCCGCCGTGCCTGTGCCGCGGGTTGCCGCGCAGCAGATTCTGGGCGCCATCACCGGAACCGTAAAGGACTCCACCGGGGCGTCGGTCCCCGACGTCGACGTCACGGCCCACAACACCGCTACCAACCTCCAGGTTCACGTCCGCACCCAAACCAACGGCTCCTACCTGCTGCCCAATCTCCCCATTGGGAATTACGAACTGAACTTCACCAAGGAGGGCTTCGAAAAGGAGTCCCACACGGAGATTCTGGTTCAGGGCGACCGCACCACCACGGTCGACGGCGCCCTGCGGGTGGGCGCCACCACCACGGTCGTGGAGGTTACGGCCACGCCGCTGATGAACCAAGTGGATATCACCAACGGCTACGTGGTGGACCAGTCGACCATTGAGCTGACCCCGCTGGGGACCGGCAGTTTCACCCAGTTGGCCATCATGGCTCCGGGCGTGAACGCCGATTTTCTGGGCGGGTCGGGCACCAACGCCGGCCTGGGGAACCAGGCCATTTTCGCCAACGGCCAGCGCGACACGAGCAACAGTTTCTCGCTGAACGGCGTAAGCACCAACAACCTGTTCAACGGCAACTCGACCAGCCAGGTGGGTGAGAACCGGTTCGTGCTGAACACCGGCGAGTCGTTCGGCGCGGGCGGCACCATCATCACGGCCACCTCGGTGTATTCGGCGATCGGCGAGGCGCTGCCGACTCCGGCGCCGGAAATGATCCAGGAGATTCGGGTCAACGCGGCCATGTACGACGCCACCCAGGGCTCCAATTCGGGCGCCCACATCGGAGTGACTACCAAGTCGGGCACTAACGATTTCCACGGGGAGTTATACGAGAAATTTGAAAACTCCGCTATGAACGCGGCCCCCTTCTTTTATAACTCCGTGGGCCTGGGCGTACCCAAGCTGAACCGCAACGAGTTCGGCGCCACGTTCGGCGGACCTATTGTCAAGAACAAACTGTTCTTCTTCGCGGCTTATAACGGGGTGCGCGACGTGGACCAGCTTAACGGCACCCAGCAGGACACGGTGCCGATCGACCTGACCAGCGACCGCAGCGCCGCCGCCCTGGCCAATGTGGCCAACACCGATTTCGGCTCCAACATCACCGCCAGCCAGATCGATCCCGTGGCCCTGAAGCTCATGCAAACCAAGCTGTCCAACGGACAGTATCTGATCCCGAACCCGACGATTACGAATCAGAGCCTGGCCAATTCCGTGGGTTACGACGCGCTGGTGCAGGGACCTTCGTCCACCTTCAACGTGGATCAGGGCGTCGCCAACCTGGATTACAATATCAGCGACAAAGACCGGCTTTCGGTGAAATACTTCGTTCAGAACGACCCGACCACCAACCCGTTCACGGCGCAATCCAACGCCCTGGGATTCCCGCAGACGCTGACGGCCGGCAGCCAGGTGGGGGCCATTCAGAACACGGTGATTCTGACTCCCACCCTCACCTGGGACCAGCGCGTGTCCTTCACCCGCCTGTTCGCTTACTCCGGAACGCAGCAGGCCTTTTCGGCCACGGATTACGGCATCAATCTTTTCGGGGAGACGGCATTTCCCGGCATCAAGATCGGGACGTTCAGCGACAATCCCTACGGCGGCTTCAATTTCGGACCGGCCACGAACTTCTCGAATGCGGGCTTCTATCAGAATCAGTGGGAATACGGCAGCTCCGTCGGCTGGGTGAAGGGGCGGCACACGCTGTCGATCGGCGCGTCCTGGGTGCATGCGCAGCTCAACATCGAGAACCGGCTGGACCAGAACTCACTGATCTCGTTCAGAACCTTCACCAACTTCCTGCAGGGCCAGGTGCGCACCGGGGCGGAGTCGGATTACTTCTCCGGCTCGGCGTCGCGCTACTACCGGTCCGATACCGTTGGCATGTATGTCAACGATAATTACAAGATATCGAGCAACCTGACGGTGACCATGGGTTTGCGCTGGGACTACGACGGCCCGCTGTGGGAGAAATACGGACGGCTGACCACGTTCGACGCCAACGCCTATCAATACAACGCCGCCACCGACACGATCCTGAACTCCGGGCTGATCGTGGCCAGCAACAACAAACAGTTCGGCACGCCCGGCGCGGGGAATTCCCTGATGCAGAACCGGCAGTGGGGGGTGGCTCCGCGGCTGGGCATCGCCTGGACGCCGAAGCCCTGGATCACGGTGCGCACGGGCGCGGGCATGTACTACGACCGCGGCGAATTCTTCACCGAGTTCTCGCCCAGCGCCGGCGGCGGCTATAGCGGGCCCTTCGGCGTGACGGTGGAGCCTCCCTTCCTGCAACCGATCGCGGCCACCCGCGGCGCCACCTTCGCGAACCCGTTCGGCACGACCGCGCCGCCCCCGCCGCCCAGCAACACGGCGGCTTTCCTGGCGAGCCTGCCGGGCGTCAACAGCCTGATCAACGGTTCGGCGCCGTTCTACTTCGGCGGCTACGACCCGGGCAACAAGCTGCCGTACTCCGAAAACTGGACCTTCGACCTGCAGTTTCAGCCCAAGAACGACCTGCTGTTCAGCATCGGTTACGTAGGCAACCACGGCGTGCATGGCGTGATTCCCATCCCCTTCAACCAGCCCCTGATCGCCACGCCGCAGCACCCGGTCCACGGCCAGAGTTATTCCTACGGCTTCCAGACCTACAGCGCCGACGGCAACACGGTAAGCGCCTACGAGCCCTATAACACATGGGACGGCGGCAACACCGACCTGCGCGTGCCTTACATCGGTTACAATCCCAACTCGGACTTCTGGACCGCCGAGGGTATTTCCTGGTATAACGCGCTGCAAGTGCAGGTTCGGAAGCGGCTGTCTTACGGCCTGCAGCTCACGGCCACTTACACCTGGTCGCACGCCCTGGACGAACAGAGCGGCCTGGGCCTGTTCTACAACGGCAACAACCCGCTGGATCCGAGGTCCGGCTACGCCAGCGCGGACTTCGACCGCACGCACGTATTTCTGGTCAATTACTCGTACAACGTTCCCAAACTGACGACCAGCGGCAACAAGTTTGTCAAAGGGGTGCTGAACGGGTGGATTCTGTCGGGGCAGACCGTGGCGGAGAGCGGCCAGCCGTACAGCGTCTACGATTTCTCGGGCGCGATCGGCAGCCTGTATTTTTCGAGCAACGACTACATCACCAATCCGCTGGTGCCGCTGGCGCCCGGATACACGGCCAAGTCGGCGCAGTTACAGGGGACTACGGGGGTGAACGCGGGCATGCCCGTGCTGAATGTGAACGCGTTCGCCCCGGTGTTTCTGCAGCCGGGGCAGAGCGGCGTGCCGCCGTGCGACGCCGCGGGGATCTGCGACAACTATGAGTCGGTCTACGGCAACGTCGGACGGAACATCTTCCGCGGGCCGTTCCAGTTGCGTTTCGACGCGTCCCTGGGCAAGGAATTCGACATCAGCGAGCGGGTCCACGCGCGCTTCAGTTGGGACGTGTTCAACATGTTCAACACGGCCAGTTTCGACACGCCCAATAACAATGTCAGCTTCTTCCCCAACTACGGGCCGCCGCCGTCGTATCCTCCGGTGGGGCAACTGGGACAGATCCAGTACACCATTGGCAGCCCGCGCTTCATGCAGTTACAGTTACATGTGACGTTCTAAGCGCGGGCGCGGCGATGCCCGGCTGGAACCCGCAACAGTACCTGAAGTTCGCCGAGGAGCGCGCGCGGCCGTGCCGGGACCTGGCCGCGCGCGTGGCGCTGGCCGAGGTCCGGCGCGCGATGGACCTGGGATGCGGTCCGGGCAACAGCACGGCGGTGGTGGCGGCGCGCTGGCCCGGCGCGGAGGTAACGGGGCTGGACAGTTCGCCGGCCATGATCGAGCGGGCCCGCCGCGAGGATCCGGGGCATGGCTGGGTGGTGGGCGATATCGGCGCGTGGGCGGCGGAGAGCGGACCATCGTTCGACCTGGTGTTCTCCAACGCCGCGCTGCAATGGGTGGAAGACCACGCCAGCTTGTATCCGGGCCTGCTGCGGCGGGTGGCGCCGGGGGGCGCGCTGGCCATACAGATACCGGGCAACATCGACGCGCTGCCGCACCGCCTGATGCGGGAAGTGGCGGGCTCGGCGCCTTGGCGCGCCCGCTTCCCGCCGGGCGCGGTGCGCGAGTGGCATCACCACGAGATGGAGTTCTACTACGATCTGCTGGCGCCCGCGGCCGCACGCCTGGATCTGTGGGCCACGGAGTATCTGCACATACTCGCCGATGCCGAGGCCATTGTGGAGTGGTATCGCGGCACGGGCATGCGCCCCTTTCTGGAACTGCTGCGCAGCGACGCGGACCGCGAGCGGTTCACCGCCGATTACCTGGAGCGCCTCCGGCCGCACTTCCGGCAACGCGCGGCCGGGGGCGTGCTGTTTCCCTTCCGGCGCATTTTCCTGATAGCCTACCAGCAGAACTTATGATGATTCCCAGCCTAGTTCTCCGCAAACTGTACACCCTGGGCAGCCTGCGCAACATCCCCGCCGGGGTGCAGTTCGCCATTAAGAACCGCTTGAGCGACGCCGAGATTCTGGAGGTGCGGGAGATCGCGATCAACCGCCAACCCGTGGCCCTGGACCAGGTCGCGCTGGTGCTCGCCGCGGGCAACCGGCGGGCCGCTCCGGATGTGTGCGCCGCCAGTCCCCAGCCGTTTCCGCTGGGCTCCGTGGTGACCATTCAAACCGCCTCCGCGCCGCTGGGCGAGGGCAAGCATCAGATCGAGATCGCGGTCGAGTCGCGCCCGTTCGGCACGCTGCGGCTGAAGGTGGAGGACACCATCCAGGAGGCCGGGCAACCGGCCGCCGCGCACCTGCCGCGCGACGAGGAGGACGACTACTCCGACGAAATCATCGCGCGGCGCCAGGCGCTGATCCGCGAGGTGACCGGCGTCGCATTCCGGCATGTGGCGCGCTATTCGTTCGACGCCCACGCGGCCAAAGGCAACTGCGAGAATTTCTTCGGCGCAGCCCAGGTGCCGATCGGCTGCGCGGGTCCCCTGCGGGTGCGCGGCGAGCACGCCGACGGCGAATTTCTGATTCCGCTGGCTACTTCCGAAGGCACGCTGGTGGCCTCCCACAACCGCGGCATGAAGGTTCTGAACGCTTCCGGCGGGGTGCACGCGACGGTGATGGCGGACGCCATGCAGCGCGCGCCGGTTTTCGTTTTCGCGGATGCGCGCGGCGCCCGCGACTTCATCGTCTGGGTGAACGCCAACACCGCCTCGATCCGCGAGGAGGCCGAAGCCACCTCGTCGGTGGCCCGCCTGCTCTATGTGGATCCCTACGTCGCCAATAAGTTCGTGTATCTGCGGTTCAATTTTTCCACGGGCGACGCGGCGGGGCAGAACATGGTGGGCCGGGCCACCTTCGCCGCCTGCAGTTGGATTCTGGACCAGTACCCCGGCATCGCCAACTTCTACCTGGAATCCAACTTCGCCACCGATAAGAAGGCTTCGCAGATCAATATCATGCGCACGCGGGGCAAGCGCGTCACGGCCGAGGCCACCATCCCGCGCGAGGTTCTGATCCGGCATCTGCGGGTGGAGCCCGAGAAGCTGGTGTATCACTACGGCGTGGCCAATATCGGCACTTTTCTGTCGGGCGCCAACAACAACGGGTTGCAGTCGGCCAACGGCATCACGGCGATGTTCATCGCCACCGGGCAGGACGTGGCCAATGTGGCGGAGTCCTCCGCCGGCATCCTGTATGCGGAGTTAGCGCCAGAAGGCGGACTTTATATCTCACTGACCATTCCGTCGCTGATCGTGGCCACTTATGGCGGGGGCACGGGCCTGGCCACGCAGCGGGAGTGCCTGGAGATGTTGGGCTGTTTCGGCAAGGGCAAGGTGAATCGGCTGGCGGAGATCATCGCCGGGGTCGCCCTGGCAGGGGAAGTGTCGCTGGGCGCGGCGATTTCCTCGTCCGACTGGGTGTCGAGCCATGAGAAATACGGCCGCAACCGGTGAGTGGGCGGGAGTGGGTCCGGAGTTCATCACACGCAGGGTGATGCGTGTTGTTTTGCTGGTGTGGGCTGCCGGCGGTTGCCTGCAACTGGCGGCGCAAGACGGAGCGGCGGTCAAAATACGCTACAAGCTCACGGCGCGCGACGTGGTAGCTTCGCGTGTGGCGGATGCGCTCAAGAGAAACGCCGACCGGGGCGCCAAGCTCAGGGACATGTTCGCGGACGCAGGCTGCGCGGGAGATGAACTTCAGTTGCAGGCGGTAACCGGCACCCCGGCTCCCAACGTAATCTGTACGATTGGCGGCGCGACCGATTCCGTGATCGTGGTTGGCGCTCATTTCGATCACGCAGAGCGTGGTCTTGGGGTGATCGATAACTGGGGCGGCGCCGCCCTGCTGCCCTCTCTGGCCGAAAGCGTAAGATCGTCAGGCCGCCGCCACACCTTTGTGTTCGCGGGCTTCACCGACGAGGAGAAAGGTCTGGTTGGATCGTATTTCTACGTGAGCCAGTTGGGCAAGGAGCAGATTCAACGAATTGCCGCGATGATCAACTTCGATTCGGTCGGCGCCGGTCCAACGGAAGTACAGCAGTCCACTGCCGACGAGGTTCTGTTGCACAAACTCATGGACGTCACGGATATGATGAAGCTGCCTTTGTCACTGATGAATGTCGAACAAGTAGGCACTTCCGACTTTGCCTCGTTTTCCTCAAAGCGCGTGCCGACTCTGATCTTCCACTCCATTACTCCGAAAAACTACAAACTGCTGCACACTGCCCGCGACAACGCCACGGCGCTGAAGTTGGACGACTACTACGACAGCTACCGCATCGGCGCGCTCTACCTGGCTTATCTCGACGTGGTACTCGGTGTTCAGGCCAGGCATGAAGAGGCTCCGCCTCCGTCACTCCGGCGGGCGCGCGAATAGGGCGGCGTTGCGCCGGGCATTGCGGCCAATTTCCGGGCACCTACTTCCCGGCGCCTTCGGACCACGGCGGCACGATCCCGTTCATGCGCGCGTAAGCCACCAATTGGCCCATGTGCTCGTTGGCGTGGACGATGATTCGGAGGTACATGCCGTCCACCGTGGCATCTCTGCCCTCGATCTTGACGCGGCGCTGGAGGTCGCCGGGTTTCAGGCCGGCGCGAGCGCTTTTCACGGCGTCCAGCGAGCGCTTCAGCCAGCCGATGACTTCCGCTTTCGCGGTGACCGTCTTTTCCATATCCGGGGATTTCATGTCCGCCGGCAGTTTGGGGCCGGTCACACTTAGTAAATAGAAGTTGGCGAGCGCAATGTGCATGAGCACCTCGCTAGTGGATCGCACGCCGGGCGCCGGGCGCCACGAGAACTTCGCGGCCGGGATGGCTTCCGCCAAGGCGACGAGCTGCCGCGAAACATGGACCCACTCTCCATCGTATCCTTGCCAAAGTCCTTCCAGCGGATCTACTTGGGCGTGCAAAGTCACGGCGCCGAAGGCCATAGCCAGCAACAACATTTTCATGTTTTCCCCTTTTGGTCCGGTCTTGGCCAGGCTAGGGATGCGCAGACGCCAATGGCAGGACACTCCTGGAGGTTATCACGGTGAGTTCCTCCCCGCCGCCACCGCGCTCCGGGTCAGGTTCTCGAAGAGAAACAGGCCGCTCTTTCCGGCCACCACGAAATCGAGGTCGCCGTCGCCGTCGAGGTCGGCCACCGGGATCTGCATGCCGCCGCCCGTGCGCGTGCTGTAATCCACCACGTGCTTGACCCATTCGATGCGGCGGCCGCCTTCGAGGCGCTGGAATTCGTACCAGTAGATGCCCAGGGGTTCGCGCTCCCCGGGATCGTGGCCGTTGTGCGCCATGTAGCGCTTGCCGGTGATGAGATCCGGCTGTCCGTCGCCGTTGAGGTCGGCCATGGTGACGGCGTGGGCCTGCGACCAGCTTTCGTCGATGATATGTTTGGTCCACTGTCCGGCCGGGCCCTGCTCGAGCCAGAAGATCCCGTAGTTATGCGCCATGGAAGTGACAATGTCGTTGCGCCCGTCGCCGTTCACGTCGTAGACATAGATGAAGCCGGTGTCGCCGAGGTCGAAATCGGGATGCCACTTCCAGGTTCCGTTGCGCGGATCGGGGGGCGCTTCCAACCAGCCTTTGGGCGTGAGGATGTCGTTGCGGCCATCGCCGTTGACGTCGCCCGCGCCGATGCCGTGGCCCCAGCTTTGCGGGCTGACCACATGCCGGACAAACTCCCCGTTGCGGGCCTCGTACCAGGCCAGGGGCATCCTGGCGTCGCCGAATTCCGGGAGCACTTCGCGGGCCTTGCCGTCGTTGTCCAGGTCCACCAGGAAGGCGAACTCGACCGGCGATCCGGTTTCGATCATGTGCTCCTTCCACGGGCCCCCGCGCGGGCCGGGGTTTTCGCTCCAGAAGAGCCGGTGCGCGAACCACGAACAGCTCACGATGTCGATGCGCCCGTCGCCGTTCACGTCCAGGGGCAGGTCGCTGAAGTTGTCGATGTAGTTGTTGGTGTAGGGCAGGGAACGGAAGTGGCGCCTGGTCCAGCGCGGCGCTTCATACCAGTTCTCGCCCGAGACGATATCCGGCTTGCCGTCGCCGTTGATATCGGCGATGGCGCAGCTTTCGTTGGCGCCGAGGTCGAGGGTGTGTTTGGCGAAAGGAATGTCGGGGGGACGGCTGGCGGCCCAAGCCAGCAATGCCGCCGCGGCCAGTCCGGCGGCGGCGGCGAGCGAGGTGGGTTTCATGGATAGATTGTCTCGCGGTTTGGGCGCTTGGCGCGCGGCCGGCGCCGATGCGGGCCCCGGCCCACCCCCCCCCGACGCGCCCCCCACGGCCCCGGAGGCGCCCGCCCGCAGGCGGGGCGCGCGGGGCGCCGGGTGGACCCGGCGAATCTTGCGCTCCACGTGCAGTTCGGTCACCTGGACCTCCCGCAGCAGGCCCTGTTCGATCTCCTGCTCGACGCACATGCGCGGCAAGAAGGCCACGCCCTCGTTGTTCTGGACCAGCTTGCGGATGGTCTCGATGGTGGGCATCTCCACGGGCATGTTGAGCGGCACGCGGCGCTGCTGGAAGGCGCGCAGCACCACCTCCCGGTAAGGCGACAGGACGTTGTGCGCGATAAAGGTCTCGGCCGCCAGTTCGCTGATGGCGACCTTGCGCCGCCGCGCCAGGCGGTGCTTCGGCGACACCACCAGCGCCAGGGCGTCGGTATAAATCACGATGGAGGTCAGCCGCTCGTCGGCGGGTTCGTAGCTGATGACGCCCAGTTCCAGGTTGCCGTCGAGCAACTCGTTGGGGATCTTGCTGGACAGGCTGCGCCGCACCTTAATATGGATGCGCGGGTGCAGCCGGCGGAAGTTTTCGATGTGGCGCAGGAGGTAGAGCGAGGTGGATTCGTTGGCGCCGACCGTCAGGGTTCCCGCGGTGTTGTCACGGAGTTCGGCGAGGGAGTTCTCCATCTCCTGGCGCAAGGCTTCGAAGCGCCGCGCGTATTCGAGGACGGTGCGCCCCGCGTCGGTGGGGGCGAGGTCCTTCGCCGAGCGGTCGATCAGTTTTTCGCCCAGCTCGGTCTCCAGCCGCTGCAAGGCCAGGGAGACGGCCGGCTGGGTGCGGAAGAGGCGCCCGGCGGCGCGCGAGAAACTTTTCTCCGTGGCGATGGTGAGAAATACGCGGAGGGAATAAAGCTCCATGGGCTTCAGTATAACAAGTTATTATGCACACCGCTAATATTATAAATTTGCCTAATTCAGCGCGGGCACCCATAATAGGGCAATACGGCGGTTTCCAATGAGCGACCGAGTCTACATCTTCGATACCACGCTGCGGGATGGCGAGCAGTCGCCGGGCTGCAGCATGACCGTGCCCGAAAAGATCCGGATGGCGCGCAAGCTGGTGGAGTTGGGCGTGGACATTCTGGAAGCGGGCTTTCCCATCGCCTCGGAGGGCGATTTCGAGGCCGTGGACGCCATCAGCCGCGAGTTCCCGTGGGCCCAGGTGGCGGCGCTGGGGCGCGCCTGCACCCTGGACGTGGAGCGCGCCGCGCAGTCGCTGCGCCACGCCCGCCGTCCGCGCATCCACACCTTCATCGCGACCAGCGACATTCACCTGCGGTACAAGTTGAAAAAGTCGCGCCAGCAGGTGCTGGAGGAGGCCGTGGCGGCGGTGGAACTGGCGCGCCGCTATGTGGACGACGTGGAGTTTTCGGCCGAGGATGGGGCGCGCACGGACCCCGACTATTTGGAACTGGTGTGCCGCGCGGTGGTGGCCGCGGGCGCGCGCACGGTCAATATCCCGGATACCGTCGGCTACTCGGTGCCCTTCGAGTACGCGAGCCTGATCTCGCGCATGGTGAAGGCGCTGGGCGATTGCGCCATTGTCAGCGTGCATTGCCACGACGACCTTGGGCTGGCCACGGCCAACTCCATCGCCGCCGTGGAAGCCGGCGCACGGCAGATCGAATGCACCATCAACGGCATCGGCGAGCGCGCCGGCAACTGTTCGCTGGAAGAGGTAGTGATGCTGTTCAAGACCCGCCAGGACAGCCTGCCCTACGATACCGGCATCCGCACGGAGCACCTGTATTCCGCCAGCCAACTGCTGGCCTCGATGATCACCTTCGGGCCGCAGCCCAACAAGGCCATCGTGGGGCGCAACGCCTTCGCGCACGAGGCGGGCATCCACCAGGACGGCTATCTGAAGGAGAAGACCACTTACGAGATCATGGACCCGCGCAGCGTGGGGGTGCCCGAAAGCAAACTGGTCCTGGGCAAACACAGCGGGCGGCACGCGCTGAAGAAACGCAGCGAGGATCTGGGTTACGACCTCACCAGGGAAGAGCTGCAATCGTTGTACGAGCGCTTCACCTCCATGGCCGATAACAAGAAAGGGCTGATGGACGAGGAGATTGCGGCGCTCATCGAGGAAGACCGCATGGCGCTGAAGGTAGCCGCGGACTGACGATGGATCTCGAGGTCCTGGTCCTGGCCGGCGACGGCATCGGCACGGAAGTTACGCGCGAAGCGGTGCGGGTGCTGCGGCGGGTGGCGGAGAAGTGGAAGCACAAGCTGCGGCTGGCGGAGGGCCTGATCGGCGGGGTAGCCATCCATCGCACGGGCAGCCCGTTTCCGGAAGAGACCGCGCGCCTGGCCGCCGCGGCGGACGCCACCCTGCTGGGCGCGGTAGGATTGCCCGAGTTCGACAACTGCCCGCCGGAGCGGCGTCCCGAGAAAGGGCTGCTGGCCATACGGCAGGCGCTGGGAGTGTTCGCCAACCTGCGGCCGGTGCGGGCGTTCGCGGCGCTGCTGGATTCCTCGCCGCTCAAGAACGCGCTAGTGGAAGGCACGGACATGATCATCGTCCGCGAGCTGACCGGCGGCATCTACTATGGGACGCCGCGCGGCATTTCGGGGGACGGCGCGGAAACGCGCGCGGTGAATACCATGACTTATACGCGCGGCGAGATCGAGCGGGTGGCGCACACCGCGTTTCACCTGGCGCGGGCGCGCCGCCGCAAAGTAACTTCGGTGGATAAGTCGAACGTACTGGAGAACTCGCAGTTATGGCGGCGGGTGGTCAGCGAGACGGCCGCCGGATATCCCGATGTGGCGCTGGATCACCTGCTGGTGGATAACTGCGCGATGCAGTTGATCCTGAATCCGCGCCGGTTCGACGTGGTACTGACGGAGAACATGTTCGGGGACATTCTCAGTGACGAGGGGGCCGTGCTGGCCGGCTCCATCGGCATGCTGCCATCGGCCTCGCTGGGGGGAAAAAAGCCCTCGGGCGCGTGGGTGGGCCTGTACGAACCGGTACACGGCTCGGCCCCCGACATTGCCGGCCGCAACCAGGCCAACCCGCTGGGCGCCATCGGCTCGGTGGCGGCCATGCTGGAATACACTTTCGGTTTGCGGGACGAAGCCGCCCGAGTCAACTCCGCCATCGAAGCCGTACTCGACAGCGGACGCGTGACGGCGGACCTCAAACCTACCGGCGCTCCGGCCACCACCGAACAGGTGGGTGAAGCGGTGTGCGCCGCTATCGGATAGGTCCGCGCGCTTACCCGCGCGCGGGCCTATCCGGACATCATGCCGTCCGCGAACGATTCCGTGAATCATAATTGGTTATGGCTCCCCGCACCATCATCGAAAAACTGTGGGACGCGCACGTGGTCCACGAACAGCCCGGCGCGCCCGCGCTGTTGTACATCGACCTGCACCTGGTGCACGAGGTCACTTCGCCGCAGGCGTTCCAGGGCCTGCGCGACCGGGGCCTGAAGGTGCGGCGGCCGGACCTGACGATCGCCACCACCGACCACAGCACGCCCACCACGCATCCCTCGCTGCCTATCGTGGATGCCGTCGCCGCCACCCAGGTGGCCCAGCTTGAGACCAACTGCCGGGATTTCGGAATCCGCTGCCATGGCCGCGGGAGCAGCCGGCAGGGCATCGTGCACGTGATGGGACCGGAGTTGGGACTGACCCAACCGGGCATGACGGTGGTCTGCGGCGACAGCCACACGGCCACGCATGGGGCGTTCGGCGCGCTGGCTTTCGGCATCGGCACGAGCGAGGTGGAGCACGTCCTGGCGACCCAGTGCCTGCTGCAGCGGCGGTCGAAGACTTTCCAGGTGCGGGTGGACGGAGGGCTGCGTCCCGGTGTCACCGCCAAAGACATCATTCTGGCGCTGATTGCGGAGATCGGCGTGGCGGGCGGGACCGGTTCGATCTTCGAATATCGCGGGCCGGCCATCGGCGCCCTAACCATGGAGCAGCGCATGACGGTCTGCAACATGTCCATCGAGGGCGGCGCGCGGGCGGGGCTGGTGGCGCCGGACGAGGTCACCTTCGAATACCTGGCCGGACGTCCCTTCGCGCCGCAAGGGGCTGCGTGGGACGCTGCCCTGGCGCGCTGGAAGCAGTTGCCCTCGGACGACGGCGCGGCCTACGACCGCTCCATCGCCATCGATGCGGGCCAGTTGGAACCCATGATCACCTACGGCACGAATCCGGGCATGGGCATGCCCATCACCGCGCCGCTACCCGAGCCTTCGCGGATGGCCGATCCGCTGCGGCGCGATGCGGTGGCCAAGGCGCTGCGGTATATGGATCTGGAAGGCGGCAAGCCGCTGTTGGGCCACGTGGTGAACGTGGTGTTCATCGGGAGTTGCACCAATTCGCGCATCTCCGACCTGCGCGCGGCGGCCTCGCTGCTGGAGGGCCGCAAGGTGAATCCGCAAGTGCGGGTGATGGTGGTGCCCGGCTCGCAGCAGGTGAAACGCCAGGCCGAAGCCGAGGGTCTGCCGGAGATTTTCCGCGCGGCCGGCTGCGATTACCGCGAGCCCGGCTGTTCCATGTGCATCGCCATGAACGGCGATCAATTGCAGCCCGGCGAATATTGCGTCTCGACCAGCAACCGCAATTTCGAGGGTCGGCAGGGCAAGGGCGGACGCACCTTCCTGGCCAGCCCGCTGACGGCCGCGGCCGCCGCGCTGACCGGCGTGGTCACCGACGTGAGGACCCTGTTATGACTTTTCGCGGCGTTATGAACTTCCGCAGCCGCCTCGTGCCCCTGCCGATGAACAATATCGACACCGACCAGATCATCCCCGCGCGCTTCCTGAAGACCATCTCGAAGCAGGGACTGGACCAGCAGTTATTCCACGACTGGCGCTACGACGCGCAGGGCCGCCCCAATCCCGATTTCATCCTGAACCAGCCCCGCGCGCGGGGCGCGCATATTCTGCTGGCCGGCGACAATTTCGGTTGCGGCAGCTCGCGCGAGCACGCTCCCTGGGCGCTGACGCAGTTCGGATTCCGCGCGGTGATCAGCACCTCGTTTGCGGATATCTTCAAGCAGAACTCGCTGAAGAACGCGCTGCTGCCTATTGTCGTGCCGCCCGAAGCGCACGCCGCGCTGCTGGCGCTGGTGGAGCGCGATCCCGCCGCGGAGGTCACGGTGGACCTGGCGAGCCAGACCCTGACGCCGCCGGACGGCCCGCGGGTGGAGTTCCCCATCGATCCCTTCTCGAAATACTGCCTGCTGGAAGGCGTCGACGAGTTGGGCTACATGCTGAAGAACGAAGACGCCATCGCGGCCTACGAAGCGCGGCGGGTGGGCTCGATCAATACGCTGGGGTAGGCGGCCAGCCTGCCCGCCTATGTGCTTCAGTGTGAGCGCCTACCCACGAGCACCCGCAGCCGCCCACGAACCAGGACGGAAGCACCTTCGGGCTAAAGGGGGCTAAACTGGAGGCGTGGATGGCGATGTTATTTGGCTGTTCGGCGTAGGTCTGTCGATCGATTGTGACCTGCGCTGGAGCATACCAGAGGAGATGCGGGAGTTCCAGCGCGGCGAAAAGATTCAGTGCATCATAGAACAGCTCAGGGTCGCAATGGATGCGCCCAGCGTGAATCCTGCGCCCATCCATCAGTTCCTTGAGTTCCTGTCAGAACGGACACGAAACGGCTGCCGGCATCGATTTCTGACGACAAACTGGGATTTCCTGCTCCAGCGAGAGCTCGACGAATTCTTGCGCCGCAGCGAGGATCCGGACAGTGTCCCCTCCTGGATGCGCGACACTCAGGTCTTCCATCTTAACGGTACGGTTGAGTATCTGCGTGACAATGCGCATCGGAGTACGTTCGTGCTACCTGAGGACAACGGGCGAACACCGTCAACGGAGTTCAATATAGCCTTCAACAATATGCAGTGGGGGCGAACATTCGTCGTAGTAGGTATGGGCTTCGAATGCCAAGCCGATAGAGCCCTCTTCCACTTTCTCCGCGAGGTCCCGAGCGGCGAGTCGGAATGGATAATCGTAAATCCGTGTGAAGGTGCTCTCGGCAACTCGCGCGATCTAATCAGGCGCACGCTGCCCCAGGCGAGTGTCAGGCTCGTGCCTTTCACATTCACGGGTTGGCGGGAGGGGAAGTTTGCTGAACTGACGGCGAGGGGGATCTTTTGTGAATGACCTGGACGGGACCACCGTCGCTCACGTTTTGGGCCCAGCTCGACCGAGATCGACTACCGCGCAAGTGCTCTTGCTGGCAGCGTTGCTCGTCTTCCCCCGCACCTTTGAGGGTCAAGATCCGTCTCCGCAACCGCCCCGTTCCTTTCCGTCAAGCGGCGCCGTTACACCCGAGATGCCTTCAGAGGAAATCTTCTCGCGCTTCGCGAGTAGGGTGTTGGTTCTGACGTGCCCTACGTTTGGGGATGAACTGAAGCAGGCGAGCGGCGTCTTGATCGCGCGGGATGGTTTTGTCGCTACGAACGCGCATGTGGTCGAAGGGTGCCGTGGTGTGACCGCGACACAGGTAGTTGGGGCTTTGCGCCGGTCCTACGAGGCTGTGCTGAAGTACTACGATGAGAAACGCGACGTGGCGGTACTGAAGATCGAAGGCCAGGGTTTCGAGTTCTTCAGTCTGCCTGGCAGGACCGTCCACATTGGCGAGCGCGTCTATGCCATAGGAAATCCGAGGGGGCTTGAACAGTCAATTTCGGAGGGTATTGTTTCTGGCCTTCGAGAGGATGATGGGACGCTGTGGGTCCAGCATTCCGCGGGGATCTCGCCCGGAAGCAGCGGAGGAGCGCTAATAAGTTCTCGTGGAGAGCTCTTGGGCATCAATTCCTGGTTCCTAAAAGAGTCGCAGAGCCTTAACTTCGCCGTTCCGGTGTCGACACTGGCGAGTGCCTATTCAGGCGCGCGCGCGATCCAGGGTTCCTTGAGATTTCCGCGACCGTCGGGCTCCGAGGCCACCGCGCCCGTTCGCGATGTGCCACAAAAGCAGCCATCCTTTCCGACCGTCCCTCCCTCTGTAACATCGCGGCCGCCTTCTGATCGGAACCCGTGGAGCCCTACCCAACGATTGGTCCGACTCAATGTTATCGTTTCGGACCGGTCCGGGCGTAGAGCCACCAATCTTCCCCAGAGCGCGTTCACGGTTCTGGAGGATGGTGCTCCGCAGCAGATCAAGGTTTTCGAGCTGGCGGACGTGCCAGTGTCAGAGGGAATTATTATCGATAGCTCCGCCAACGTGTGGGACAAGCGTTCCGAGGTGGAAGCCGCCGCGCTGGCGCTGGTCAGGTATTCCACGCCGCAGGACGAGGTCTTCATTGTCAACTTCAACGACGAGGCCTTTCTCGACAAGGACTTCACCAACGACGTGAAGGACCTCGAAGAAGGCGTCGCGCGCACCGACCCGCGCGGTGGCGCAGCTATGCGCGATGCCATCCGAATGTCCATCGACCACCTGAAAGAGAAAGCCAAGAAGGATGAAAGGGTGCTCGTTGTGGTCACGGATGGCAACGACAACAGCAGCCTGATCAGTGTGGAGAACCTGATCAAATCTGCGCAGGGTGGCGGCGTGCCGATCTACATAATCGGCCTCCTAAATGAAGGTAATCGGCACGAGGCTGCGCGTTGCAAGCGCGCGCTGGAAGGGATGGCATCCACCACCGGCGGCGAATCCTATTTCCCGAAGGAACTGGCCGAAGTGGATCGCGTGGCCCATCAACTGGCGCACAACATCCGGAACCGATATACGATCGTGTACTCGCCGGCAAATAAAGCGACGGACGGCTCGTTTCGAAGGATAGCTGTCACGGTGAAAGGCCCCGGAAGGCTGGTGGCTAGAACCAGTAAGGGATATTACGCGACGAGCAACGGCCGGTGAGGCTTGTCCAGGGCGAACAAAAGGTCGGAACTGCGGTACTGGTCCGCAGTTCCCGGACGGGCCGACCATTCGCGCATCTCCGACCTGCGCGCGGCGGCCTCGCTGCTGGAGGGCCGCAAGGTGAATCCGCAAGTGCGGGTGATGGTGGTGCCCGGCTCGCAGCAGGTGAAACGCCAGGCCGAAGCCGAGGGTCTGCCGGAGATTTTCCGCGCGGCCGGCTGCGATTACCGCGAGCCCGGCTGTTCCATGTGCATCGCCATGAACGGCGATCAATTGCAGCCCGGCGAATATTGCGTCTCGACCAGCAACCGCAATTTCGAGGGTCGGCAGGGCAAGGGCGGACGCACCTTCCTGGCCAGCCCGCTGACGGCCGCGGCCGCCGCGCTGACCGGCGTGGTCACCGACGTGAGGACCCTGTTATGACTTTTCGCGGCGTTATGAACTTCCGCAGCCGCCTCGTGCCCCTGCCGATGAACAATATCGACACCGACCAGATCATCCCCGCGCGCTTCCTGAAGACCATCTCGAAGCAGGGACTGGACCAGCAGTTATTCCACGACTGGCGCTACGACGCGCAGGGCCGCCCCAATCCCGATTTCATCCTGAACCAGCCCCGCGCGCGGGGCGCGCATATTCTGCTGGCCGGCGACAATTTCGGTTGCGGCAGCTCGCGCGAGCACGCTCCCTGGGCGCTGACGCAGTTCGGATTCCGCGCGGTGATCAGCACCTCGTTTGCGGATATCTTCAAGCAGAACTCGCTGAAGAACGCGCTGCTGCCTATTGTCGTGCCGCCCGAAGCGCACGCCGCGCTGCTGGCGCTGGTGGAGCGCGATCCCGCCGCGGAGGTCACGGTGGACCTGGCGAGCCAGACCCTGACGCCGCCGGACGGCCCGCGGGTGGAGTTCCCCATCGATCCCTTCTCGAAATACTGCCTGCTGGAAGGCGTCGACGAGTTGGGCTACATGCTGAAGAACGAAGACGCCATCGCGGCCTACGAAGCGCGGCGGGTGGGCTCGATCGACACCCTGGGGTAGGCGGCCGCGGTCCCAAAATTCGCGCGATCGCACGAAACTTTTATCCCGCTGTAACACCATCGCAGCTTTTTCTGTTCTACTAGTAGAATATGGGCACACGAAGAGTGCTGCTGGCCGCGATCCCCGCGGTGTGCTGTCTGGTACTGTTTGCCGAACCGGTCCCCGCGCCGCGCGGTCCGCGCATGATCATCATTGGCGTAGACGGCCTGAGCGTAGATGGCGTGGCCAAGGCCGCGGCGCCCCGGTTGCGTGAATTGATGTCGCGCGCGGCCTGGACGCTGGAAGCGCGCGGGGTCATGCCGACGCTCAGCAGCCCCAACTGGGAATCCGCTATCAGCGGCTCGGCGCCGGAGCAGCACGGCATTACTTCAAATGGCTGGTTCCGGCACATGGTCGAGTTTCAGCCGGTCTGCCGGGGCGAGGGGGGCAAGTTCCCGACTATTTTCGGCGTCATGCGCGCCGAGATCCCGGCCAGCAAGATCGCCGTGTTCCACGACTGGCGCGCTTTCTCCGATCTGCTGGAAAAGCACGCTCCCGACGTGATGCGCCACGAGCACGGACCCGCCAAGACCACCGAAGCCGCGATGGCGTATTGGAAGGCCAATCGGCCGGACCTGATGTTCGTGCACCTGGACAACGTCGACCACGAAGGCCATGCGCACGGCTGGTACAGCCACGAATACTACAAGGCGGTAGCGGCCGCCGACGGCTTCATCGGGCGCATACTGGACATGGTGGATTCGCTTTCGGCACGCAATTCCACGTTCATCCTGGTGACCTCCGATCACGGGGGGACGGCCCACGGCCATGGCAAGAACTCACTGGCCGAAATCCAGATTCCGTGGATATTGGCGGGTCCGGGCGTGACGCCGGGCCAGATCGCGTCGGCGGTGAACACCTTCGACACGGCGCTCACGGTGGCCTGGATCTTCCACCTGGATACGCCGCAGTGCTGGATCGGGCGCCCGGTGATGGCGGCCTTCAGCCCCGGCCTGGTGGCGGCCCACAACTCCGGGGTGCATGCGCCCGCGGATTGCTCGCAAGGCACGCAATTGAGCGGCGCGGTGCTGGCCCAGCACCTGGAGAAGAGCAGCCCAGGCACTGCCCATCCCGGCAAGGTCAACTGACGTTGGTGGAGCGGCGGGGGACTGGAAGGTCCACCATCACCCGCCGGGACCTGGCAAAACTCATGCTGTCAGGCACGCTCGCAAATCTCGCATGCGCCCCCCGCAGGCCTGAGATCCTGTCGATAGTGAAGCGGCTCGATGAGGAGCAGGGCCTTGCGATCCTTCGGATGGACACCTACGAGGGGTTGACCGTCGATGGAGTACGGTCCGGACGGCTTGCGGTCCAAGGTTCGCCCTGGGTCGCGGCTGTATCCCCCGACGGGGGCTGCGTCGCCTGGGTCGACAAGAGTTCCGTGCCCTTCACTACTCAGGCCGGAGAGCAGGTCATTGCCTTGAGCGAGGGCCCTATCGGTTCCCCGCGGATCGTCAGGTTTGGCGGGCGATTCGCAGCGGACCTGGCAGTATCCTCGAAGGGCGCGCACGTCGCTATCCTCGTGGTCCAGGACAGCCTGCTGCACCAGCGCCTGATCACGATCGGTCCAGGGACCGCTGCGGTCGAGAGCGACGTGACCGGGCTGATCACTCGGTTTAGCCTTGCTGACGTAGAAACCCTTCGGATGTCTGCTGCCGGCAACCGCATGGTGGTTGGGTCCCGCGAGTTATTTACGGTAATCGATCCGGGCGCCGGCAAAGTCGTGCACGAAGGCCAGGGGCGGTTTCCGCGCATTTCTCCGCAAGGCGATTCATTGGCGTTCGTCGACCGGAAGCGGGCGCTGCGTGTTGCGGTGCTGGCGGGCGGCACGGACAGGACCCTCATGCATGGCTGGACGGTCCCGGGCGTGGGATCCTGGAGCCCAAACGGGAGGTTTCTGCTGGCGGGCGCCCGGACTTCTCCCTCTCTATTCGACAAGCTGGTCGTGGTGGATACCGCAGATGACGCCTTTACCGAAATCATGGGCCTAGGTGAAGGAAATCAAGGCCCGCGATTCACATGGATTAGACGGGTCCTTCTCGCTTCGTAGCATGCATTGCCTACCGGAATTTCACAGTATCAGGCATGACATCGACCGGTTTTCCGCTTGCCGGCCAACCATTAATCGTACTCGGCCTCGGACCGCCCGCCACGCTCTTGTACGACAGCTACTCCCCGGGCGGCGTTCTGGTGAACCGCATCGCAGCGGCGAGGGAGTGCCCTGGGGTCCCTCCGGTTCGCCGTTGGGCATCGCCTACAGCCCGATGACGAGGTGATATGACGTCACGACCACTCATAGCCGTCTTCGCCCTGTCCGCTGCCTTCGGTTTCGATGTCCCCTCAC
>VFSW01003119.1_pt1 | contig 24862 bp, 19 predicted proteins | sample 5358111 | NCBI WGS metagenome assembly VFSW01 (sample SAMN11554181, study PRJNA540505) | mine drainage metagenome | isolation source: sediment from site ElyBrook_90M | place: USA: Ely Copper Mine, Vershire, VT | collected 2017
TGTATTAAGTATTCTACTAAACGCATCTATATAGAAAACTACTACACATCCTTTCGTCAGTGTGCTTTTCCTTAGTTAGCTCACCTTGCTTTCATGACCCCCCAAACCGAACAAGGGGTACATGACACCCACAAGGGGTGTCACTACACTATGTGAGTGTACAGGTAATGTAGTGACACCCCTTGTGGGTGTCATGTGCCGCGGTGTCATGTGCCGCGGTGTCATGTGCCGCGGTGTCATGTGCCGCGGTGTCATGCATGCCCCACGCTTGCATGTTTTGGATAGGCTCTGATGGGTCGTCTGCCTATCCGGTCGATTGAAAACTGGTGGGCCGACAGATAGGCCGACTCGTTATGACCGCGATGAAGCCGTCTATCAGCGAGCAAGATGGAGGTGAACCCCCCCCCATCCTGCTGTTTCCTCTTAGGGTATGCTTAGCAAACACCGCCCGTGCCGGCTGCCAATCCCTGACAGACGTCAGCCTTGGCGACATAGCCATCAGCGATAACGGTAGTAGCGATATTGGTGATGTCAACCGCGACAGGTGTTTCGAGGACGGAAGGAATGCTGCCGCCATCGGAAGTCGCGGTCACATTGCCATTGGTCATCGAAGAGGTGTCGGAGCCGGCGTTCAAGGCTTTGACCAGATCACCAACAGCCTGGGCTTCTTTCGAGATGGCCTTGTAGACGGTCATGCTCTGATCGCCAGCAAGGATGTTGTGGATACCTGTGACGGTTGCGTCCTGACCGGTGACGATGACATGGCCGTTGAGCTTCTTGGCTTTAAGGGCCGCGATAACGTTGTTTGCCATGCCGTCATTGGCGACATAAGCAATCTGGACGTTGCTCTGCTGCGCGGTCAATGCTGCTTCCATCTCAGTCTGGGCAGTTGCATTGTCCCAGTTGGGTGTGAACTGCTCGTAGACCTTCTTGAAGGTGTTATTTGCAATGAGCGGATCAAGCACGCTATGCGCGCCTTTGGCGAAGAGTAGCGCGTTGTTATCGGTCTGTGCGCCGTTAATCATGACCAGATTGTTGTGACCGGTAGAAACGAATTTCTGGTAGTGGTCGGCAATGTACTGGCCCTGAAGTTGACCAACCTTAACGTTGTCGAATGAGACATAGTAGTTGAGGTCTTTTGACTGGATCAAGCGGTCATACGCGATAACAGGAACGTTCTTAGCTTTTGCCTGTGTCACGATAGCAGCGGCAGCTGCGCTATCATGTGCGCCAACGACCAGGATGCAGTCGCCTTTGGTCAGGTCGGCTTCGGCCTGGGTCAACTGGACGCTAGCATCGCCCTGTGCATTGGAGTAGTCGATCTGCACACCGGGGATTGCGGCGGTGATGTCCTGCACGAGCAGGGGATGATCTTTTGATTCCCAGCGATCCGAAGATGCGCTCTCTGGAAGCAAGACGCCAACCTTTGTGCAACCCTTGCCATTGACAGGAGCTGTGCTGGTAGTGCCGCTGCCGGGTGTTGTAGTGCCGCCATTACCGCAGGCTGCAATTAACAGCGTAAGCATGAGGAGGCCGAAAAAAGCATGCAGCTTTCGACCTGATTTCCCAAATAGTTTCATCGTTGAATTTGTCCTTCCGCTCTTCACCAAACTGGTGAGATAGACTGGAAAATGTGCAACCATTCTAAAACCTGGTTGCTACAAGTGCACAGTATACGACATTGTTTCGCTGACGCAAATCTATGCGATCTCTTCTTGCACAACCTCCTTTCCTCTGGCTGCATTGCCTAGCGCACCTGTGCCATGATGAGCTTTGGACTCTCCTCGGCTTGTGCGGTTGTTTCCTCTCGTGCGACCAGAATGCGTTCCCATGCCTTAAAAAATGGGTAATATATGATTGCGGAGACAGCAAGATCGAAAAATTGCAAGAGGCTACCGCGAATGTCGCCACCTGTTGCCACGAAGCCGCTGACTCCGAGAGGAACTGTAAAGGGTTGCATCACGACTGGCACATGCACAAGGCCAATCGAGAAGGCAAAATAATTGATTGTGACGATAATGGCGGGAACCAGGATGAACGGGATCATCATGATGGGGTTCAAGGCCATCGGTACGCCAAATGTCACAGGTTCATTGATATTAAAGATTGCCGGTCCCAGGGCTACCTTGCCAACCGTGCGCAGTTGCGCAGAGCGCGAACGCAACATGTAGATGACCAATGGCCATGTTGCTCCTGAACCGCCTAGATGGGCAAAGATATGAAAGAATGGTTCGGTGACGATGCCATGCCCGCCATGAATATTGCCCGCCAGTGTATCTAGCCAAAAAGGGAGGGCAATTGCCATCACCACGTTCATCCCGTGAATGCCAACTGACCAGAGCAGCATCATCAAGACGATTTCAATCAGTGCTGCCGGATAGCTGTTCTGAATCACCACGAGTGGCTCAAAGACACGCATCAGCAAAATCGGAATAGTGAGTTGATAGACTTGATGGTTCTGCACAAAGGTGTGCGCACTCACAAACCATTCTAATGACCAGACCGCTGTTAACAGTATGAAGGTCGGCACAAGTGCCTCAAATGCGCGTTTTACATTCTGTGGTACGGTCTTTGGCAGCTTGATGGTGAAGCGCGAATTGCGGAACCAGCGCATGCCCTCGGTTGAGAGAATGCCCGCTAGAATGCCAACGAGCAGGCCATTGCCGCCTAGATAAGGTAGCAGATCGCCCAGCGTCAGATTGGCAATATTGCCTATCGGCACAGTTGCGACCAGGAACAGCACAATGGCAAGGATGCCTGGTTGCACAGGTTCAGTGCGGCGATACTGAGCCAGGCTATAGGCGACGCCAAAGGCGAGGAAGAGGGCCATCAAGCCGAAGGAAAGCTCGAATGGAACGAGCAGCGCATTTTGATAGGGTGTGATCAATACTTCAAGGGCGTGAATGGGCGGGTTGGCAACGATCAAGAAAAGGCTGCCAGCAATAATGAGCGGCAACGTGAAAATAACGAACGCATCGCGCACGGCCTGCAAATAGATATTGCTGGCAAGTGCGCCGAGTGGTGGAACGAGGTAGCGTTCAAACCAATCGCTGCTGCGCTCGATCAGGTTGCTCACGATGTCTTCCCTTCGCGTGCAATGGTGAGCAGACGCAGTGTCTGCTCTAAGACGGCTTGCCCATTCATGGTGGCATAGTGAAATGGCTCGATCAGTGCGACCGGTTTATGGGCCGCCATGGCCAGTTTCTCAATACTTTTTCGTAAGTGGCGAATTTGGGGGGCAATCAGAATGATATCGCATGTATCAACCTGGCCCGCGTATTCGCCTGCGCTCAATGCTTCTACTGCCAGTTCATGTCCGCTAGCTTTCGCAGCGGCCAGCATACTGTCCACGAGTAAACTGGTGGACATACCCCAGCTACAAACAATAATTACTCGTATCATGACACCTCTCCCACGTACTCCTGCGTTGCCTCTGTCGTCCCAGGCTTCTGTGCCATATGACACACTACAACGGATATGCCGGAGTCGTCGGGTCTACGTTTCTTTACTGCAAGAAGCATGCCAATTTGTGTGTAGCACACTTAGCACACAACGTGTAGCAATCATATATGCTGTTCCAGTTCTGCAAAGATATCGACCTGGCGCAGGATACCGACGATGTTATAGGCCTCTTCATCGGGCAAGGGGCGTGCTACCTGTATGCTGAGTATTTGAAGCGCGTGGCGGCAGATGGATAGCTCGCGGGCAAATTGGTGTTCGATCTGAAGACGTATTTCCTCGTTTACCAGTAGGCCACGTTGCTGCATGCCGCGTTCAAGAATGCAGGCGAGATGCAGAATTAGACCTGCCAACACGTCTATATCAAAGGTCTCATTCACTTCGACTTCGATGAGTTCGATCATCCGATCAATCAGCGGCAACACACGGGCCGGATTGAGAAAAATCATGCGCTGACTGAGGGTGTAAGAAATCTCGCGCATCAGATCGGCGCGCTGTGTAAATGTGGGTGTACTGGGTACAGGGAGTTGTTGCGTGTGTGGTTGTAACAAGGCTGGATCGATCAATGTGCCACCAAGCAGTGTGCGCAGACGTGCCAGGCCGTCTCCAAAGAGAATATCTGTTAGTGAGATAAACAGATAGCTCTCGATATGCGGGTTGATCGTTCCCACAATAGCCACTACCTGCCGATTGCCGACAATTTGCTGTACTTCACCTTCTGTTTTGCCCGAGAGGTTGATATCCATACAAATAATTTCAATGCCTTGCTGGTGCAGTTCGGGCAGATACTCTTCCAATAACTCTGCCATCTTGACCGCGCTCCCAAAGCCGGTCAGACATACAGAAAGCAGAACTCGTGAAACAGGGGCAGTCGGCACTATCGGGGGTGTCATTGTGCGTGGTCCCTGGGCTACATTCAGTTCGTTGCGCTCAGTGGTGTGAAATTGGCCGAGGCTGCTGGCAAGTTGCTCCAGGGATGCCTGCTTGGCGCGGCTCGCACGGCGTACTGCTTCAACGACAAGCGGAGCGCACACGCCCGCGACGGTACGCACGTGAATGCCCGTGCGTTTTGCGACGAGTTCGCCTAGTGAGAGAAGCGAGGTAAAATCAACGAGTAGTAGAACACCACTTCCCTGATCTGTCTCGCTCACGCTTCGCGTAACCAGGGCCAGCAGTTCTTCGGGCGATTGTTCTAATGAAAGCTCGACGGCGGCAATCGTGTTTGTGCCGACCAGTGTATTCGTGAGTTCTGCCAGTCCGCTCGCAATACCGCGTCCGTGCGCTGCGACCACAATGCCGACTTTGGCTTGTGTGTCACTTAAGAGCGAGTCCGCATTAGCAAACAAGATGGTAAGTACATCCAGTTCGCTTTCGGGTAGGGCGGCATTGAGGGCAGAGCGAATGTGCAAGAGGGCGACACGTGCGACCTCGTATTCAATTGGATAGGTCAAGCGCATCGACTGCAAAGGTGAAACGGGTTGAGAACGCCCTTGTGCGAGATACTCCAATGCACTCGATAGATGTAAGGCCAGCACTAGCGATAATTTTTCAGGAAAGGTTCTCTGAAGCTGTTCGGCTGCATATTCTGTAACGGTGTGACTAACTGTCATGACGCGCTCATCGACGAGGTGTGCCATGGCATCGGGGCGTGTTTGTGTAACAGTATAGGCAAAGCGTTGAAAGTAGCGTTGAATATCTTGATGGAGGAGCTTATTGATTTCTTCGTCATGTAGTCCGTTCTTGCGCAGTGTGAGTAATTCATGACTAATAGCGTCATAGAGACTATGCGATGAGTCAGGCCCGTTGTTCAAGCTCAATCCAGTGGGTGTAAAAACATGCGTTGCTTCCAGGCGTGCCAGTGCGGGATCGAGCGTGCGGTGTAACTCAGCGGTCCGTAGCAGACCACGTCGGATATGATCGGGGAGAATGTCCAGGTGGACATGCAATTCAGAGAGGTTATTTGTACGATACTCAAGATAAGCACGGGCACAGGTAAGTTGCACGTCGGTACGCAACTGTCCGATATTGCCGGGGCAATCATAGAGTAAGAAGGCATGCAGGACCTGTGAGACGACATGGATGTGTGCGCCAATGCTGCTGCATTCAGTGGTAAAAAAGGCGCGTACCAGCTCATAGCGTTCCATCATACTGCGCTCATGCAAGCCGGGCAACGTAATCATCATCGGAATGCGCCGTCGGAAGGTGGGCAAGAGCGAGACTGCTGGGTCTTCGGTAGTGGCGGCAAGCAGCAGCAGCGATGCAGGTCGCTCTTTCGTATCGCCCATACGGCGGAAGCGTTCGCGGTCCATTAAATAAAAGAGCATCTCCTGGCCTTCTGGTGGCAGGCGATGTACCTCGTCGAGGAAGAGGATGCCCCGATTGGCCTGCTCGACCAGGCCCTCGCGATCATGGTCGGCCCCTGTGTAGGCCCCGCGCACAACGCCGAAGAGATGGGCCATGAGCAGTTGCGGGTTGCCAGCATAGTCAGCGCAGTTAAAGCTGACAAAGGGGGCATCCTTTGGCAATGCGTGTTGTTCCAGGGCAAACGTATGCATCAGGCGTGCAACGGTTGTTTTCCCGACACCGCTAGGGCCATGCAGCAGGGTATGTAACCCGCGTGGTGGATAGAGAATGGCAGCCTTGGCCTGCTGAATAGCCACTTTGAGGCCCTCGTGATTGCCGATCAGTGTCTCAAAATCGCTTGCGATGGCCCCCACTTGCACCGAGGCTGACACCGTTGGCGCATGATTCAGTTGTATGGTGCGCTCACGTGGCTGACTGGCAACTGCCATCTGCGCTTCAGCACTGGAGAGCATGGCATGTGTGCGTTTCTCCCCGCTACGGGTGTCCGATGTCACAAGTGGACCCGTTCCCTGTACAGGTGCTTTGAGTTTGAACAGCACGGGACGGCCTGGAATACGCTCAATGCGCCCTTCTTGGGCGAGCGCGTTCAAGTCTCGACTGGCGTTGGTACGATCAACTTCTGCCTCTTCGGCAACCTCTTCTGCGCTGAAGCCTGCATAACGACGCAAAACACCACCCTGTGTCGGTCGTTGCGTACACAATGATCGTAATGCTTCAAATACCCGATCCTTGCGTTGCACGAAACGCTCCCCTTCACGGCAGGCTCTCTGAGATATGCTCCTGCTCTTGTAGTATACTCTTGCTTAGAGGACAGATCAATCAACAGCGTTGGTGATGAAAATACTACCTCTTCTTGTGATACTACGGCAGGTTGCGCAGAAAAATCACGAAATGGTTGTGTTTTTCGAAGTCTTCTATCCAGAAGGATAAGAAAGGAAGTGCTATGCAGGCACATAGTCGACCACGTGTGAAGATTTGTTGTATTAGTAGCATTGAGGAGGCACGTCTCGCGGTTGCCTATGGTGCTGCGTTACTGGGTCTGGTTTCAGCGATGCCGAGTGGCCCTGGTGTGATCGAGGAGGAGTTGATTGCACGCATTGCGGCAACTGTTCCCCCAGGCGTCACCAGCATATTATTGACTAGCAAGCAGGATGTTGCCTCGATTGTTGAGCAGCAGCGGTATTGTTGCACGGGTGCTATCCAGTTGTGTGATCGGCTTGAGCAGGGAAGACACGAAGAGTTGCGACAGGCATTGCCGGGCATCCGCATCGTACAGGTTATTCACGTGACTGGGCCGGAGTCGCTGCGCGAGGCGCAAGCGGTGGCCCCGCACGTGCATGGTATTCTGCTTGATTCGGGCAACCAAGCACTGTCTGTTAAGGAACTGGGTGGCACGGGGCGTATCCATGACTGGTCGATTAGTCGCGCTATTCGTGAAGCTATTGAGGTTCCACTCTTGCTGGCTGGTGGCCTGAACGCCGAGAATGTGGCGCAGGCAGTCGCGGCGGTGGGACCATTCGCGCTGGATATTTGTAGCGGAGTGCGCACGGATGGACATCTGGATGCGTCCAAACTGGCCCGGCTTTTTTACGCGTTGCTCTCTTGACATACAGGCAATGCTTATCATTAAATACAAGTAAGCTAAATAGCGGCTATCGTCTATATCGGGTGATAGCCGCTATATTGACATAATAGCTTCTTAAAGAAGGTAAAACGCAGATGGCAATGCAATATGGTGTGATAGTGCCACAGGGCTGGCGTATGGACTTAGTGGGCATTAGCGATCCGGTTGAGGCATACGAGACGATGACGCGGGTGGCACAGGTGGCTGAGGCAACTAACTATGACTCGATTTGGCTCTTTGACCATTTTCATACGGTCCCAGAACCGACGCAAGAGGTGACTTTTGAGTGCTGGACGAGTACGGCTGCTCTGGCTCGTGACACGAAGCGAGTACGTATTGGGCAAATGGTCACGTGCAACGGCTATCGCAATCCCGCGTTAATGGCGAAGATTGCCAGCACGGTCGATGTTCTCTCGCACGGACGGCTCGATTTTGGCATCGGGGCTGGCTGGTATGAACACGAGTATCGGGCTTATGGCTATTCTTATCCCGATGCTCCCGAACGGTTGCGCTATTTACGCGAGGCAGTCCAGGTCATCCTCGCTATGTGGACACAAGAAGAGGCGACCTTTGAAGGCAAGTATTATCAGATACGTGGTGCGATCAACCAGCCGAAGGGCGTGCAGAAGCCACATATTCCCTTGCTGATTGGCGGCTCTGGCGAGCAGGTCACGCTCAAATTGGTTGCGCAGTATGGCGATGCTTGCAATATTTCAAATGCAGACCTGCCCGTGCTGGAGCGCAAATTTTCTATCCTGAAACAGCACTGTGAAACTGTGGGACGCGACTATCACAGTATCAAGCGCACGTTGCTGATGAACTGTTTTATTGGTGAAACAGAAGAAGAGGCTCTTGCTAAATTGTCAGAACGCGATTGTGCCAACCTGCCAACGTTGCGCAAGCAGGCTCTGATCGGCACGCCAGACACCATTCGCCAACGCCTGGCCGAATATGAGCAGGCCGGCATTCAGGAAGTCATTGTCTGGTTCCCTGACGCGGCAAAACTGGACGCCGTGCGCCTCTTCGCGCAAGGGTGTATTGGCTAGCGTGTCATACGCGCTGGCGAATTGGCAAACATATAGGCAAACGGCATGACATTGCACAATGTCATGCCGTTTGCCTGCGCCATTACTGCATAATCTGACCTTGAGAAAAGGTAATATGGTGCGTTTATTAATGTAGGGACAGCGTAACGATGCCATTGATGATGGTCCTATTTTTTTGCAGGGAGATGGACAAATATTATATAACTAACACGGGTACTGTTTGTATGCTGGCGCATTTCATGCAGTATTTAGTGTGTTCTGTAACAATTCTGTAAAGGTAATTTATTGTGTCAATACAAACAACATCTGCGTATCGAATAGAGGGCGGCTACCCAGTGACTGGTGAAATCACCTGCTTGGGCGCAAAGAATTTTGTAATTAAAGCGATGGTGGCCTCTTTGCTTGGCGAGACGCAGACCACGCTTTCTAATGTGCCTGCAATTGGTGATGTTGATATTACTGCTGAACTACTGACTTCTGTTGGCGTGACGGTTGAGCGTGTGGATAGTGATCGTCTGCGCATCGACCCCTCGACCATGCGGACCTCGACGGTTCCCGTGCCGCATTCTGGCAGCAATCGCGCTCCCATTCTCTTGTTAAGTGTGTTGTTGCATCGTTTTAAGACGGTTTCCGTGCCAGTTGTTGGCGGTTGCAAGATTGGGGCGCGCGCCGTTGATTTTCACCTGGATGCCATTCGCGCCTTTGGCGGTGTTGTTGAGGAGAATGAGGATGGCTATGTTGCGCGGCGCATCAAGCCGCTCAAGGGAGCGCAGATCGATCTGCCCTATCCGAGCGTGGGCGCAACAGAAACTTGCCTCTTCTTGAGCGTGCTGGCTGAGGGCCGCACGGTCATCTCGAATGCAGCTATCGAGCCGGAAATCATGGATTTGATTACCATGCTACGCTCAATGGGAGCTATCATTTTTACCTCATCGGGCCGTGAGATTCGTATCGAGGGTGTCAAAAGTCTTAATGGCACGAACATGCAAGTTCTCGGTGATCGTATCGAAGCTGCTTCGTGGGCCTCGCTCGCCTGTGCCTCCAACGGTGATGTAACGGTACACGGCATTCGTCCCGATACGCTTGGCAACTTTCTGGCCTACTATCGCCAGATTGGCGGTGGTTTTGAGCTAATGGGTGCGGAAAGCATGCGTTTCTTCCGTCAATCGCCCTTGCGTCCCGCTGTGATCGAAACCGATGTCTACCCTGGTTTTTCTACTGATTGGCAGCAGCCCTTTGCTATTCTATTGACGCAAGCCAGCGGCATCTCGATCATCCACGAGACAGTCTATGAAAAACGCTTTGGCTATCTCAAAGACTTGAGCGCGTTAGGAGCCAAAACACAGATCACCACGCATTGTTTAGGAGCCGAGACGTGTCGTTTCCGTGACAAGAATCATGAGCATAGCGCGATTATCATGGGGCCAACGCCGTTTACCGCCATTGATGAGATGATTATCCCTGATCTGCGTGCTGGCCTGGCCTACGTGATTGCGGCTGCCATCGCACGGGGCGTCTCGACCCTTCGCGGCGTCGATTTTCTGGAACGTGGCTACGGCAACATTGTGCCGCGCCTCAGTTCAATGAACCTGCAAATAGAGCGTGTCGTCGAGTCGTAAAGACCAATATATCGCGTTTAGAGTAATGCACCCACCATGTCACAAGAAAAAAGATATGGTGGGTGCAAGGGGACGGCGGATACGCTCATCAGTTCCGACAAGGCTTTTAGCGTGTGATACCTGTATCAGGTGTCGCGCTTGTTGTATTCTCCTCTGCTATAGGCCTCACTTTTGTGGCTTGTGCAGCCTTTCTGGCCGCATCCGCTATATCCTGCCCCGCCTGTTTTGTGCTACTCATCGCATTTTGTGCGATGTCACCGAGGTCGCTCGCGCTACCTTTTACGCTCGATGCCGCCTGTTGAGCATAACCTTTCAGGTTGGTAGCTGCCTGTGAGACCCGACCTGAAACCTGCTGCGTGTACTGCGACAATTGCTCATTTTCTGGGAGATATCCACGCAACTCTTCTAAACGTTGAGAGAGTAGCGTGCGCATCTCTTCGCCTCTCATAGGGGCAACGAGAAGGCCAATACCCACACCGAATAATGCTCCTTTAAGAAAACTGTTCATCCTAAAACATCCTTTCCTCTTCGTCTCTATCTATAACTCTGCTATTTGCTTGCCTATATTTACAACCGTGTCGATGGCACTCTTTAATGACACGAGCTATCGTCCTTCACGGTTTCAGCGGTCGCTGTGGATTGCGCCCATTACTCATCACGTGCTATTCTGTTTTTATCTTTTGTCCTGGCATGATAGTTCTTGTAAGAGGGGTTCGTATGCTTGATCTGAGTGCTATTTCTGTTGTTGATAACCATTGTCACCCGGTGCTGTTACTGCAGCAGATGGATGTCAAGCAGTTTCGTCGCTATTTTACCGAGGCGAGTGATACCAGTTTTGCCGAAAAGCACGCGCCTAATACGGTCTACTATCTCTGGATGTTGCGGCAGTTGGCGCAATTTCATGGCTGTGAACGCACTGAGGGTGCGGTACTCGCGGCGCGCAACAGTCTTTCCGGTGAGGTGCTACAACAGCGTTTATTTACCGCCGCCAATATTGATACCCTGGTCCTCGATGTTGCCCTGCCCTCGCCTGAAAGCAGCTATTCGGCTGAGCAAATGAGCCAGTTTGGCGGATGTCGCACCGCGAAGATGCTGCGTCTGGAAACGTTGATGCAAGGCCTGATCCTCGCGTCCGGCGACTTTGACGAGGTTGTTGAACAGTATACGCAAGAGATCAGCGATCTGCGCGCGCGTGGCTATTGCGCGCTCAAAAGTATTGCGGCCTATCGCACAGGCTTGCAGATCGCTGAATGGTCGAAAGATGAGGCGGTCATCTCGTTCAAGGAGGCGCGCGCTGAGGCCGTGCGTGCTGGCAAACTGCGCATTGCCCATAAGCCGCTGATTGATTATCTGCTGCACATTGCCTTTCAGAAGGCGGCGGAACAGCATATGCCTATTCAGTTCCACACGGGCTACGGTGACGGCGATACTGATATGCGTTTGGGCAATCCGCTCCACCTGCGCGACATGTTAGAGCGCAGTGACTATCAGACGATGCAGGTTGTCTTGCTGCACGAAAGTTATCCCTATTCGCAGTTGGGTGCCTATCTTGCCGCGATCTATCCCAATGTCTATTTTGACCTCTCTTACACGATTCCCTTCGTCGATAAGCTAGAGATGCTGGCTTTCACACGTCAGGCTTTGAGTATCACGCCTGCCAGCAAGCTGATGTATAGTAGTGATGGAACCAATCTACCGGAGATGCATTGGGCTGGAGCGTTGCGTGGTCGTAGCGTGATTGCACAGGTCTTGCAAGAGATGATCGAGGCGGACGAGCTTGACGAGGAGCAGGCATATGGTCTGGCGCGTCTGGTGCTGCGTGATACAGCCTATGAGGTATATAAATTGTAAATAATGTTGCGCAATGATGCGAAAGCGAGAACGTGAAATGACAGAAATTGTACACAATACTGGTAGTTCAGCACCATTTCGGGTTGCAGTCTATGCCGTAATTATGCAAGATGATGAGGTATTGCTGGCCCATCGGCGCGATATTGATTGGTGGAATCTCCCAGGCGGGGGTATGGAAACGGGTGAAACGGTCGAAGAAGCCATGTGCCGCGAAGTTCGTGAGGAGACAGGCCTGGAGGTCGAAGTCGAGGGACTGGTCGGCGTCTACTCTAAGCCGCGCAAGGACGAGGTAGTGCTGGCCCTGCGCTGTCGCATCACGGGTGGCACACTGACCGCGACGGAAGAGTCGCGCGAGTGCCGTTTTTTCGCTCCCGACGCGTTGCCCGTCAATACGCTGCCCAAACATCGCCAACGTGTCGAGGATGCCCTGCAACACCTGCCCTACGCCGTCATCCGCGCACAACGCGCCACCTCCGAGGAAGACCAGCGTCTTCCTGCGAACGGTCAATGACGTTTGACCGATGCGTGGGCGTGATGATGGTGTTGAAAAAATGAACGTCGTTACCCTATCCGATGGCGTAGGGGCGTGATTCATCACGCCCTGGTTGCACGTCGATCCGCCTGGGGAGCCGTGTGACGGGGTACGAAGGGCGTGATCATGCTCTTTAAAAAATTAATCCAGATATGGTGAACGGGTTCGTATCCGCTTTAAAATTTTAAAGAGCATAATCACGCCCCCACGCCATTTACCACGTTATTTTGTTAAAGACGATAAACATGTTCCCCTTACGGGTTTTTCCTCAAAATTACAGCGTCAACAGCCGCAATTTCTACCTGTCCCTCGATGGCTTTGTCGTCCAACAGTGCGGTGAAGCAGCCCGCTGGCAAGGTAACGCTTTGGGGCTGATCGGTGTGGTTGAGCAGGAAGTAGAGTTCGCTGCCATCGGAGTGTACTCGTTTGGTGATCTCGACGCCAGTAGGCGAGTTCAAGACCGGCGCAACCTGCGCTTCTGTGCAGAGATGGTTTGTAAGTGCAGCGATAAGTTCGTCGTTGCCTTGTGTCGCCAGGTAGTAGGCTTTACCCTGTCCGAAGCGATTGACGGTCAGCGCGGGATGGTTCGCGTAGTAGTCGCAAGAGAAGACTCCCAGGGCTTTTGCGCCCTCAAGGTGTACCAGCTCGCCCCAGAGCGTTGCCGGATAGGTGCCCTGCATATTTCCTTCGGCAATCTGCACGCTATTGGTCATCTCTTTTGTCCAGGGGTCGAACTCCTCGACGTGGATGCCCAGCAGGGCGCGCAATTCAGCGGGATAGCCACCAAGGATGACGTGATCGTTTTGATCGACGATGCCGCTAAAGAACGTCGTGAGTAGCGAGCCGCCGCGTGCCACGAACTGTTCGAGGTTGCTGGCAACGCCTGGGCGCAGCATGTGTAGCAGAGGCGCGATGACGAGACGGTAGCCGCTGAGATCGCTATCGGGTGCGACGATATCGACAGCGACATTGAGATCGTGCAGCGCGTGATAATAGCTGAGCAACAGTTGCCAGTAGTGCAGACGACTGCTTGGGCCGGGCTGATATTCGACGGCCCACCAGTTTTGCCAGTCCATCAGCAGGGCAACCTGAGCCTGCACACGGCTACCCGTCACATGCGGCGCGAGCCTGCGTAGCTCTGCCCCCACACGGGCAGCTTGTTGAAAGATACGCGTCTGCTCACTACTATCGTGCGAGACGACCGCGCTATGAAACATCTCCGCGCCCGCCTTCGACTGACGCCACTGGAAAAACAGCACGCCATCAGCCCCGTGCGCCACTGCCTGCAAGCTGTGTAGCCTCATACGCCCAGGGCGTTTATGCGGGTTTTGCGGCATCCAGTTGACCTGGCTCGGACTCTGTTCCATCACTAAGTGTGGCTGTCCGCCTTTAATCGAGCGCATGAGATCGTGCGAGAAGGCTGTTTCAGAGGGGCGAGCTGTGATGGGTGGATACATGTCGAATGAGACGATATCCATGTGTGAGGCCCAGGCAAAGGCATCGACGGGCTTGAAGGCGACCATCAGATTCGTAGTTAATGGTACATCGGGCGTAATCGTGCGCAAGAGGTCTTCCTCAACACGGTAACAGGCGAGTAGCGAGTCGGACATAAACCGCCAGTAGTCCAGTGTTTGCCCGGGATTATTCTGGGCGGGCGAGATACGCGGTGGCAAGATATCTTCCCAGGCGTAGTAGCGTTGGCTCCAGAAGTTCGTGCCCCATGCGAAATTGAGCGTATCTAGATCGTGATAGCGTGCTTCGAGCCAGACGCGAAAGGCCTGCGCGCAATTCTCGCAGTAGCAACTGCCTGTGTGACAGCCATATTCGTTATTGAGATGCCACATCTTGAGTGCGGGATGCTGCGCATAGCGCGTGGCGAGACGCTCGAGCAGCGCGGCAGTTTTACGGCGATAATCGGGGCTATTGGGACAGTAGTGCTGGCGAGAGCCATGACTCATACGCACGCCCTCGCGTGTAACGGGCAACAGGGAGGGATAGAGGTGGCTCATCCAGGTCGGCGGCGAAGCTGTACCTGTAGCCAGATCTGCCATAATGCCATTTTGGGCCAGCAGATCCATGATGCCATCGAGCTGCTCAAAGTGATAGTGGTCTGGCTCTGGTTCTAGCAAGGCCCAGGAGAAAATATTGATGGAAACCATGTTGACATGCGCCAGCTTCATCAGGCGCATATCTTCATGCCAGACCTCAGTAGGCCATTGTTCAGGATTGTAGTCACCGCCATAAAGTAGCGTTGCTGGAAATGGTCGTTGCATAGAAGAATACCTCGACAATAGAGTGATGATGCGTATCGTATCATGTTTAGGTATGTACCTGCTCAAAGGTGTCGTGGAGCGCACTATGTAAGGCGTGTTCGATTTCGCCCGTGAGATGTTGTGTAAGCTGATCGGCCCATTGCTGGTCCCAGCCGCCAGCAGCTTGCAAATGTGCTTGACAGCGTGCGAGTGGATCATTTTCGGGGTGTTCGACGCCGGGTTCGGTGCGTGTGACACACAGTTCGAGCAAGATGGGTCCCTGGCCTGTGCGAACTTCTTGTAAGGCGGTTTGCATAGCGGCATAGACGGTGAGGATGTCAGAGCCGTTAATGTGTCGCTGTGTCAGATTGCAAGGCAGTTGTGCCTGTTCCGCAGGGGGCACGATGAGTGTGGTATCTTGTGCGCAATCTTGTTCACAAATGAAAATAGCGGGCAGTTGGTGTTGCGTCGCGAAGCGCACCCCTTCAAAGAAGTCAGGTTCGTTGGTGGCACCATCACCACAGTAGGCAATAGTGGCGATGGGTGCTTTGCGCAACTTGCTGGCGAAAGCAATGCCTGCCGCGTGGAGGATCTGCGTAGCGACAGGGGTAGCACCCGTGACAGTATTATGTTTGTGGTAACCCCAATGTGGCTGCGATTGTTCCCTGATCGCCGGTAATCGCACTGTCGATGAGGTTGGCTCTATTGGTGAGTGCATCTGAAGATAGGTACGAAACACTTCGTAGGGCGTCATGCCAATTGTTAAGACAACGCCCAGGTCCCGATAGTAGGGAAGCGTGAAATCTTTGCCGATCTCGATGCAGATAGCAGTACCGATCTGAGCCGCCTCATGTCCGCGGCAACTGGCTACAAAGTCGCCATAGCCGTTTGCATGCAGGCGCAAAATCTGTTCATCGACCAGGCGTGTCAATAACATGCGCGTATAGAGATCGCGCAATAATGAAAGCGAAAGTGCGAGCGTTGTCATTGCCTCTTATTTGTTTGCTTATTGTATCGTCTTTAACCATAGCCATTATATGCCCGATAGGGAGAGAGAAGCAACTAGGAAAGAATTTGGGCTAGTTCTGCTTGTCAACGTTGCAATTCTGCTGTGTCAATCCTATAATGAACGTGGCGTGTTTCGTGACTTTCTCTTCGACCCTAAGGAATGAATGGTGAATACAAAATCTATGGAGGTTATTGCTCTATGACACTCGATATTCACGCTCCGAAAGCGGATACTTCAGCAGCGCCGCTGGATGTCATCGCGCTTTACCGCACCATGGTAACGGCAAGGGTGATGAACGATCTCTTAAAGACGCGCAAGACACAGGGATATTTTCCTTTTTATATTGGTTGCGCAGGTCATGAAAGCATGGCGGCAGTGCTAGCTGCGTTAGAAGAAACGGACTGGCTTGCCCTCTATTACCGCGATATGGCAGCCTGGTTACAACGAACAGGCGATCTGTATGGACCCTTGCGCGAAGCGTATTCACGAACAACAGGGCCGATGGGTGCTGGTCGGAACATGCCATCTCACTATAGCAGCAAAGCGCACCGCATTCTGCCCACATTTAGCGAAGTTGCTGGACTTATGCCATTTGCAGCAGGTGTTGGCTTTGCCCTTAAACAGCAGGGTCTGGCGGGTGAATTGGTTTTGTGTTCCACGGGAGACGGTGGGGCGGCGACGAATGACTTTCATGTCATGCTACGTGCCTCTGCGGTGCATCAATTGCCAATGTTGATAGTTGTCGAAGATAACGGCTGGGCGATTACTGCGGAGGCGAAGCTTCAGTGGGCTGGTTCGCTGGTTGAGATGGCCAAGGGAGCCGGGGTGTATGCAGAAGAGGTGGATGGAACCGATGCGATTGCGACCTATCAGGCGACCTGTCGTTTGGCGGAGCATATTCGTTCTGGTCAAGGTCCTGTACTGATGCATTTGCATCTGGGTTTGCTCGATGCGCATTCCAGTAGCACCGATATCAGATCATATCGCAAGAAGGAAGAGATTGAATTGACAGCGGTCCTGAAGGACCCTGTGAAAAATTTTGGGCATTGGCTAGTTGAGCAGGGCTACTTGCAGGAAGAGGACCTAACGCGCATTCGCAATGAGGTGCGGGCAGAGCTTGAGCGTATTGAGCAAGAGGTGTTAAAAGAGCCAGAGCCAACGGGCGAGCGCGTGATGGAGCATGTACTCTACGTGCCAGAGTGGCGCGAGAATACGCCGCGTGGCACAAAACGACAGGTGACAATGCTTAGTGCGATCAACGAAGCTTTGGCAGAACTCGCTCAACGAGACCCGAATTTCTTTGTCTATGGACAGGATGTGGGCAGTCCCAAAGGGGGCGTGTTTGGTGCGACCGCAAGTCTCGTCTCGAAGTTTCCCGGTACGGCCATTAGTAGCCCGCTCAATGAGCAACTGATTGTAGGGATTGTGGCGGGTGCGAGTTTGCACGATGGTAAGTCGCGCTGCGCGGAAATCCAGTTTGTGGATTATCATCAATCGGCGACGCAGACCATTCGTCTTGCCGCACGTATTGCCTATCAGAATTATGGTACTTGGACGATGCCAATGGTGATTCGCACCAAATCGGGTAGTGGCGGCGGCGGTCCCATTTCCAGCGGTGGCGCAGGTGGTGGTGCGTTTGGACATTCTAACGCGGGTGAGCAGTGGTTTACCTCGATCCCGGGTATGATTACCATTTGTCCCGCCACGCCATTTGACGCGAAAGGCTTACTTTTAGAGGCTGCACGCTCGCAATCGCCCGTCACTTTCCTTGAACGGGGCCGCCTCTATCGTGCCGAGCCGCCTAAAGATGCTGATGGACACGTGATTGATGCCATTGCATCTTATTGGCAGGTTCCTGATGGCTACTACACGCTGCCTATTGGCAAGGCGCGTCGCCTGAAAATTGGTGAGGGACCGACTCGTGTCGCGATTATTGCCTGGGGTACGATGGTGTTAGAGGCTTGTACTGCTGCCGCGAACTTTGTGAAACTGGCTGGTGGAGCGATTGAGATCGTCGACTTGCGCACGTTGGCTCCCTTCGACGAAGCGGCAGTTGTGGCTGCTGTGCGTGACGCCAATCGGGTGTTGGTCGTGACCGAAGAGTCTGATCTAACCAGCTTTGGACGCCATATCCATTCCTGGGTTGTGCAACATTGTTTCTATGACCTGGATTGCACACCTGGCTTTATCGCAGCGGTCAAAGCTCCCGCTGCGCCTTACAATGGGCGGGAAGAGAGCGCGTTTTATCCGACGGCGCAAACTATCGAAGAGCAACTAGCAGTTCTATTAGCAGAATGAGGCATATGCCTCTCCTCGACTGATTTGGCAGCGTGTGATACACTGCGTTTAATCTGGTAGAGAAAAATATATAGAAGGTTATCGTCCATTCATGAGGAGGTTTCTAGCATGACGACCTGTACATCTTGCGGGCATGATGTCACCGGAAAGAAGTTTTGTCCACAGTGTGGGGCACCCGTGCAGGCCGCGAGCGCCCCCCCTGCTTCAAATGTTTGTCCACGTTGTAGCGGGGAAGTGACGCCCGGTGCAGCATTCTGCATGCATTGCGGAGCATCACTGAAAGCGCAAGCTATTCCTGAACATGTTGCGTCGGCACCTGTCTTCTGTCCTGCTTGTGGACAGCAAGCGGCTCCGGGTGTACGTTTTTGTCAGAGCTGTGGTTCTGCGCTGGGAGCTGAAATGCCTGCTCAGCAAGGCTATACCCCTGGCACACCCTATCAAATGCCTCAACAGGGTCAGTATCCACAGGGTCAATATCCACAGGGTCAATATCCGCAGGGTCAATATCCGCAGGGTCAGTATCCACAGGGTCAATATCCACAACAGGCCGGTTATGCGCAAGGGCCGATGGTATTGCGTTGCCCTGTTTGTCAGGCCATGGCTCCGGTGGGAACTCCTGCCTGTGTAAGTTGCCATACTGCTCTGGGAAACATCGTACCGACGCCCGCAAATATGCCTATGCAGGGGCAACAGGGCGGTATTGGTGGCTTCTTGCAGGGCAATAACGGCAAAATGGTCATGGGTGCGCTGGGTGGTGCGGCGGCTGTGCTAGGTGGCGAGATGCTGCTGCATGGTGTAGAGAACGGTGTTGAGCGACACGTAGAGGGCGACATGGGTTATGGTGGCTATGGGCATCATCGTCGTCGTGAGGAAGGCCCGCTAGGGGAATTGGGCAACCTAGCAAATGACCTCGGTTTGTTCTAATCGCAATACATGGATTACCCGTAAGGACCGATAGAGCGTGTCCACCGTGCCAGAAGAACACGGTTGCCATCAGATGCCTACCGTGCCACAGAAAAATGGACATTGTTGGCGCATGGGAATGGCGGACGCACTCTACCGGTCCTTACTTATACCTACCCAAAAGGGCTACTATTCGTCCTATTTTTCTTCTGTTCTGTTGTGACATGGCAGTAAAACGTCTATAATAATGCAAAGCGTATTGGACGTTTGTATATAGAACACAGTGAAGCTCAATCTCGCGTATCACGAACGAGCTGCCTGAAACTGAGGAGTAGTTGCGCGCCCTGATCCTGACACGAGACGTCTGGTGAGGGCGTGCGCGAAAAAACGAATGAATTACGAGCGAATAACGCTACATAATGGGTTGCGTCTGCTTCTTGCCCCAATGCCTGGCATGCGTTCGGCCAGTATGGCTTTCTTTTTTACGGTTGGTTCACGCTATGAGCAGGAGCGGATAGCAGGTGTTTCCCACTTTATAGAACATATGCTGTTTAAGGGTTCGCAGCGGTATGCGACAGCACGTTTGCTGTCAGAGGCGGTGGAAGGAGTGGGAGGCACATTTAATGCCAGCACGGGAAAAGAATTGACCAGCTATACGGCGCGTGTGCCTGGTGAATATGTGGGTGAGGTGATGGGTGTGCTAGCTGATATGGTACAACACCCTTTGTTTGATGCGGTCGAGATTGAGAAAGAGCGCAGTGTTATTCTTGAAGAGTTAAGTGCGACCCAGGATGATCCGCAGGAGTGGTCGGGCTTGCTCATTGATGAGGTGATGTGGCCCAATTTGCCATTGGGGAGAGATGATGCGGGGACGATGGCGACAGTTGCGAGTCTGCGACGTGAGCAGATGTTGGACTATCTGGCAACGTATTATCGCCCAAACGCGCTGGTCATCAGCGTAGCAGGCAATATTGAGCCGAAAGCGATTGTGCGGAGAGTGGAAGAGTTGTTTCACGGCTGGCAAGCGCGCAGTTTTCCGACGTGGCATGAGAGTTTACCGCCGCAGCATACATTGCCTGTGAAGATGATTAAAAAGGAGACGGAACAGGCAAATATTTGTCTGGCAACGCTTGGTATTTCGTATACCTCGCCGGAATATTATCCGTTTATGCTGATTAATACGATTTTAGGTGAGGGGATGAGTTCGCGTCTCTTCCAGACGATTCGTGAAGAGAGGGGGCTGGCATATGATATTGGCAGTTATTTTAATAGCTATGCAGAGACTGGCAATTTTGTGGTGGGGGCGGGGGTAGACCCTTCGCGGACCGAAGAGACGATACAAGCAATAATTACAGAGCTACAACGTTTATGTGATATAGCGGTATCGAAAGAAGAACTCGACCGAACAAAAGCATATGTTCGTGGTAGTATTCTGCTTGGCCTGGAAGGGACGCAGCAAGTGGCTTCCTGGCTGGGGAGTCAGGAGAGCTTGCGCAATCATGTGCGCGAGGTGGATGAAATGCTTGCGCTTGTTGATGCTGTTACTGCAGAGGATATTCAGCGTGTGGCCCAAATCTGTTTCACGCCGGCGTGGCGTCGTCTGGCGATTATTGGCCCTGATGATACCCGGCGAGCAGGCCACTTGGGCAAGCTGCTGACCAGCGCGTAGAGCAGGAAGAGGAGACCTGGTTTTATGGCACAAACGACACTGCGTAACTATTTGCAGGAAACCGAAGATGCGATTACAGCAGGCCGCGTAGATGATGCGCTTGCTCGCTGTGAGCATATTCTGACGCAATTTCCAGAGGCTCTGGAAGCGCAATGCCTGCTTGGTGAAGTGTATCTGGCGCAAAATCGCCTGGAGGATGCGCAGCAATTCTTTGATTGGGTTTTAACTAACGACCCAGAGAATGAGCTGGCTTATTGTCATCGCGCTCTCGTCTGTGAGCGCATGTCTGATTTTGATACTGCGCTCGATTGCTATCAGCAGGCCTATGAGCTGAGTCGGGGTAATAGCCAGATTCGCCAGGATTTTAATCAGCTGAGCGCGAAGATTGGGCAGCCTGGTTTTATGCTCTCGCGTGCCGGTCTGGCGCGTCTCTATATGCGTGGTGATCTTCTCTCCCAAGCTATTCAAGAGTGGGAGACCGTATTGAGCATAAGCCCTGATCGTCTTGATGCGCGCACCGGTCTTCTGGAGACCTACTGGCGCGAGGGCATCTACGGCAAAGTTGAGCAGATTGCACGCCAGCTTTTGCAAGATGTGCCCGGCTGCGAGAAGGCCTTACTGTTACTCGCCTTTGTCATCGTTCCCAGGAATAAGACGGAAGCGCAAGAGTTGTTGCAACGTGCTGAGGTGTTAGACCCAGAACTCGCAATGGCCCGTGAGTTGTTTGCTGATGTCATGGCAAGCCAGCCTGCGTATCCCCTCTTTCAACTCATCAAAACTTCCCCAGTTCTACTGGCCGTTGAAGATCAGGAAATAGCTTTGCCAGAGATGAGAGAAACGCCGCCGACTGCCGCTCAAGCAGAGGCTGTGGTTGCCGCTGTCTCGTCGGGAGCGTGGCGCGACTCTAACTCATGGGATTATATGGACGATGTAACGCACCCGCCACAAGATCGGCAACCGCTGCAAGATATTCCCTTGTCGCCAATGGCTGCCTGGGCTGGCAGTGCTAACCTGGAAAATCCCTGGAGCATCGTGGAGCCGTCGCAAAGCACACCAGTCGCTTCCGTGCCAGCCGCCGCTCCTGCTTCTAACACGAGTTTTGCAGATGCCTGGGAATGGGAGACGGTGGGCGATCCGAACGCGCAGGACGCCTGGCATAAGCAATTAGAAGAGTTCCAACATGCTACACAGGATGCCATGCTCTCTCCTGGTGTGCCATCGGCTTACGACCCGGGCTTGCCTCGTTCATCCCAGACTGCTGTGAGTAGTGCGGGCAGTACGGGCGCGGAAGAGCATGCCTGGACGGCAAGTGTGCGTGAAGATGAGATGGCCTCGGCTCCATCCTGGCTGAGCATGTTGACGCAAAACGAGTCACCGGTTGCGCCTAGTGGCTCGGCCAGTTGGTCTGGTCTAACGCAAGATCCGCCTAAAGTGCCTGTTAGTCCAGTTCCCTCTGCCCCTATTCCGGCTCCTCTGCCCAAGGGTGAGCCGATGAAGTTGCCGGAAGAGTCGTTACCTGCTGCTGCTGTGCAAGACGATGATGAGCCACTTTTCTTTGGTCCCGAATGGCTTAAGTCGCTGGGGGCAACGAGTATGGAGGAAGAGGTATCTGCTGAATCACCTGCGCAACTAGCCGCATTAGAGGTTTCAGCTCCTCCTGTTGCTGATGTGGTTTCAGCTCCTCCACGTGCGACACCGGATGATTTCTGGTCACAAAGCATGCAATCCTGGACATTTAGTGCGCCAACACCGTTGGCTGAGCCATCGTCGCATATGGATGTTTGGGATGCCGCGCAGCAAGAACCGGCTGCTACGGAGGCTGAGGCACACAATAGTGCCTTAGATGCAGCTATGAGTTCCTGGACGCGACTTCAACAAGAACACCCTGTTGCAGAAGAGCCAGCAGAGGCTGAAGCCATCATCCCTATCGTGCCGGTAGAGTCTGAAGTGGGTATACGCGCATGGCAGCCAGTAGAACAAGAAGCCTATCCATCCTGGACTGCAATGCTCTCAATGGATGCAGAACGTGGGTGGGGAGCGCAACCACAAGAAGTAGCAGCCCCTGCGGAACAAAACCTGCTGACAACGCTGGAAAGCCTGGAAATGAATTTGCTCTCGCGGGGTTTTGTGCCGCTGGAACCAAATACGCTTTCCGCGATTGCCCAATCGCAGGATGATGTGCCAGAGGTGGAAGCTGTGTCGCCCAATGAACAGTCCTTGCCGGTGGAAGCACCGCAGGAGCAGGAGTCTAGTGTGATGCTTTCATCTGCGCTGGCACAATTCGGGCCGCTCACACCCCCTGCACAAGGAGCCACGCAACCACCATCTGGACCGGAGCCTGTGCGTGCTGTGCCGCAGTGGGTGGAAACTCCTGTCGAGCCATTGACGCACGTGGCGGCTTCGGTGCCTGTTACCCCTCTGGCCGTGCCAGCGTCTCTGCCGACGGTAAAGGCAGTGCCTGTTGTGCCGGTGGTCCGCGTCGAGAGTGAGCGACCTGTTCAATCTGTACGCGCAAGTTCGATCCCCGCACCTGTCTATCAAGCACCCGTCGAGGCATCCAAAGCTCCGGTTGCACGGGGTGATGCTCTACTCGATAACGAGTTAGAGACGACGATGAAACGCCCTGCTATTCGCTTGCAGGCAATGCAACAGTCACAACGCGCGCCTTCAGCCCCAGTAGCAGCACAAGTGGACCTCAATGCTCTCGTCGGTCGAGGACAGGTGAGCCTGGGACGGCAAGAAAGCGTACAAGTGAACTATCAAGATCGTTTGTTGCGCGGCTATCAGCATCAGCTTGTTGGTGATTATGATGAGGCAATGCAGGAATATCGCTTCATTATTCGCAGTGCGCCCGAACTGCTAGGCGAGGTCGTAAGCAATGTGCGTGCCTTGCTCAAATTAGCTCCTAAATACTCGGCGGGCTATCGCGTGTTGGGCGATGCCTACATGCGTCAGGGCGAATACCTTCAGGCGATGGAGGCATATAATAAGGCCCTGACAATGGCGAAGAAGGCGCGTGGCTAGCGAAGAGTGCATAGAACGAGAAAAGGAGCGCGTTTGTGGAAACGATTCTGCAACGGTTGACTGAATTGAGCGAGATCACTGGTGCGGTCGTGGTCGGGCGTGATGGTCTGATTATCTCAGGCATGTTGCATAGCGAAGACGAGGATGTGATTGGAGCCATGTCGGCTGCGGCTTTTGGCTCGATCACAAACTATACCTCACAGATCAAAAATGGTGAGGTGCGCCATATTATTATCGAGACGAAGACGGGAACTATCCAGATGGAAGAAGCAGGTGATATGATACTCGTGGTGACGACCCGCGATGCAACTTCTAACCTGGGGCGCGTCCGTATTGAGATGAAGAAAGCCTGCCGCCAACTCATGCAGTTTGTGGCAAGCTATTAATTCCTGACAGGAACAACAATGGCGTGAGGCATCATCTGCTTCACGCCAATATGCATGTTTTGAAAGCGAGAAGAGTATTACCATGGAACGTACACTTGTCTTGTTAAAGCCAGATGCGGTTCAGCGCGATCTGGTCGGCGAAATTATTTCTCGGCTTGAGCGCAAAGGTCTCAAGCTGGTTGGCATAAAGATGATGCAACTCTCCAGTGATCTGCTAGATACTCACTACAGTCACCTCGTGGGACGCGGGTTCTACCCAGAGATTCGCTCGTTCATGCAGCGCACGCCTGTCGTTGCTTGCTGCTGGGAGGGCATCGACTCTGTCAATACCGTGCGCTTGCTGACGGGCATCACCAAAGCGCGTGAAGCAGCACCTGGCACGATTCGCGGCGACTTTGCGCTGAGCGTGCAGACTAACTTGATCCACTGCTCCGACTCACTGGAGACGGCAAAGGCCGAGGTGGAGCGTTTCTTCAAGGCAGAAGAACTCTTCGAGTACACAGATGCCCTGGAAACCTTCCTCTCTTCCTCTGGCGAGCGTGACTAACCACTGGGAACCGCTTATGGACGTTAACATATGTTCTGGATAACGGGTGTGATGGGTTTGAACGAATTATTCTGGTAAGAGATGTAGTGTTCTGTCAAACGTGATTGCATACCTATCCATGACACCCACAAGGGGTGTCACTACATGATATCAGATGATATGACGTGCATAAAATGTAGTGACACCCCTTGTGGGTGTTATGTCTGTGTGTCACATGCTGTGTGTCACATGCTGTGTGTCACATGCTGTGTGTCACATGCTGTGTGTCACATGCTGTGT
>VFSW01003121.1_pt1 | contig 24849 bp, 19 predicted proteins | sample 5358111 | NCBI WGS metagenome assembly VFSW01 (sample SAMN11554181, study PRJNA540505) | mine drainage metagenome | isolation source: sediment from site ElyBrook_90M | place: USA: Ely Copper Mine, Vershire, VT | collected 2017
AACCCGCGTTGCAAGCGATCATCACCGCGTTGCAGACGCAGACCGCCAGCCCAAAGTAGATTCGCACCCATCCTATGCCCACCCTCTTATTGATCTTCGCCACCGCACTCGTCTTTGCGTTTGGCGGCACGCCGGTAGCGCGCCGCCTGGCGGTGCGTGTCGGCATCGTCGCGCGGCCGGGCGCGCACCGCACGCATACCGGAACGATTCCGCTCTTGGGCGGCGTGGCAATCTACGGAGCATTTCTGGTCGCGCTGGTATTGTTCGCCGACCGTTTTTTTATCCCGCAGCTGATCAGCATCGTCGTCGGAGCCACGTGGGTCTCGCTGCTCGGCGTGCTGGACGACCGCGTCGGCTTGAGCGCCGGCGTCAAGCTGCTCGGTCAGATTTTCGGCGCGCTGATCCTGATCGTCACCGGCGTTTCGGTCGATCTGTTTCATCAGCCGCTAGTGGACGCGGCGATCACGCTGCTCTGGATCGTCGGTATCACGAACGCGATGAACTTGCTCGATAATATGGACGGCTTGTCGGGCGGCGTCGCGGCGGTCGCGGCGGCGTTCTTCTTGCTGATCTCCGCGCTCAACGGACAGTATCTCGTCGGCAGTCTCAGCGCGGCGCTGCTCGGCGCGTCGATTGGCTTTCTCGTCTACAATTTCAATCCCGCGTCGATCTTTATGGGCGACACCGGCAGTCTGTTTCTGGGATTCATTCTCGCGGCGGTCGGGATCAAGCTGCGCTTTCCCGCGCCAACGCTCTTCACCTGGTTCATCCCGGTCATCGTGCTCGGTCTCCCAATTTTCGATACGACGCTCGTCTTCGTGTCGCGCCTGCGCGGCGGCTTGAATCCGCTGACCCATCCGGGCACCGACCACGTATCGCACCGTCTGGTCGCGCGGGGAATGAGCAAGCGCGAAGCCGTGCTCACGCTGTACCTCGCCGCCGGCGCGCTGGGCGTGCTCGCCATGTTCTGCGCGCAAGCCGGCAATATCGAAAACTATCTCGTCGCCGCGGTGGCGCTCATTGCCGGCGCGGCGGCGTTGTGGAAACTTGAATTTGAAAAAGGGAGTTGACGCCGTGTTGGAACAAAAGATCGCGCGCAAAACCGCGCGCGTATGCGTGATTGGACTGGGCTACGTCGGGCTGCCGCTGGCGATTGAATTCGCGCGCGCCGGTTTTCCGGTGGTTGGAATCGATCTCGATGCCCACAAGATCGAATCGCTGCGGCAAGGCGTGAGCTACATCCCGGACGTCAAGAGCGCGGACGTCAAGCGCTTGGTCGGCACAAAGAAATTCACGCCGACGGACGATTACGACGCGCTCTTTTCGGTCGACGTGATTTTTATCTGCGTGCCCACGCCGTTCGATCGGATGAAAGCGCCCGACCTGCAGCCGGTGATCAACGCGACGAAAGGGATCGCGCCGCGGCTGCACGCCGGGCAACTCGTGATCCTGCAAAGCACGACGTATCCCGGCACCACGGAAGAAGTCTGCCAACCGATCTTGGAAGCGGGCGGGCTGCGCGCCGGCAAAGATTTCCATCTTGCGTTTTCGCCGGAGCGCATCGATCCGGGACATACCCGCAGCGCGGGGTGGGACGTGAAGAACACGCCAAAAGTTCTCGGCGGGCTAACGCCGCGCTGCACAAAGCTCGCCAAGGCGCTGTTGGTGCATCTCACGCCGGACGTCTACGTCGTCTCGTCGCCGCGCGCGGCGGAGATGACCAAACTCTTGGAAAATATTTTCCGGTCGGTCAACATCGCGCTGGTCAACGAACTGGCGGTGCTATCCGAGCGGATGCGGATCGATTTTTGGGAAGTGATCGAAGCCGCCAAGACCAAGCCGTTTGGATTTATGCCGTTCTATCCGAGCGCGGGGGTGGGCGGTCACTGCATCCCGGTCGATCCGTATTACCTTTCGTGGAAAGCGCGCGAGTACGATTTCTATACCAAGTTCATCGAACTCGCGGCGGAGATCAATCAGGGCATGCCGTTTCACGTCGTGAAACTGACGGACGATTTGCTCAACCGTCGCGGCAAAGCGCTCAAGGGCGCGCGCGTCTTGGTGCTCGGCGTGGCGTTCAAGCCCAATGTGGACGACGCACGCAACTCGCCGGCGGAGCGCGTGATCGAAGTCCTGCTCGAGCGCGGCGCGCGGGTGCGTTACCACGATCCGTACGTCCCGACCTTCCGCGTCGGCGGCGACGTGTTCCACCGCGAGCAGACCACGCTGAAATCGGTCGCACTGACGCGCGACGCGCTGCGCCGGAGCGACATCGTCGTCATCGTCACCGCCCATCAGAAGGTAAACTATCGGCTGGTCGTCGCGCACGCGCCGCTTGTCGCCGATTCCGCGAACGCGACGCACGGTCTGGGACACGCTGAAAAGATCGCACGCGTGGGCGCGCCGCTCAACCCCGGAGATAAACATGGATAAATCCGCCACGACGGCAATCCAGTTGCCCGAGCGCTCGCCTCTGCTCGTCGTCGTATCGGGACCTTCCGGCGTGGGCAAGGACGCCGCGCTCAGGCGAATGCAAGAGCTGCGTTATCCAGTTTACTTTCTGGTGACGAACACCACGCGCCCCAAGCGTGAGAACGAAACCGACGACGTTGACTATCACTTTATCACGAAAGAAAAATTTGCGGCGATGGAGCAGCACGGCGATTTTCTGGAGCACGCGGTAGTGTATGGGTACGATTACGGCAACTCGCGGAGCGAAGTGCGTGCGGCGCTCGCGCGCGGGCAGGACGTGATCATGCGGATCGATGTGCAAGGCGCGGCAACGCTCAAGCGCACCGTGCCGGAGGCGGTCTTTATCATGTTACTCCCACCGTCCAGCGAAGCGCTTGAGGCGCGGTTGCGCAATCGCCGCACCGAGCCGGAGGAGTATCTGCAAATCCGTCTGCACGCGGCGCGGCTGGAGATGGGTGAAGTCGAAAAGTTCGATTACGTGATTGTGAACGAAGACAACGCGCTGGACGAGACGGCAGAGCTTATCCACGCGATCATCAAAGCCGAAAAGCGGCGCGTCAAGCCGCGCAGAGTCATTCTATAACATATATGAAAATAGATTTATAGTAGTAGTAGGGGGTGTGGAAAAGTGTAGGGCGAGAACGCGTGTGCGGAAGAACGCTGCAAGTTGCGGCACAAGGTATTTGCTTCGCGAGAGTTAGTGCTATCGGCGAAAAGTTGTTCGGACTGTTTGGGGTAATCGTGTTAGCCGTATATCGCCCGCTGTCCACAACTTATGCGAACAAAACAGGGTGGCACAACAAGTTGTGGTCAAGATCTATAAAGGCACAATTTGTAGTATAAAACCGGTAGATAAGATTTGGGTTATCCCCATATCGGCTTGGTTATCCCCAGATATGCCATACTTATCCACACACGGGGATGACATAATACCAATCAAAGAGCGGATGGCTTATCCACAAGCCATCCGCTCTTTCGTAAAAAGTGCCGTAAAATTAGGTGTTTCCCGAGCTCTTGGGCTCCTGGTAGAGGCGCTCTTTGATCGCCAATGCCTCGCGCCGCCGGGTGTCGTCTGTCTCAATGAGTTCCGATATTTTGTCGTGAGCGTACATCACCGTCGTGTGGTCGCGCCCGCCCAGCAACTCGCCGATCTGCGGGAGCGATGTGCCGGTCTCTTCGCGCAGGAGATACATCGCCATCTGGCGCGGGACAACGACTTCTTTGTTGCGCGCGCGCCCGGTTAAATCGGCAATATCTAATCGATAGAACTCGGCGACGGCAAGCAAGACTTGCTCGGGCGTGATCGGCTGGTGGCGCAGAATGTCCTGCAAGACCGTCGTCGCCAGATCGACCGTGATCGACGCGCTCATCAACCGCGCATAGCCCAAGACCCGCGTCAACGCGCCTTCCAACTCGCGGATGTTGCTTTGCACTTTGCGCGCGATGAAATCGATGACGTCGTCGGGGACCGTCACGGTGAGCGCCTCGGCTTTGGTGCGCAGGATGGCGATGCGCATTTCGAAATCCGGCGGCTGAATATCGGTGATCATCCCGCCTTCGAACCGCGAGCGCACGCGGTCTTCGAGCGTTGGGATCGCGCGCGGGTGTCGGTCGCTGGAAATGACGATTTGCTTGTTGGCGGAGTAGAGGTGGTTGAAGGTGTGGAAAAATTCTTCCTGCGTCGATTCCTTGCCGCCGATGAATTGAACGTCGTCGATCAACAAGAGATCGACCTCGCGATAGACGCGGCGAAACTCGTTGGTCGTCTGATTGCGGATGGCGTTGACCAGGTCGTTGGTGAACGTTTCCGACGAGACGTACATCACGCGGCGATCGCGGGTCAGCGTGCGGTGACCGAGGGCGTGCAGCAGGTGGGTCTTGCCCAGCCCGGTGCCGCCGTAGAGGAACAGCGGGTTGTACGATTCGCCCGGATGCTCGGCGACCGCCAGCGCGGCGGCGTGCGCGAGTTGATTGGACTTGCCGACGATGAAGGTCTCGAAGGTGTACTTGGGATTGAGCGAGGCGGTGGCTCGCGCTGCCAACTCGTCACTGCGCGCGCGCACGGCAGCGGCTTGTTCCTCGTCCGCACGCACAGCGGACTCGCCGGCGTTCTTGTCGCGCAGCAAGCTGGCATCGAATTCATCATCGCGCGCGGGTTCATTGTCGCGTGCGGACCTGCTGTCTTTCACCACGTAGCGCACCTCCACCGACTTGCCAACGATGCCGGTCACCGTCCGCTGGATGGTTGTGTTCAGCCGGTTCTCCAGCCACTCCTTGGCATAGGGACTGTGGACGCCGACGACCATCGCGCCGTCCTGATAATTGATCGCGTGCGTAGGACGCACCCAGGTGTCGAAGGTGGCGCGGGTCATTTGCAGTTGCAGTTCGCCGAGCGTTGCGTGCCAGATGTCGTGTGCGTTCATGTGGGACTACAGTCTAACAGAATAATCTGGCGCGCACAATACATTTACCTTAAAAAAGAAAAGCGCGTTCCAAGTCTTTAAGATTCAGCCACAACGCCCTCATCGATCATTCGGTCGCGCTGAAAATAATTTGTTCGCGCGCAAAGTTGTGGACAAGCCGCGCAATGGGATTCAAGATTAAGACAGCGGCATCGTCAACTACCAGATGTAGGGCTGGCGATATTATATCACACAATGGTTGTGGACGGCAGAGCGAGTTTGTGTGAATTGATTGTGGAGAGAACTATGCTATAATGGCGGCAATGCTCAAGCGAATCCTCATTGGCGTTGTCCCCGCGGTGGCGCTCCTCGCCGTTCTCTTTTTCCTGTTTGGAGAGACCCGACAACTGACTGGCAGTGTGCGTGACGCGGCAACGAACGCGCCCATCGAAAGAGCGCTCATCCAAATTTCAGATAAGACCGCGACGACGAACGCGCAAGGTCAATACGCGATTGCCGTTGCGCGCGGCAAGACGCCGCTGGATGTTTCTGCCGACGGTTACGCGCCGCAGCAAACGACGCTGAACGGCGATGATCTCTTCACGCGCGCATTTACGCTCGATCTGCTGCTCACGCCGAATCGCGTCACGGGCAGCGTCCGCGACGCGGAGATGAACGCGCCCCTCGCGAACGCGCAGATCTTGATCGGCGATCAACCGGTCAGCACGAACGCGCAAGGCGTCTTTGAAGCGCGCGGCGTCAAGACGGGCACATCGATCATCGCTCAGATGCCCGGCTATTCGCCGATCGCGGTCAAGTTTGAAGGACAGAGCAATTTTGATCTCGCGCTTGCGCCCAACGCCGTCACCGCCAGCGTGATCGATCAGTACACCAATCAGCCGGTGGTCAAAGCGCAAATTCAGAATGGCGATCCGGCGGGGCCGGTGGACGCGGCGGGTCGGGTGCTGTTCAAGCGCGTCAAGACCGGCGCATCCCTCCGCGCGTTCGCACCCGGCTACGAACCCGGCAGCGCGATTTTTACCGGCGGCGGCGATGTGCAAATCGCGCTGCGCCCGAACACGCTGGACGGCGTCGTCACCGATGCCGCGACCGGGCAGCCGATCAGCGGCACGCTCGTGTATTCGGGCACGACTATCGTTACCACGGATGCGAAGGGCGCGTATCATCTTGACAACGTGCCGGCGAAAACGGCGCTCTCCTTCAAGGTGCCGGGTTATCGCAAAACGCAAATCGAAGTGAGCGGCGTGACGCACCGCGACATCAAGCTCGCTCCGTTCCTCGTGAAAGCGATCCACATTCCATTCGGCTTGCCGGCGGAGCGCGTCCGCGAGTTGATGGATATGGTGAACAAGACGGAACTGAACGCCATCGTCATCGACGTGAAATCGGAGAAAGGTCGGCTGGGTTGGGATTCCCAGGTGCCGCTCGCGAAAGACATCGGCGCGCCGTCGACGCGCACGAACACCATCGACTTGCTCGAAGTCGTCGAGCGCTGCAAGACGCAAAACATCTATTGCATTGCGCGGCTCGCCGTGTTCCAGGACACGCTGCTTGCCGGCACGCGGCCGAACCTGGCGATTCGCAATTTGAACGGCACGGTGTTCACCGAAAACGGCGGACAGCAGTGGTTGGATCCGTACAACACCGACAATTGGACTTACAACATCGCGCTGGCGAAGGAAATCGTCGCGCTGGGGTTCGACGAAGTCCAGTTCGATTACGTGCGCTTCCCGGGTCGCATTACAGGTGTCGCGTTCGGAACCGATTACACCGAAGACACGCGCGTCGCCGCGATTGCCGGGTTCCTGGCGCGCGCCCAGAAAGAATTGCGACCGACCGGCGTGTTTATCTCCGCGGACGTTTTTGGACTGACCACTGCCACCGAGGACGATCAGGGCACGTGACAGCGGCTGCGCGATCTGGGTCCCTACCTTGATTACATTTCACCGATGGTCTATCCGGATACCTGGGTCGGCGCGAGTGATTTGCTGACGAAGGGGCTGGGCATTCGCAACTGCACCGTGGCAGACCTGTGCCCGTACGATATTGTCTACAATAGCTACAAACGCGCCGTGGAAAAGACTTCCACCAAGGTGCGGTTGTGGTTACAAGCGTACCAGGGGCACGGCGATTTTGGAGTGCCACAATACCGCTTGCAGAGAAAAGCGGCGAACGATGCGGGGAGTTACGGCTGGATGTTCTGGAGCGGCACGGGGACGTACGATATCAAGACGTTCGATCCGCCGGCAAAGTAGGTGAAGGAGGCGGGGAGACAAGGAGACACGTAAACAAGCGATGCCATGTCTACGTGTCTCCTTGTTTACTTTTCAACTGTTCTATCACTCTCCGATTCGCCGCCGGAAACGCGTAGCGCGATAATTCGTGCGGCGTGACCCACTTCCATTCCGCGCAGCCGATCGCGCGCGGACGCCCGCGCCGCCAGCGGCAGTGAAACGCGTGCAACGTGATGCGAAAGTGCGAGTACGCGTGATCGACCACCGCGAATTCCTTCTCGACCTTCACCGTAATTCCCAATTCCTCGCGCACTTCGCGCGACACGCACCGCGCGAGCGATTCGCCCTTTTCCTGATGCCCGCCCGGAAACTCCCATAGCCCGCCGAGCAGATCCTTCGCAAACCGTTTGGCGATCAGAATCTTGCAGCGTTTCCAAATGACGCCCACCGCAACCTGGTGATGCGGCAGCGCTTTCTTTTTGCGTTTCGCAGGCAATTGCGCCTGAATCCCCAGCCGCCGCGCCGCGCAGCCGCGCTTGAGCGGGCCCGCTCCGCACGCCGGACGGCGCGGCAGGCAGACCGTCGCGCCAAGGTCCATCAGTGCGTGGTTGAAATTGCCGGCTTTGCCGCGCGGCAGCAACTCCTCCGCGAGTTTCCACAATTCCTTTTGCGTTCTCGCCTTTTTCGGATCGTCCGCGATATTGAAATAGCGGCAGAGCACGCGCGTCACATTCCCGTCGACGACCGGCGCATCGCGGTTGAACGCGATGCTGGCGATCGCGCCGGCGGTGTACCGTCCGATGCCGGGCAGCGTCAGCAGTTCGTCGACCGTCTGCGGAATCTTGCCGCCAAACCGCGCGACGATCTCTTGCGCCGCGCGGCGCAGGTTGCGGGCGCGCGCGTAGTATCCCGCGCCTTCCCACGTTTTGAGCACATCGTCCAGCGGCGCGACGGCGAGCGCGTGGAGATCCGGAAAGCGCGCGATGAAGCGGGCGTAGTACGGGATCACCGTGGCGACCTGCGTTTGCTGCAGCAGCGCTTCGGAGACCCACACGCGGTATGGATCGCGCGCGTCGCGGCGCCAGGGCAGATCACGCTGGTGTTTAGCGTACCAAGAAACAAGCCGCGCGGCAAAGCGCTTTCGCCGCGCGGCTGTGAGTTTGTTTTTCACCTAATTCAACTGCACCTGATCGCCTTCGTTCACGCCGCTCACAATTTCGGTTTCATTCCCGTCCGTCGCGCCGGTTTCGACGATCACGTCGCGCGGCGCGCCCGGCGCGAGGACGCGCACGGCTTTGCGCGCGCCCACGTTCTTCAACGCGCGGTTCGGCACGAGCAGGACGCCCGGCTTGTCGACCGTTTGGATTTTCAGATTAGCGCCCATTCCCGGACGCACCTTGAAATTCTTCGCGTCGAAATCGACAATGGCGGAATAGGTCGTGGTGCCGCGCTGGGTCGACGCGGCAGGGAAGAGGCGCGTCAGTTTGCCGCTGAACGTTTCGCCGGGAAACGCGTCGAAGCGGACTTCTACCGGCTGACCCACTTGGACGTTGGCGACATCGATCTCGTCGATGTCCGCGGCGATTTCCAGCGCGGTTAGATCGGCAACCGTCGCCAGCGGATTGTAGCCGCCGACGAGTTCGCCAACATGCACGGTGATTTCGACGACGGTGGAAGTGAACGGCGCGGTCAGCTGAGTCTGCGAAAGCGATTGCCTGGCAGAATCCAAATCGATCTGCGCGCTCGTCACCGCATTTTGCAGTACGTCGAGGTCCGTCTGCGTTGGACCAATGGTCACGCGGTTGAAGCTAGCGCGCGCAATGTCGAGGTCGGCGCGCGCGGCTTGGCGCACCGCGTCGTTCTGCGCGGTGGGGCTGGCGGTATACGCCGCCTCTGCTGCGGCGACGGAGATCGTCGCCTTCTGCAAGTTCGCGCGCGCGATCGTAATGTCGTCATCGCTCGGCGCGGCTTTGGCGCGCGCCAGATCGAGCTGTCGCGATTGCAGGTTGAGCTCCGCTTGCTTGACGCGGCGCGTCGCATCGTCCGCGCCCAGCGAAAGAATCACATCGCCCATATTCACGTCATCGCCTTCTCGCTTGAAGATGTTCGCCACGCTGCCCGAAAGCGGCAGCGCCAACCGCGCCGACTTCTTCGCCTGCACTTTGCCGGTTGCGTTCACCGATGCACTAAGATCGCCGCGGCGGACGACCGCGCTGTTCGTCGGCGATACTTTCGGTTGAGCCATCACGAAGATGGTCGTGGCGATCACGATCAGGAGAACGAGGATGCCGATTCCAAATAGCACTCGGCGATTCAATTTCATAGGATGCTCCTGTAGGGGCGGGGTCACCCCGCCCCTACCGCGCAAAATCATTCGCGCGGTAGGCGTCGGTCGTCAGCGCATTCGGCATTTCGTCTACCTGCACTGCCGTCCACGCTGCGTCCATCAGAATTAGATCGATCGTGTACGGTCCGTCGATGCCCGCCGCGCGGAGATCGCGTCCCGGAATTGGGATGGACGCCATCTGCGTGCCGGCGGTCAGCGTGATCGGCGCGGTGAGCGACGTGACGAGTTGACCTTTTGCGCCGCGCAGGGTTGCCGATAGCGCGAACGTGCCCGCGCGCGCGGCGTTCACGCTCGTGTCGATTGTAAGCCCGGAATAATTGCCGGCGGCGCCATCGACGCGGACTCGCGGCGCGCCGTTGAACGTCGCTGTATTCGGCGACATCGCGAAAATCGTCTGCCGTTCGCGCGCGAACCCCGTGCCGCGTACGGTGACGCGCACCAGATAATATCCACCGCGCGTCAGCCCGGCGATGGTGTTGGCGTACGTGCCCGGCTCGCCCTCTTCGAGCAAGCCCAGCTCGATGGGCGCGCCGCGCGGTGTGACGCCATCGCCCAGCCATTCGACCGTGGCGCGCGCGTCCGCGCCGCTGGCGTTGTTCGATAGCGACGCGCTGATCACTACCGACGCGCCGAGCGGATACCACGCGCGGTCGGTCGCCGCGTTCAGTTGCAGAGCCGCGTCGAGATCGGCATAGGTCGTGACGGTCAGCGGCTGCGTCGCCGTATCGACTCGCGTCGCGCGGATCGACCAAGCGCCCAGCTGCGCGCGCGGAATCGAATAGCCGGCAAAGCTGGCGATGTCCGCTTTCAGGTACGTCGCGTCGCGGGGCTGCGTTGGCGTATACGACGTACCATCGGGCGCGCGCAAAGTGAGCGTGATGTCGCCGGTATTCCAGCGCGCGAAAAAGCGCGCCGTGCGATTGTCGTCGATTACAATCGTGTGCGTAATGGAATCGCCTGCCCGCAGCACATCGACATTCAGCGGCGAGGTATTGCGCGGCGCGACGGGATCAAGCGGCGGCGCGGCGACGCCGATGGGGCGCGTGTCCGGATCGCGCAGCGCGTTGCGAATGTAGCGGTCGTAGGTTTGCTCGGGATAAAGATACGATGTGATGGTGAGCGGCACCGGCGCGGGGTCCCACGCGTGCACGTCATTGTCCAATTCGCGGCGCACGAGCGGACCGGTGAGCGCGTGCGCGCTCCACGCGTCGATCAACCCATCGCTTGGCGGAAAGATTTTCAGGAGCTCAAGCCCGGGCTGCGTGCGCGCGTCGCCCGCCAGCAAATCGTACGGCACCGTCGCGCTCGGCGCGTGCGTGCGGTTGAACAGCGCGGCGTACTCCGGCGACAGCTCGACCACCGACGGTTCAGTCGGACGGTCTTGGATTTCGCGCGTCAAGAGCGGATACCAGAGCCGGATGCCGGCTTCGGGCGTGCCGAGAATGATCGCGCGGCGCACATCGTTTTGATAGAGCGTGGATTCGAGATACGCGCGCGTGTTCAGCCCGCCCATCGAGAACGCGATGAGGTCGACGCGCGGCGCGCCGGTTTGCGCGCGGACTTGCGCGAGATCGTCGCGCAGCGTTGCCGCGTTCTGGAAGAGCGTGCGGTACGGCGAGATGCCCGCCGCGTAGAAAACGGAAAAGCCGTCCTGTTCCAGATAATGCTTGATGAAACGAAATTCCGTATCGTCGATTTGATCCGAGTCCGCCGTGTGCCAGCCGTGCACCAAAACCACCGGCAGCGTTGCCACGCGAGTCAATGCCGCCGCGCCGAACGTGCTCAGCCCGTGCGGCGTGCCAACCCAGGGATTGCCGCGCGCGTCGAGCGCGAGCGTCATCACCTCGTCGTCGGCGAGTCCGTCCGCGTGCGTATACGTTTTCCAATTGCCGCCGTCCAGCACCGAGACGCCGCGCGCGGTGCCGACCCACACGCGCCGTTGCGCGTCGAACGCAATCGCGTGCGCGGAATTGTTGCTCAAGCCGTCCGCGTCTTTGTACGAGCGATAGGTCTTACCATCATAGACGGTCACGCCGTTGTCGGTCGCGAACCAAATTCTGCCGTCGGGCGCAACCGCGACCGCGTTCACGCGGCTGCTCGCGAGCCCGGTCGCTTGCGTGAACTGCGTCCATGTTTTTCCATCGAAGAAGAACGCGCCGTCGCTTGTCGCAACCCAGGGATTGCCGCTGGCGTCGAGCGCGAGCGCGTTGATGTAGTTGTTGGCGAGCGAGAACTTGGTCCACGCGGCGCCATCGAGCCGCGCGACGCCCGCGCCGTACGTGCCGACCCACACGCGCTGGTGTTTGTCGACTGCGACCGCGGTCAGGTAATTGCTGGGGATTGCCGAATTGGAAGTGTTCAACGTCTGGCGCGTCGCGCCGTCGAAGATCGTCAGTCCGCCGCCGTTCGTCGCGAAATAAACCTTGCCGTCACCGCTAATCGCGATCCCGCTGACCCACGAGTTGCCGAGACCATTCGCCGCGGTGTACGTGACCCAGTACTTGTCCTGCACGCGTGTCGCGCCGCGCGCTGTGCCGATCCACACCGCGCCGTCCGGCGCAAACGCGACGCTGGTGACGTAATCCGCGGCAAGCCCGTCGCGCTGCGTGTAAGATTGAAACGCCGGCGCGTCCGCGCGTGCGGAGGCGAAGAGAAAAGAGGAAAGGAGAAAGAGGAGAGCGAGGAGAGGGCGAATCTTGAATTGAAAGAGAACTTGGGAAGGCATGGAGAAGATACTCAATGCAACGTAATGGAGAACACTTCAGCCACTTTTGCTTTTCTTCACTTCATTCTCAGCGCGAGCCAGTAGGTCTTTCCAAAGCATTAGTGTGTCACTCCCAAGAAGCGCGGCGGCAGTTGTAATAGCGGAGGAATTGATCTGTATGTCGCTGAGATCGCTGAATGTGAATACGAGCATGTTATGAATGTCGGCGGGGTGCTTGGCGGACCGTCCCTCGGTCCAGGCTTTAAGTTTTCCGATAATGATATCGGTTGGCTGCGCGCACCAAGCGTCGAATGACTTACCCGTTTCGTCTTTGAAGGTTCGGCGCAATCGACGTCCGAAGGCTGTCCGATAGCCGGGCTCGCGCGTGAGGGGTACGAGGTCGGCTTTAACGCCTTCCTCCGTGTCAATCAGATTGAACATAATCCCCAGCCGCGTCGAGTTGCGCATCATTTCTGGGTCGGCGTAGTATCGGGGCAGAGGAAATTTGGCAGCGAGCGTGTCAAAATCATTCTCGTGTAGGTCGACCAGAATGTCAATGTCGAACGTCACGCGGCTGATGCCAAATGCCAGCCCCGCGAAGGCGCCGACAAGCATATAAGGTGCCCGAATTTCATCGAGCGTCTGGACGACTTTGACATAGAAATCCAGTGCGCTCATTTTTTCTCCATCCGCACGGGTGTCAAATACGCCAATACCTTCATGTTTAATTCTGATTGGGATAGTTCCGGAAATCGCCGGCTGAACGTGCCGCGCAGTGCCGACATTGCAAATGCTTGAGCGCGCATACCGGCGAGTATTCGGTCTGCGGGAGAAAGACGCGCGAGCAAACGCAACTGCGTCCAATCTACCGGATCCAAGCCACGCACAATTTCGGCAATCTCATCGTCGTCGAGATGAGGTTGGTTGCTCATTTTTCGACCAGAGTTGCTTGCTGAATCTCTTTCTCCGGCGGCAATTCTGACATGCCTGTCGTACGAGCCGCTGCGCAGACCTCTCCCCAACTGACGAAATACTTGTCAAAGTACTCAATCGGATACTTGCCCAGCATTTCAACTTCTCCGCGATTTGGGAGATGTCCAATTTGCAACGCAACCCGTTTGACGTCTAGCTGAAGTACCTTCTTGCTAACCGCATAAGTCTGCTTGGGCAACCTTGGAACTCGGCTATTCTTCGCGGTGGGGACAACGTTATTCTTGCCGAATGGGTCTTTGCCTTGGAGCAGATCTTTGTGACGTTGTGAAGCTATCTTGTGATAATGCTCGGATGCTTCGATACCGATATATTCTCTATCAATCTGCCGCGCCGCGAGAGTAGTGGTGCCAGCACCGTTGAAGCAATCCAAGACCAGTTCATGCGGATAGGTAAACGAAGAGATCAACCGTCGCATCAAGATCGGTGGTAGTTGGGTAGGGTGATCCACGCGGCGACTATTATGCTTGAGTCGATGAATGTCGTACCAAAGGTCACTCAGTTCACCTCGGTCAGAGATTCCTCTTCTCCGGCGACTAGAAATGCAATTGGCTCTAGTACAGAAGGATTCTGCCAACGGAGAAAGACTCTCCACCTCCAGTGCGCTCCGCTCTGTTTCAGAAAGACCGGGTAGGGGTCTCGGTTCTCCCTTTGAAAAACAGATGATTGAGTAGTGAGATGGCATAATCATGCGAACAGGGAACCCCAGCGCATCCCAAACGATCCAGGCTTGAAAATCAAGAATTGTCGATAGATGTTGGTAATGCCGAATTGCCCAAAGCGGGATATTCAGGACGGCACACGTCCTGCCGGGTTTCAGAACTCTCACGAGTTCGGACAACCATCGGTCGCACCATTCAAAGTAATCTCTCAACTCAAGGGAATCATTATACCCATCGTATTTTTTCTCCAGATTGTACGGGGGATCGGCGAAACAGAAATCGATTGAATTGTCGGGTATTGACCTGAGAGCTTGAAGACAATCGCGATTGATGAGCCGCGAACGCGTTGGTATTACTGGAGCTTCCGGCAACTGGAATAGAGCGATTTGTTCTTTAGCTAACCCATCCTCGGGTTTGGGCGCAAGATCGGTACAGCAAGAAAGATCCAGGTATTCTAGCGTCTTGTATGGCGCAATGCCGAACAGATCACAAAGTCTGCCGGTGACTTCATCTATCTTTCCCTGCGGATCAATTTGAATGTCACGCCAGACATCTGACATCAGTGTGCCGTACTCGTGATAAAGGTGCTTCTTACCGCCATAGTCTTTAGTGGTCTTCCCGCAGGCAGGGCAATACGAGTATCTTATGCGGGTTTTTGCATGTCTTAAAGAATCATGATACCGCGTAAGCACGAGGAGTGCAATATGATGCTCTGTAAGTTTGCCTTGCTGAGTTTTGTTTTCAGCGAATGAAGACTTGACGGCTATCCACAATTGAAATCGCAGCGACCTTTCCAAATAAGGTTGGAGTTGTGCCGCATCCGGCGGGGTGGTTAATATGCAGATTGTGGAATCTATGTTCAAGCCACTGCAAAAATCCGAAATCTTCTGGAAAGCTACTTGGGAGTTGAGCGCATCTTGATTAGTTCGCCGCGCTGGAAAACGGAGCAAATAGACTTTGCCAGTATCCTGTATGTTCTCAAGTTGCTGCAATTTGAAAATTACAGTCTTTTGGATTTCGAGCTTATCGCTGTTCTCACTAGCATGAGCCATATCTTTGTGCCTCAATCCTCAGCAATCACTTTGATTGCTCGCGAAGAAATTCCGCGAGAACGCTAATCTCTTCGGGAGAAAAAGCAACGGTGCAATCGCTCTGGCCACATATGTTTGCCAACGCTGATGACCGCTCAAAATTACCCGCGCCGTCAATAACATAAGCAATCCTATGCCCCGCTCTATGGAGGAGAGTCGCGCGCGCTTCAGCCTGACCCGACTTGCGTTCAATCACGCTATTGGTTGTGAATTGGAAGCATACCTCTATGCCAACCCACTTGTTTGATGGAGAACGCGCGACTATATCGAAAGACATGTCAGTCTTTCCTGCGTTTTGGCTCATTCCTGGGATTGATCCATTGCGCTTCAGCTTCCAACGGGGTAGCGCTTTGACGAGTATATCTCTGACATAATCCTGGGCAATCTGCCCCAGACTATTTGCGGTGGCTCCCCCAGTGATCCGACTTACCCAGATGTATCGTTGCTTTACAAATTTTTCTAGCGCGGCTTTATCTCCCATCAATGAACCGATCATACACCGGTCTCTGATTATATCGGGTATGCCCGCGTTTACCGCGGAAGCTCCGTGCAGAAGAAGCATGGTAACATCTTCCGTAAGAGGATCAAGTAATTGCGGGTGGTGTAAACGTTTTCCGTCAACACGAAGTGCGGTATTGGACAAGCTTCTAACGGTTGGTATGGCTTTGAATCCATACGTGTAGACCTTGCTCTTCCAAACGTATTTCATGGAGCCACTGGGAAAGATCTTTTTGAATCCGGTCCTAAAGCGTTTCAAAGGTTCTCCGCCAACATCGGATAGAACCATCAAGTGTTTCAGAAAAAGGTTCGCAGGTAACTCTCCGGTTGCCGGCAGAGCCATTTTCCATGCATCGGGAGCCGAATCGGAAATGTCCAAGATGCTGATGAATTTGTCTTGTGTGGAAATCAACAGCGGAATGACGCTTGCAGATTTTTCTTTTTCGCTTAGATCGGTCGGCCAATACAAAATGGCTTTCTTCCGCAATTCTTCGGGCGGGCGCGCGTAGTTGGTCATAGGCATTGTTCCTTTCCCGGAGTTCAGCGCAATAGCCGGTGGCGTTTCCGCTATCGTCCTACTTCGCATCGTACTTTCCCCGCACATCATTCCAGCGCACCATCGCTACATCCCGAAAGTTGCGCCAGGAATCTCTCAGTGGATTGACCTTGGTCTCGTTGCCGTACCGCCATTCCACCGGCACCTCTTTGATCTTGTAGCCGATTTTTTGTCCGATGAACAACACCTCGACATCGAACCCGGTGACCATGCTGCCCGTGATGCGCTGCGCGTTCTCGCCGTACAGTTTCATCCGCGTAAACACGTCGCGCGCCACGTCGTCACGAAATGCCTTAAAGCCGCACTGCGTGTCGTCGATGCCGCGGACGGTCAGCAGGCGCACGACCAGATTGAACACGCGCCCCATAATATGCCGATAGAACGGCTCTTTGATGCGCCGAGCGCCGGTCCCTTCGCGCGAGCCGATGACAATGCCATAGCCGCGCTCGAACCAGGGCAGCAGCTCGGCGATCTCTTCGATCGGCGTTGACAGATCGGCATCGGAAAATAAGACGATGTGCCCTTGTGCCGCGAGCATCCCCGTGCGCACCGCGTAGCCCTTGCCGCGGTGATCGTTGCGGACGAGTGTGATCGTCGGATGCTGGTCGTGAAACGCCGCGACCACTTGAGCGGTGTTATCGCGGCTGCCATCGTCGACGACGATCACCTCGCTGACATAGGATTGGCGCGCGAGATAGTCCGCCACGCTTTGCAGCGTCTGCGGCAGGCGGCGTTCTTCGTTAAAAGCCGGAATGACGACGGAGAGAAACGGATTGTCGCTGATGGCGCGATGCTCCACGAACGATTTCGGAATACGTGTCTATTCTATCTGAAAAAAGGAAAAACACAAACGCTATTTGGTGATCCGCACTTGCGCCAACTCAACGTTGGTCCCGGAGGTCTGGCGGATCGTCGTGCGCAGTTCGATCAGCCGTTCCGATTGGGCGCTGACCAAACCAATCAGTACCGTCGCGTTGCCGGCGGCAGTCTCCGCCGGGATAGGGAGATTGATTTTGTCGCGCCACGTTTCGTTCGGTTCCCAAGCGGAGGTTGGAAAACCCGGGTTCACCAGAAGATACCGCACCGCCGGACCCGCTTTGCCATCCGAACCGATGACTTGAATCACCGCGAGATAATCGGTCGCGGTGGGTTGGCGCGCTTGCCAGTAGAGCGTCAGCGCCAAAGAATCGCCGGCAGCCACTTGTTCCGGAATGCTGTCGGTGCCGACGAGCGCGATCTCGTTCCACTGCGCGTCGACCGCGTTCGAGATAGTCGGCGCGTTCACCGGCACGCGGGGTCTACTCACGTCGATGGTTCCGAGCATGACGGATTGTCCGCGCCGGTCTTCCGGCGCGACGATGTTTGCCGCGCGGGTCGTTTTCGGATCATACAGGACGACCTGAATCGCGTACGCGCCGGGCGGTGTGCCGACCGGAATGCTGAGCGCGTGATGGTCGGTGATCGTTTGACCGGGTTGCCACGTCGTGGTGGGCTGCGTGCCGCTCGATGGCGGGCTATCCGCCTGCGCCCAAACCGTCGCGCCGGCCGCGTCCGTGAGCCGCACGCTGACGGTGTAATCGTCCGCGATCTTTTGCGCGGCTTGCCAATCGAGTTGCAGCGTGACGATGCCGCCGCCGGATTCAATCGGCGCAGCGTTCACATGATAACCCAACAACCGAATGCCATTTTCGAAAACAACCGGCGCGGAAAATGTTTCGCCGCGCGCCGGCACGCCGGCGCGATACGCCAGCACGCGCATCTGACCATAATCTTTCTCGCCAAGCGGAAACGCGTTTTGCGCCAGCCAACTCTCCGACCCGTGAACCGGCAGTGCCTGCACGATCGCCCAGACGTTGCGCGGCTGGCTCACGGCGTTCACTAAATCTTCCCGTTGGTCGAGCGCGCCGTACGTCAACGCCGCGCCGTGGTAGTGGCTGAGAAAATAGCCCTGCTGCCAATACGCGTGGAACAACACCACGTCGCCCGGCTGCGCGCGCTGTTCGATGTCTTGAATTGCCGGAATGTAATCTTCCACGCTCGCGCTATAGCGGTCGTAATTGAAATAATAGTTGTTCAGCGAGTACGCCGATGTGCCGACGATCAAAAGTGCAATCGGCAGAGCGGCGAAGCGCGCCCGCGAAGTAATCAGCATCACGCCGCGCGCCAGCAGCAGCAGCAGCGGCACGAACGCCACCGCGAACAATCTGCCGCGATAGAGGGGCGCGAGAAAATAGATCGGATACAGCGAAGCCATCGGCACGACGACGAACGCGACCAGCAGCCAATCGTTTGCGCGTGCTGTGTGCGTCGCCAACGCGATGATCAATCCGAGCGCGATCGCAGCGGCGATCAGCGCGGCGGGCGTGAACGCGGCGCTGAATGGAATTGTTGGTCCCACCGCGATCGCGGCAAAGCCGCGTTCCAGAAAGGTCAAAAGATTCATCGGCGCGGTATCGCCGGCGACACCCTGAATGTCGGTGAGCGCGCTGCCCGAATGCGTGACGAGCCAGGGCAAGAATAGAATGACGATGACGATGGAGACCGCGAGCCAGCGCGCGACCAACGTGAAGCGCCGCTTGATGAAAGGCAGCAAAAATATTCCCTGCGCGATAAAAAGGAACGCGGATTGATAGAGCGAGTACTGCGTGAGAAGCATCGAGACGAAAAAGCCGAGCCAGGGTCGGAGGTTGGAGATTGGAGATTGGAGGTTGGATTCGACCAGTCTGACAAAAAACCACAACACGAGCGCGCCGAGGAACATCACCAGCGCGTACATCCGGACTTCTTGCGAATACTGGACGCCGAAGGGCGCGATTGCCGCGAGCGCGGCGGCGAGAATCCCAATGCGCGCGCCGAACATTCTCTTTCCGATCGCATAGATCAGCGCGACGGTCGCGGTGCCAAAGAAGACGGAAAAGAAGCGGATCGAGAGTTCCGAGAAGCCGGCGAGCGGCAGATAAAAATGCAGCAGGTAGTAATACAGTGGCGGGTGCGGATCGACATCTTTGCTGGCGAAAGAAATCGAAATAAGGTCGCGGTTCGCGGAATAAACGCTGAACCCCTCGTCGCCCCACATCCGCAGTTGTCCAATTTGCGCCATCCGCAGCGCGAAGGCAAGCAGCACAATTGCAAGCAGCGCGATGAGCCACGCGCGAGATTGCTTCGTCGTGGAAAAGGCTCCTCGCAATGACACTTGGGCAGTCCTTTTTTCCGCGTTCATCCGCGTCGATCCGCGTCCAATTGCGGCTTGTCGCAAATCAATAGGATGTGCGGGTACGGCAAAATGTCCCAGAGGTGGTGCAGATGAATCGGCGCGAACCCGCTCGCGGTCAGTTGACGCTGCCACGCGCCCGCGGAGCGATAATGAAAATCGTCGCGCGGCGACATCAGCACATCCAGCAGGTAGGTGAACCAGAGCATCGCCCGCGGCGCGGTATCGATATCCTTGAGCAAAAAGCGACCGCCCGGTTCGATCTGCGCGCACAAATCCTGAAGCAAGCGGTCGCCGCTTGCCGGCGAGATGTGATGGAACACGTCCAGCGCGTACGCGCCGGCAAGCGGTTGGTCGGGTCGCCACTCGCGCAGGTCCTGCTGGCTGAACGACACATTGCGAATGCCCAGACGCGCCGCCGCGTCGCGCGCCATCCGCAAGCGCCGCGCGTTCACGTCCAGACCGATCACGCGCGCGTTCGGCTTGGAGAGCGCCATGTACATCGCGAACAGACCGAACCCGCAACCCAGGTCGATAATTTCACCGCGGTCCGGGAGGTACTGCTCGATCTCTTCGAGGAAGCGAATGTGGATGATCTTGAAGCGGACGAACGCGTAGAATTTGATGAGACCGGAGTACGCCGAGATGATCCGCGACGCGAACTCGCGCTTTGGTTGGTCGTTATCGTTTTTGTTTTCGAGAATGGATAACTTCACTGCACCAACACCGCTTCGATCTCTGCGTCGCCTACGCGGCGAATCACTTGACCGCGCCGCTTGAGCCAGCGCGGCAAGCCGAGGACGCCGGCGATCTGCCCGCGCAGCCGCGCGCGCGCCGCCGCGCCGCGGATGCTCTTAAGCGCGTCCCAGGTGATGTGGAATTGGGCGCGGAGAATTCGACGCCGGTATTTTTTCCACAACGACGCCGGATAGTCTTTGGCGAGCACGCAAATGAAATTTCGCCCCACGTAGAAACTGCCGTACGCGCCGCCGCCGGTCGCGCTGACGTGATGGTAGACCACGGCGCGCGGCGCGTAGACAATCGGATAGCCCGCCCAGCGCGCGCGCCAGTTCATATCGACGTCTTCCAGATTAGAGACCAGCTCCTCGTCGAACAAGCCGATCTCGTCGAGCATCGCTTTGCGGTACGCCGCCGCGCCGCCGCACGCGCCGAAGACGCCGCGCGCATCGTCGTACTGACCGCGATCCTCTTCCCACACGCCGCGATTGCCCGGGACGCCATCGACGCGGTAGAAATCACCCGCGCTGTGAATATGATCGCGCTGGTCGAACAGGCGCAACTTGCAGGCGACGATGCCCGCCCGCGGATTCTCGCTGAGCGCGCGCGCGATCTCCTCCAGCCAATGCGGATCGGCTTCCGTGTCGTTGTTCAAGAGCACGATCACGTCGCCGCGCGCCGCGCGGATGCCGACGTTCACCGCCGGCGCAAAGCCGCGATTCTTTTCGAGCGCGAGCAGACGGACCTCGGGGTAGACCTTGCCGACAAACCATTGCGAGCCGTCGGTCGAACAATCATCGACGACGATGGTTTCAAAGTCGCGAAAGATCTGCTGGCGCAGCGCTTTGAGGCAGGTGGGGAGCAGATTGAGGCGCATGCCGTTCCAGTTGGGAATAATAATGGATAACATTTACGTTTTGGTAGGGGCGAGGCATTTGCCAAAGTACAGTTTCTTCACACGGTCGTTGGTATAAACCAGTCACCCATATCTGAAAACGAAGAATTGGCAAATGCCTCGCCCTTACGCTTGCGGAGATCGAAAGTATTCTTCCAACGCGTCTTGCCACGGACGCAAACGGATACCGAGCATCGTCGCGGCGGAAAAATTTTCGAGCGCGCCGTAGCGCGGCGGCGTCGACGCGCGCTGATAGTCCGCGAGTTGGATGCGTGTCAGCGGCACATTGCCCATGCCCGCGAGTCGCAGAATGCGTTCGACCCAATCGTACCGCGACGCGATACCGTTGCCCACGAGATGGTAGATGCCAAAGTGATCGGTCTCGATCAGTTCCGCCAGCGCGTGCGCGAGGTCGGACGCGAAAGTGGGATTGCCGATCTCATCGTCGACGACGGCGAGGCGTTGTTTTTCTTTTGCCAGCGCGATCATCTTGCTCGGAAAATTGTTGCCGCCGGGCGCATACAGCCACGCGGTGCGCACGATGTAGAACCGATTCAGCAGCATCTGCACGTAGCGCTCGCCGGCAAGTTTGGACGCGCCGTACGGATTGATCGCGCGCGGCTCGTCGAGTTCGCGGTAGGGCGTATTCTTCGTGCCATCGAACACCTCGTTCGTGCTGATGTACAGCATCGCCGCGCCGGCGCGCTGACACGCGAGCGCGACGTTCTGTGTGCCAAGCGCGTTCGACCGAAACGCGGCGTCCGGATCGCGCGCGCAACCATCCACGTCGGTCATCGCCGCGGCGTGAATCACCAGATCCGGCGCGAGGGCGACGATTGAATCGATTGCGTCGCGCCGCGTGATGTCGGTCTCGGGTAAATCGAGAATGATGATGGGGTGTTTGGGGCTGAGCACGCGTTCGAGGGTTCGCCCCAGTTGTCCGCGCCCGCCGGTAATTGCGATCTTCATCTAATCCGTCCTGTCAGAGGTGAGTTCGATTATATCAGGTTTTGCAGAAATTGGGTAATCTTTCTTGCGTGTTTTGCGCGCGTGATGTATAATCCCGGCAACGATTCAGGAATTCGCGTGAGAGGGATGAGCCATGACTGAAGAGACGAACAAACCCGCGCCACAGCCCACCTCGCTGTGGGCGCGCGTGCGCGGCGCGCTGCACGGTCCCGTCCTCGTCGGCGTGATCGCCGCGCTGATCGCGATCGGACTGTCGGTTTTCGGGATGGTGCGTAACGCGGACGCGACGCCGCTCAATTTGCGCTCGCTGTTGCTCGTCGTCGTGCTCGCCGGTGGCAGCTGGGGCTTGATCGCGTGGGCGATTGCGACGGCGGCAGTGGAAGCGGGAAAAGATGATGCGTGATCTGTAGGGGCGAGGCATTCGCCAAGACCAATTTGTTGGACGATCGAGCCGGTATGCGCAAGATCGATTTCCAACAAATCAAGTTATGGCGGATGCCTCGCCCTTACGCGAGGTTCAGATGCAAGCTGTTGTGATGGCTGGCGGCGAGGGCGCGCGTCTGCGTCCCTTGACGATCAATCGTCCCAAGCCGATGGTGCCGATTGCGAATCGGCCGGTGATGGGACACATCATCGAGCTCCTCAAGCGGCACAACATCAACGAAGTGGTCGCCACCCTGCAATATCGCGCGGATGATATCCAGAATTTTTTTGGCGATGGCTCGAGCGCGGGCGTGACGATGAATTATTCCGTAGAGCCGCACCCGCTGGGCACCGCCGGCTCCGTCAAGTTCGCCGACAAGTATCTCGCGCGTGATGAGCCGTTCCTCATCATCAGCGGCGATGCGCTGACGGATTTCAACCTCACCGAGATTATCGACTTCCACAAGCGCGTCGGCGCGGCGGTCACGATCACGCTGGCGCGCGTTCCGAATCCGCTGGAGTACGGCGTCATCATCGTCGATGATCACGGGCGCATCGAACGCTTTTTGGAAAAACCCTCCTGGGGCGAAGTGATTTCCGATACGGTCAACACCGGGATTTATGTAATTTCGCCGGAAGTTCTGGACGATATCGAGCCAGGCACGCCGTTTGATTTTAGCAAAGACCTATTCCCGTTGTTGATGAAACGCGGCGCGCCGCTGTACGGTTTTATCGCGAACGGCTATTGGTGCGACGTCGGCAACATCGCCGAGTACATGCGCGCGACCGGCGATCTGTTGTCCGGCAGAGTGAATCTGGGTGAAACCGCGCGTCACATCGGTGGCGAAATCTATGTTGAAGACGATGTGGAGATCGCGCCGGACGCGCAGCTCTTCGGTCCTGTCTATCTGGGAACTGGCGTGCGCATCAAGGGCAGCGTGGTGATTCACGGACCCACCGTCATCCGCCCGTTCACGATCGTCGATAACCGTGTGCACATCGATCGCAGCATCGTCTGGCGAAATTCCTACATCGGCGAAGGCGCGGAACTGCGCGGCGCAATTATCGGCAAGCGGTGCAGTCTGAAATCCAAGGCGGTCGTATTCGAAGGCGCGGTGATCGGCGACGAATGTACGGTTGGCGAAGGCGCGGTGATTCACCCCAACGTTAAGATTTGGCCCAACAAAGAGGTGGAAGCCGGCGCGACGGTGAAATCCAGTTTGATCTGGGGCGCGCAGGCGCGGCGCACGCTGTTCGGGCGCTATGGCGTGACCGGCTTGGTCAACGTCGATCTGACGCCGGAGTTTGCCGCGCGGCTGTCCACCGCGTTCGGCGCGACGCTGCCCAAGGGATCGGTTGTGACGATCAACCGCGATCCGCACCGCGCGCCGCGGATGATCAAACGCGCGATGGTGAGCGGCTTGCCCTCCGCCGGCGTCTCGGTGCAAGACCTGGAATCGGTGCCGGTGCCGGTCGCGCGCTATTACACTGCGGTCAGCGGCGCCGTGGGCGGCGTGCACGTGCGCCTCTCGCCGTACGATCAGCGCGTCGTCGACATTCGCCTCTTCGACAAAGCCGGCCAGAACCTGAGCAAGGCGAGCGAGCGGAGCATCGAGAATATTTTCTTCCGCGAAGATTTTCGCCGCGTCTCGTTCGACGACCTGGGACAGATCGAGGAAGTGGGCGGCATGCCGGAGCGCCGCTACATCGAAGGATTTCTGAAAGCGCTGAATGTCGATGCGATCCGCGCGGCGCATTTCAGTCTCGTCGTGGACTATGCAAGCGCGCCGACTTCGCTGGTGCTGCCGACGATCCTGGGCGAACTCGGCTGCGTTGTGGTGGCGCTGAACGAACGGATCGACGAAACAAAAATGGCGGTGCCGAACGACGTGTTCCAGCGCGGCTTGGATCAACTCGCTGCGATTACATCGGCGGTGAAAGCCGACTTGGGTGTGCGCTTGGACGTGAGCGGCGAACGCGTCTGGTGGGTGGATGGCAACGGGCAAAAGCTGAGCGGCACGACGGCAGCCGCCGCGTTTCTGGAGATGGCATTACGCGCGTCGGCGAATGCGCCGCGCGCCATCGCGGTGATGGCGAACCAACCGCAATTGTTCGACGAGATCGCGGCGCGGTATGGCGCGCAGATTCGCCGCACCAAGATCGATCCGCAGGCGCTGATGGCGGCGGTCGCCAACGACGACGCGGCGCTCGCCCTCAGCGGCGCGGGCGAATTTATCGTCCCCTCGTTCCACCGGCTGATCGACGCGATGTTCCCGATCGCCAAGACGCTCGAGTTCCTCGCGACTCAGCGGACGACGCTAACAGATGTCGCGGCATCACTGCCGGCGTACCACGTCGCCCAGAGAAGCGTTCCTTGTTCGTGGGATCAAAAAGGGACGGTGATGCGATTGCTGAACGATCAATTCAAAGATAGCGTGGTCGAGCAAGTCGATGGCATCCGCGTCCGGCTAGGCGAACGTGAATGGGTTTTGATTGTGCCCGAGTCGGACGAGCCCATCTTTTATATCTATACTGAGGGTCCCTCCGATGAAGCCGCGGCGACATTGGCGGACCGATACGCCCGGGTGATCGAAGGGCTGCGCGCGTAGAGACGATGCATCCGACCATTGATCTGA
>VFSW01003122.1_pt1 | contig 24848 bp, 11 predicted proteins | sample 5358111 | NCBI WGS metagenome assembly VFSW01 (sample SAMN11554181, study PRJNA540505) | mine drainage metagenome | isolation source: sediment from site ElyBrook_90M | place: USA: Ely Copper Mine, Vershire, VT | collected 2017
GGGTGGTTTCGCCCTCAGAATGGCGAGAGCGGCCGGGGGCAGGGGCTTGTCCGCATTGGCCAGGAGCAGGGTCACCTGCCACATCTGGGTGTCGGTCAGGACCTCCTTGTAGGAGGGCATGCCGGTGAGGCGGATGCCGTTGGCAACCTTCCAGTAGGTTTCGCCCGGCGGGTCGTCGCTGACCCCGACTACCGTCTCCGGCCCATGGTGGTGCACTTCCCACAGCGAAGGGGCGTCGGGGTACATGTGGGCGCCGAAGGAGGAGGGCTTGCCGTTCAAACCGTGGCAGGCGGCGCACTGCTCACTGTAGATCTGCGCTCCGGCCACGAAGGCGGCTTCGTCAGCCTGAATGGGCGGGGTCTTGATCAGCTCTCGGTCGATGCGGGCGTTGAGCGGAATGTGGGTGAGCAGGCGTTCTTGGGGAAACGGCGCATCTGCGACAGCCACAGGCACATTGCCGAAGTGAAACCAGGTCAACCCGACGATCGGCACAAGAATGACTCCAACGACGATTCCAAGCAAGATTTTGCCCATATCTGGTCAGATGCTCCTTCGCTCTTCATCCTAGAGCATAGGCTATGATTCCGGCCCGATCAGCGGGATGAATTTTCCGTCATGTATGCAGCAGGGAAGTCGATTGTCCGCGGCGAAATAGCCTCGAATGGCGGCGCCGTGCGTCCAAAGCGGTGCAGGATCACCCGCAAGGCCCCCCCAGGATGGTTTAATACCTATTGGGGGAGGCGCTGCCCAGGAGCGGTGGTGTGCTTCCGTACTCCCGTGGAGGAAACCCGAAACCGATGTATTCTTTTCGCCGTCTTGCCCTTACGCTGGCGTTCGCGTCCGCAGTCATTCCCGTCCTCAAGGCCCAAAGCTCGGATTCGAGCAACAACTCCGCGCCCGCGGCACAGCAATCGCAGGCACAGACCCCGTCGCAGCCACAGGTGAGCGTGCAGGCCCGCATCAGGGCGCGGCGAGAACAGCGCCGGGCCGCGGCCATCCACGAGACCTACGATCATCGCTGGGAAGGTTACTTCGGCGCGGGCTTCCTGCGCATGACGCCGGGCCCGGTGCTGCAGAAGGTGAACGAATACAACTGGGACGGCGGCGTGACGCGCTACTTCAACGAGCGCCTGGGTGCGACGGTGGACTGGCGCGGGTACTACGGCACGCCGTTCATCGAGCCGCAGCAGGGCGACCCTCCGGCCGGCTCCGTGGGTCTGACCAAGCCGACCATCAGCCAGTACGCTGTGCTGGGCGGGCCTACCTACCGCTTCTATCTGCAACCGCGCTACTCGGTCTCCGGCCGGGTGCTGGGGGGCTTCACACACGGCAACTTCACCGGCGACACGGGCGGCTATGGCACTCTAGGTGTGCTCTATCCGAGCACCTCAACTTTCGCCGCCAGCGCCAGCGTCTTTATCGAGTACAACGTAACGCCCAACGTTGGCTTGCGGGTGGCCCCGGAGTACTACATGAGCGGTTTCGGCTCCAGCCTGCAGAACAGCCTTGGCTACACGATGGGGTTTGTGTACCGGGTGGGGAAGCATTAGACAAGGGTCCGGGATTAAGCGAACAACTGGAAGCCTCGGGAAATGGGAAGGCCGGTACTGAGAAGGGGATCGCAGGACCCCCTTTCTCAGCGCCGGCCTTTCGCTTTTCCCTGGACACTCAGCCCCTCAGAACCTGTAAAAGGACGCGCAGTCTTGAAAAGGGCAAGGGCTTCAGCCGTGGCGTTTCAAAACCAGACTTCCACCGCGGCGGTTGAGAAACAAGCAAATGCGCGCAGAATTTCCAGGCAGGGTTTCTGCGACTCCTGCCTGCTCTTGCGCCGGTGTTTTTTCAAAACTCGCCTCGGCCGCCAATGCCGGCTGAAAACCTCGCCCTCCGCTTGATGCTTCGGTACGATTCCAAGCGGCTGTAGATCAGGGGAGGGTGCGGATATTTAAAATTCTTCTGTTCATGTTATGCTTTGCCAAAGCTAACTGAAAATCCACTTTCCCGCTCGCATCGCAATCCTATTCAGGAGGCATCCGGATCGCATACGTGTTCAGAGTCCTTTGTAACATTGCAACCGGGTTGAGAAAGCCCGGAGCAATAAGTTGCGATTCCAGCAGGGGGGTGGCTCTTTAATCAAGTACCCGAAGGTAACGATGGCTGGGGACCGGGGAGAAATATCTTTATGAATCTCATGCATTCGTGGCACCCAGGAGGCTGGCAGGATCGCGATAGCAAGAGCTTCGTCATGGGATTTCAGGCGGCCGGTTCCATTGCCGCACGATGGCGTATTTTCTGCTTGACTTGATATTTGGTTGGTGCTAAAGTCTCGGCTGATGCGGGCTTGGACGCTACGCAACACGGTCTGAAATAATTTCACGGACGGCGCAACGGGGGCGAAGGAGCTTGTCGGGCACGATTCCCTGGAGACAGCTCTTTCTCGATTTTGCAACGAAGCAATAGGCCATTCGTGAAGATGAAGTAAGTTCTGAAAAGTGGGATGCTGGCCACCCCAACGTTGATGCGCCGTTTAATTGACGCTATGTGAACCGGCTCCTGTGGATTGCAGTTTTCGACTAATGCGGATTTTTTCCTTGATTCCCTTGTGTGTCCTAAATTCTGTTCGAACACATTGACATCAGTTTCCGATGAAACGTATTCAATCGAGTTTGGCATCACTGCAAACTCAGGTCGCGGATTCCCGCCCCATTCGACTGGAGAAAAGAATGACTCGCTATAAGTTCCTTAACCTGCGTGGGACTGCTTTTTCGGCTGCGGTAATTTTCTTGTTTTCCAGCGCTTGCCTTGTAAGTGAGATTGCCGCGCAATCGGCCGAATCGGCGATAGCCATTTCCCCTTTGAGTACAGTTGCCCCTTCTCCCTTTCTGGTAGCGCCCGCAATCCCGCTTGGCTATTCTCCCTCGGGCGTGGCGACAGGGGATCTAAGAAGGAGCGGTAAGTCGGATCTGGTAACCGCGGACTATAACTCCGGTAAGGTTACTGTGTTTCTCGGAACCGGGCAGGGGAAGTTTGCCGCTGGAGTCGAGTATGACGCAGGGCTCCATCCGAGCGCTGTTCTGATGGCTGACATCAACGGGGACGGAAGGCCCGATGTTTTGGTCACCAACGAAACCGAGGGCACGATCAGCGTGCTTCTCGGCAATGGCGAAGGGACGCTGCAGCCGCGGCAGAGTTACCCGATCGCTTTCAATCCGTCTTTCATAGCCACGGGCGACTTCAGTGGAAGCGGCCCGGTCGATTTGGCGGTAGCCGGGCGGTCTGGGAGCCTGCTTGCCGTTTTACTCAATGATGGCAATGGAAGTCTGCAGAAGCCTGTTTTGAGATCGTTAAGCAAGACACCGACGGCGCTTGCGGCGGCAGACTTCAATAACGACGGCCACGCCGACCTCGCCCTGGCAAACACGGACGGTACGGTCAGCATTCTGCTCGGCAATGGCGCGGGACTGTTTCGCTCCCTTCCAGACGCAGTCGTCGCTTCCGGCTCACTCTCATCGATCGAGTTTGGAGATTTGAACAAAGACGGCAAGATGGATCTGGTCGTAACACAGCCTGGCCAGAAGCTTGTGTCAGTTCTACTGGGGAAGGGTGACGGGACATTTGCCGCCCCTGCGTCCTATCCGGTTGGGAACGAGCCTGTCTCGACACTGGTGGCGGATGTGAATGGGGACGGCGTTCCATCCCTAGTCGTGATCAACAAGAGCAGCAATACGTTCAGCATTCTGGGAGGGAACGGCGACGGGACGTTCAAGAGTTCGGTTGACTTTGTGGCCGGCAATGCGCCTCTTGCCGCAGTGTCAGGTGACTTCTACGGGGACGGTCACATCGATCTGGCCATCATCAACCATTCATCGCAAACGGTGACCGTTCCACCCGGCAATGGGGACGGCACCTTCAAGGCTGCGCGCTCGTATACGGCTGGAGTGCGGCCGGTCTCGGTTGCTTCCGGCAATCTGAATGGAGGCAAGATCCCCGCACTGGTGGTTGCCAACTACTGCGGCTCCGACCACACCTGCGGCACGGCCGGAAACGTCGCTGTGTTTCTTGCGGACGACAAGGGAGCCTATCGGCTCTCCTCGACATACACAGTGGGCGCGGGTACGGTATCCGTGGCGCTGGCCGATTTGAGGGGCGACAGGAACCTGGATATCGTTGCGCTCAATCGGCTCGACAAGACCGCTTCGGTCCTGCAGGGCTTGGGAGATGGAACCTTCCGGCAACCGATGACGTTTTCGTTGGCCGGTGCTCCGGTTGCGATTGCGGTGGGCGACTTGAACAAGGATGGGAAGCCCGACCTCGCTGTGCTGGAGGACTGCGGGTCAGCAAAGTGCTCGCAGGCTGGCAGTGTTGAGATATTGCTGGGCGGAGGGGACGGCAGTTTCCAAAGCGTTTCGAGCTACCCGGTGGGCTATTCTCCAGTCTCTTTCGCGGTGGGCGCCATCCACGGAGGCAAGAATCTCGACTTGGTCGTGGCGAATCGCTGCGGCAACGATGCATCCTGCCAGTCGGCCGGCACGGCGACGGTGTTGCTCGGGGATGGAACAGGCAAGTTCACGCCCGGAACCGACATGGCTCTGGGGAATAGTCCTTCTTCGATTGCTCTGGGGAATCTGACCGGGTCTAACCTGGATCTGGTGGTTTCGCGCTCCACTGACAATACGGTAGCCGTTTTGCACGGTAACGGAGACGGCACGTTCCAGGCTCCGGTCCCCTATGCGGTAGGCAACCGGCCAGGGTCGCTCGTCGTGGCCGATTTCAATGGTGACGGCAAGGCTGATGTGGCTGTCGCCAATGTGAACGACGCCACTGTGAGTGTGCTGTTCGGAAAAGGGGATGGCACGCTGCAGGCCGCCACCGCATTGGCGGTGGGCAGTGGTCCCACGTGGTTGACTGCGGTTGGAAGAACCAACAGTAGACACGCCAGTCTGGCCACGGCCAATGGCAACAGCGGGTCCTCCTCGCCGGGAACAGAAATTACTGTGCTGCCAAATCTGCAAACAGACCCACCTCTGGCCAGCTTTGTGCTGGCATCGGGGACGAATACCTCCAGCGTGAACGAGGGCGTCCTGTTGACTGCGACGCTGACAGGTGTGAGCCCGAATCCTGCGCCGACAGGGACCGTCACATTCGACAGCGATCCCGGAACTGGTGCCGCTCCCCTAAGCGATTGCACGGGTGTATCAATCACCCAGGGCGTCTCGCCAAGCCTGATCTCAACCGCGACGTGCACCACGAAGATGCTCACTGCGGGCAGCGATTCCCTCACCGCTGTCTACAGTGGGGATGCGATCTATGACACAGGAGTGGGCGAAATCTCGCCCGCCGTGGCGCAGACCGTCAGCGCGCTTGCGGCCACGCTGGGCTTGACCAGTCCGGGCGCATCTAGCGTCAACGCTTCGGTGACCTTCACGGCACAACTCAGCGGCGTTGCCTTTACTCCGATTGTTCCCTCGGGAAATGTAGCCTTCACGGCCAACGGGACCACAATCACCGGTTGCGGTTCGGTGGCGGTCGATGCTACCGGAAAGGCGACCTGCCCAACAACATCGTTGGTAGCACCTTCGGATGCGATCAAGGCGACCTACACGGGCGACTCCAACTTCACGGTGGCCTCTGCGGCCACCATGACCCAGACCGTCAATGCACTTGCAGCCACGCTCGGCTTGACGGCTTCGCCAGGAACCTCCGTGGCTCTGGGCACATCGGTGACTTTCACCGCTCAACTCGCCGGTGTCACGCTTACGCCGGTCACGCCGTCGGGGAAGGTAACCTTCACAATTAACGGAGCTGCCACCTCCGATTGCGGGGTGGCTGGTGTGGTCCAGGTGACTTCCGCAGGTACTGCGACCTGCACGACGTCATCGTTGGTCGCGCCGGCCGACGTCATTGTCGCGACATACAGCAGCGATACCAACTTCACCGTAGCTACCGCGGCCACGATTACAGAGATTGTGGGCAAGGTCGCCTCGCTGAACACGTTGACTTCCTCGGCAACACCATCTGTCGTGAACCAGCCAGTGACCTTCACAGCCACGGTGAAGGCGCCTTCGGGTACGGTCGAGCCAACGGGAAGCGTCACGTTTAGCCAGGGCGCCACGACGCTGTGCGCCGCGGTCACGCTCACAGTGAATGCCTCGAATTCGACCGCGACCTGTCCCTATGCCTTCACTAGCATTAGCGCCGGCAGCACGATCACCGCGACCTATAGTGGCGATGCCAACTTCTCTTCCGGCACGCCCGCCACTGTCTCCCAGGTGGTGACGGCTGCGAGTACCACGACGAGTGTCGTGTCCTCGCCTAACCCCTCAGCCACCAACCAGCAGGTGTCTTTCACGGCCACGGTGACGCCTGCCTACGCCGGGACAACCAAGCCTACCGGAACGGTGACTTTCACCAATACAACCTCGGCAACTACCCTGTGCGCGAACTTGGCGATCGTTGCCGGGGCCGTGCCGGACTGCAAATACACGTTCACTGCATCCGGTTCCTTCAACGTGGTGGCAACCTACACCAGCGGCGATACGAACTTCACGGGCAGCGCTTCGGGCGCCACAGCGGATGTCCAGACCGTAGGCTCCGGGACTACCTCGGTGGCACTGACTTCCACCGTGAATCCCTCCTCCGTGAATCAGCAAGTGACGTTTAACGCGACCATCAGCTTCCCGGGCGGGAGCTCCGTGCCCACGGGAACGGTGACTTACTACGACGGCGCCGCCGCGCTGGCGGGTTGCACCTTCACCGGTACCGTAGGTCACCCGTTCACAGGCGGGGTTGTTCCCGCCTGCCTGACTGCGTTCACCACGGCGGGAACTCATTCCATTACCGCCCAATACAGCGGGGATTCAAACTTCAACGCAGCCACGTCAACGGTTTTGGGCCAAGCTGTCAACGCGACGGCGACGACCACCACCCTCGTGTCGACGCCTAACCCATCGGCTGTGAACGCACAGGTGACCTTCACGGCTACGGTGACGCCCACCTTCTCCGGGACAGCCAAGCCCACCGGGACAGTGACCTTCACCGACACGTCAACGTCAACCACTCTGTGCTCTGCACTGGCAATCACCGCTGGAACCGTGCCGGCATGTACTTACACGTTCACATCGGCCGGCTCCAACAACGTGGTCGCTACTTACACCAGCGGCGATTCGAACTTCTCCAGCAGCGCTTCCGGTGCTACGGCGGATGTCCAATCAGTTGGCGCAGCGGCTACCTCGGTCGCCCTGACGTCGTCGCAACCCGTTTCCTCGACTGTGAACCAACCGGTGACCTTCACTGCCACCATCAGCTACACGAGCGGGACATCGACGCCCACTGGAACGGTCGCCTTCACCTTTAGCGGCCCTCAGACAGGCATATTGTGTTCAGCCGCGACCGTGAACACCGTGTCATCGGTCACCAGCGCGACGTGCACGGCTCCGCTTCCGGCGAGCGGACCCTACACCATCTCGGCGGCGTATTCCGGAGACAGCAACTTCGCCGGCGCCAGCAAGACTTTGTCTCAGCTGGTCAAAGCAACTGGAACGACGACCGCGGTGGTTGCCTCCCCCTCCAGCCTATCTGTCAACCAGCCTGTGACCTTTACTGCCACCGTTACGCCTGTCGTCGCTTACGTCTCCGGAGCAACGACCCCAACCGGCACGATCAATTTCAGCTATTCGCTGAACGGCGGTGCCTCAGTTTCCCTTTGCTCATCCATTACCGTGATCACAGCATCCGGGGTTAACACGGCAAAGTGCACAGGCCAGGCACTGCCCACGGCGGGAAGCTATGTCATCACGGCGTTGTATTCCGGAGACACCAACTTCGTAACCAGCACAGGGACAGCGCCACAGACCGTCGCGGCAACCTCAACGACCACGAGTCTTGTTTCGTCGCCTAACCCCTCGGCAGTCAACCAATCGGTAGCCTTCACGGCTACGGTGACTCCTGGGTTTACTGCCGGCGGGGTGCTGCCCACCGGGAAGGTGACCTTCACCAATACAACTTCGTCGACCACCCTGTGCGCAGACCTGCCTATGACTGCCGGGATGGTGCCGGTTTGCAACTACACGTTCACTTCGGCCGGAACCTTTAACGTGGTGGCAACCTACACCAGCGGGGATACGAACTTCACGGGCAGTGCTTCGGGTGCGAGCGCGGATGCACAGGTTGTGGGCGCCGGCGGCACCTCGGTCACTCTGACATCGTCACCGACTTCCTCGTTTGTGGATGAGACGGTGACGTTGAACGCAACCATCAACTTCACCAGCAGCGGAACAACCGTACCCACCGGGTCGGTTGTCTACTCGGACGGCGCCACAGTCCTCTGCACGTTCCCCAGCGCCGGGAATTCCGCCTTCATTGGCGGAGTTGTGCCTGCCTGCGCGGTTCCGCTTTCCTCGCAGGGCACCCACTCCATTAAGGCGACATTCACCTCCTCGGATTCGAACTTCAGCAATGCAACCTCCAACGTTTTGTCGCAGATCGTGAGTCAGACCGCGACCACGACGACCGTTGCATCCACCCCCAACCCCTCCAACGTCAACCAATCGGTGGCGTTCACGGCTGTTATAACGCCTCAATACACGGCGGGTACTGCCAAGCCCACCGGAACAGTGACCTTCACCAATACGACTTCGTCGACCACCTTATGCGCAAACCTGGCCATCACTGCCGGGACGGTGCCGGTTTGCAACTACACCTTCGCGGTCGCAGGCACCTACAACGTGGTTGCAACCTATACCAGCGGCGACTCGAACTTCGCGGGCAGTGCTTCGGGTGCGACCGCGGATGTCCAGTCGGTCGGCGCTGGAACTACCGCTGTCACCTTGACATCGACACCGAGTCCCTCCTCGGTGAACCAGCAGGTGACGGTTACCGCGACCCTCGGCTTCATCAGCGGCGGAACCGCTGTGCCCACAGGATCGTTGACCTATACAGATACCCTCACCAACAAAGTTCTTTGCACTTTCGCCTCGATCACTGCTACTGGATCCGGCAGCGGAAATGTCCCAAGCTGCACGGCGCCGTTCTTCACGGCGGGTACGCATCCCGTCGCCGTGAGTTACAGTGGCGATTCGAACTTCAGCAAGTCGAGTTCCACGCTGAACCTGGTGGTCAACCCGACCGCGACCGCGACGACGGTTTCGGGGCCCTCATCCTCGGCTGTGAACCAGTCGGTGACGTTCACCGCTACCATCGCGCCGGCAGTCGCTCCCTTCGCAAGCTCGACGAGCCCGACAGGCTCGGTGAGCTTCAGCTATGTTTTTGGCGGCGTGACCGTACCTCTGTGCACCACCTCAATTGCTGGCGGCACCACCGGCACAGGAGCAGGCGCCGTTACCACGGCTGCCTGCGCGGCCTCGCTGCCGTCCCAGGGCGCCTATACAATCACCGCGATCTACAGTGGCGACCCCAATTTTTCCACCTCGACCTCCGCCGCATTTCCGCTGCAGGTAGGCGCAACGGCGACCTCAGTGTCTCTGGCATCCTCGTCGCTGCTCGGAACCAGTATCGCAACCCAGGCCGTGACATTTGTCGCGACTGTGAGTCAATCGGTAACCGGCGGAACGCTGACTTCGCCGACGGGGACAATCAGCGTCGCGGCGTCCGATGGCACTCTGGGTATGGCAGCAGGGCAAATCTGCGGGACGGTTCCGTTGATTGCGGCCGTGGGCGGAACTGCGACCGCAACCTGCGCGGTCCAATTCCCGCCGACCGCTGGCGGGACGATCACCGTTTCAGCCACCTACTCCGGCGATAAAAACTTCACCGGGCCTGCCACCCCCGCTGCCCTCACGCAAGTGGTAGAGAATTTCGGCCTGGCATTTACTGCACCGGTAGCAGGCACTCCGCCAGTTCTCGCACCTGTGCTTCTCACCCAGGGATATTCAAATACCGGCGATCCGTTCAACAAAACGCAGATCACCGCGACACTGACGACTCTGGGCGGGTACAGCGATCAGGTGAACTTCACTTGTACGGTCATCAATACAGCGACGAATGCGCCGGTCACCGATCCATCCTGCTCGGTTTCACCCGTCTCCTTGCCGAATGCAATCAGCGGGGCATCGTTGACCTACACGGTGAGTGCTTCAGCGAATGCCCCTGTAGGCGCATACGCTGTGTCGCTTACAGCCCTCGACGCCACCGTCCCAACGCTTTCGCACACGACAGCGCCGCCTGTGACGGTTTACGTTCTGGGCGTGTCTACGGCCTTGACCCTGGCGCCGGGGGCGACTGGAACAGCGAATAATGCGGTGTTCGACACCGCGGCCGCACCTGCGGGAGACAAGCTTCTGACGTTTGCCTGCGGCGCTATCGTGCCCTTCGTGAATGGGGTTCCCGGAACTCCGTTAACGGGCACCGGGCTTCTTACATGCACTGGGCCGGCGACGACGGTAACCGGCTTCCAGACCACAGTTCCGATTTCCATCTCGCCGGTCGAGAAGACCGCACAGTTGCAACGGTCAGGCAGCACTGCCCTGGCAGCGTTTTTGGGAGTACCGCTTCTGGCGTTGATGGGATGGGTCGGGAGCAGAAAGTCGCCGCGCAGAAACTTCTTCCGGTTCATTGGCTTGATCCTGCTGGTTGTGGGGCTCTCGTATGCGACCGGCTGCGGGACAGGCTTTACTCCGCCCGCCACGCCACCCGGCAGTGTTATCCCGGCCGGAAGCTATTATGTTCAGGTGGTTGCCACGGACGGGAGTGGCGCTGTGTACTATGCGGTTGTGCCTTTGACTGTGAATCAGTGAGCGGGGAACCGATGTCGTTCCCGGTGTACTGTCAACGTCCATGATTTGCGCTGATTGCGCAGGGGAGATTCCGTGAAAGCTAAAGCATTGTTGCTCTTCATCTTGTTTGCAGGCGCGCCCACAGTCTACTCGTTCGGACAGGTCGATTGCAGCACGTCGACCAAGTTGATTTGCGAGTTTCCCGTCTCCGCGGAGATTCTGGGAGTCCATACCGTTGGCACGCCTTTTGTCAACAATGTCCAGCAAATAGCCGGACCCATCAACGCATCGATAGCCGCCCAGTTGACTCAGCTCCCCATCCCCAGCGCTACCGTCGGCACCGTTTTCATCCAGCAGAAGGGAAGCGATGTGCCGGTTCCATTCGAGAATCTCGGCCCGATACTTACCGACCGCCCGGACACGGTCGGCAAAGGACACATCTTTGTCGGCTTCAGCTTCCAGCACTTCAATTTCAATGCGTTCGACGGTCAAAGCATGGGGTCGCTGCCGGTCGGTTTTACTTTCAGCCAACCCTCGCCTTTCAACTCGAACGATGTGCAGACATTCTATGGCGCGGAAAGTAACAACGTCAGTTTCAAACTGAATCAATATGTCGGAGTGATGACGTACGGGCTGACCAAGTCCACCGACATCTCGGTCATTGTACCTTTCAATGCGGTGAATCTCTCCGTGACATCGTCCGATTTTCAGGCGTACGTTTACGACGCGGTCTCCAAGACATATACGAACGAAAGCCCCACGGCAGGCACAACGATCACCGCCAGCGGCTCGGCTGGCGGAGTCGGGGACGTGATCCTGAACTTCAAGCAGTTGCTCATCGGCGGCGAGCATAGCCGTTCCGCGGTAACAGCCGGAGCCACGTTCCGCATTCCCAGCGGCGATGCGCTGAACTATCTGGGCTCCGGCGCTGTTGGCGGCACCGCATACGGCCTGTTCGAATACAGGTGGCGTCTGGCGCCGCATCTCAAACTGAGCTACCAATGGAACGGCAATTCGCAGGTAATGAATCTTCGCGCGGCGCCGAATACCCGGCTTCCGGGCGGACTCGAATACGCCGCCGGCGCCGACCTCAAGGTGGTCCGGTCTTTGACTCTGGCGCTGGATGTTCTGGGGAATCAATTTGTGAATGCGCCGTCGTTCGTTCTCAGCGCTCCACAGAGCCTGGACCCTGCGCCACCCGCTAACAGCGGCGTGCCTTCCACGTTCAGTGTCGTAACCACTCCGAACAACACGTATACGACGGTCAACTTCAGCTCAGGCCTGAAGTGGTCGCCCGGCAGGCATTTCCTTTTGTATGGGAACATGCTGATGCAAGTCAACAACGTCGGCCTGCGCAGCAATATCGTTCCGCTGGCCGGCATCGCCTATAACTTCAAAGCCAGAAAGTAAGGGCTGGAGGGTACAAGGCAGGCAAGCGGCGGGCTGGCCTGGTGAGGCTCGCCGAGAGAGTTGCAGCGGAATTACCTGGGCTTCATGACCAGGACGTTGTGCTCGTTTGCAGTGATCGGATCGGCGGGACCGAAAAGAGAACTGGCGTCCAGAGGCGGACTGACCACAGCCTGCATCTCCTTGAGCGCCTTCAAATGCTCAGCAATTCGTTCGAGCGTCCGGACCAGATAAATATCGGCCTTCCAATCGGCGTGCCAGCCTCCGCAGAGGCTGAGTGCGGCTGAGACTTCAAAATCGATGACGGTCAGGGAGTTGTTTGCGAGCCTGAGGTTCTCCGCCGCCGATGCGGACGGGGTGTCCGACTCATCAGCAGAAGCAAGGGCCTGGCGATCCAAAGGGCCGAATTCTGGGCCCGCATAGGCATTCGTAAGTATAGAGGCATGCGCAAACACTGTCTTTCTCCCTTACCGCAGCTCTTTGGATCCTCTTCAACTTGCAATCATCGACCGGATTCGATGGCAGTGAAATACCACTTGGACCTCGCGCTGCGGGAAGAAGGTGCTATGCGCTTACAACTTAGGTAATGGGGACGAAAGTAGAGTTGAATGCGTTGAGAGGCTGGCAGACCCGCAGCATGGTTTAGGACAGGGAAGATCCAGGCAAAGCGCACTGGATAGTGTCGATCAGGTGTCCGCTGTGGAGAGGCAGTCCAAAAGTAGACTCTACGCCCGGGTTTCTTTACCAGCCGGAGACTTGCCAGCTTCCGTCGGGGCCTTTTGCAAAGCGGAATATCTTTTGATTGTGTGTCGGTTGCGGATCGCCGTCTTTTGGATGGATGATCACCGTCTCAGCGCAGCCTAGAGTCGGAGCATCGGGTGAGCCCCCGATCTGGCTGCACGCCTCACTCACATCAAAGCTTTTGGCCGCGTCGCACAGTTTAGCCCAGGCATTCAACTTGCCCTTTGCGAAGGCAGCCTGGCACTCCTTGGTGTTCTTGCCCGAGGCCTGCCTGAAGACATCTTTATAGGAATTCAGTGCCAGTTGCAGAGTTTTCAGGTCTGGTCCTTCCGGCGCCCTGGGGGCGTTGTTGACTACAACCGGAGCCGGCGCCGGCGCCTGCGGCTTTGGTTCGTGCACCTCTATGGTCTGTTCCTGGAGGGGTGTCGATCCATTTGCCATCAATTGGTACTTCGTCGTGCTAGCCGGGTAAACCGTGGTGCTGCCCTGTGAACCGAGGCCAGTGCCGACACCGCTGATGGAGATTGCCGAAGCGTTGTTGACCTGCCAGGTGAGGGTGACAGGCTGACCGCGCTCGATCGAGGTGGCGCTTGCTGTCAATGAGCCCGTAGGCGGGGCTGCGGGAACGGGCGTCGCAACCGGGGGCGTTGGCCCCCCGGGCGCCTCGGTCTGAGCAACAGATTGAGGGGCCGGTTTGGAGGAAGGTTGTGAGCTGGGGCCCGATTCCCTCTTGAGCGGAGCCGGCTTCAGGAAAAATGAGTCAGTCGTGTTCTGGTTGAGCGCGATCTGGATGTGGCTGTCCTGGTAGGACGAGTCGTCAGACGCCGTATATCTGACCGTATGCGGGCCGATCGGAAGGTTGATCACCTGTCCGGCCCGGTGCACACCCATGTTCTTTCCATCTACTGAGAGCTTGAACTCGGCGGTATTACCCTGCGCGGTGAGGGTTCCCGAGGTTCCGGCGGGCAGGGACTTGGTGAGCGAAACAGCATCCTGATAAGTCCCTCCGGGGCTGCCATCGGCCTTGTCGGTGAACGGATCAAAGCCATCCTTGGTCACCTGAAGCTGATGCGAGCCAGTCTTCACCTGCACGGTCAATTCACCGTTGGCGTCAGTCACCCCGGAGTTCGCATTGTCGATGGAAACCGAGGCGCCCGGCGGGGCCTTGGAGATCTTGATAACGCCGACCTTCGATACCGGAGGTGGTTGCAACTTCCAGATGACGATGGCGACAACGGCCACCAGGAGCAGGGCGCCGACGGCGATGGCCCAGACGGGAAATCTCCTGGGCTTGACCGCCGCTATGGCAGACAATTGCGCATCAAATGCGGCGCCGGAACTGGCTGAGGGTCCGGATTGCTCAAGGGCCTTCATGACGGACTGTCCGATGCGCTGACAGTCCGCCTGCCGCTTGGGATCGGCGAACTCCATCCATTGGGTTGCGCTTTTCAGAGCCGTCAAGGCGCCCGGCGGGTCGTTTTTGAGCAGGGCGGCGCGCGCCGACTCGATAGACTTCCCGACGACTTCCTGAGCGTGCGCCGAGCGGTCGCTTTGAACCGCATGAATTGCGCCGGTCAACTCGGCAGATTCCCCATAGGCGCGCACAACGGCTTCCAGCGCCGCCAAGCCGGCGGGGAAATCCTTCTTCTGTGCAGCGGCTCGCGCCGCGGCGATGGCCTTGGCGGTAGCCTGCCGCTGTTCCTGATCAGCCTGCACGGCATTCAGGAGTTCCTGAAGCGCCGAATTCCCCGGTGTCGCGGCGAGTTGCTCGCGCAGAAGCCGCATTGCTTCGTCAAACTCACCCCGCTCCCGGAGCTGTCCGATGTGCTGCTGTAGAAGCTCGATCTTGAGGGTGAACTCGGCCTGCTGCTTGTTCTGGCGATCTGTCTTGACTACGGACAGGAGTTCCTGCAGTGCTGGAATGCCGGGCATTGCGGCGAGCTGTTCCTGCAGCAGTTGGATCGCTTCGTCAAGCTCGCCGCGATCCCTTAACAGTCCGACGCGCTTCTCAAGGACTTCGAGTTTGCGGGCGAAGGCAGTCTGCTGCTCCCGAATCTCTTCAACAAGCCTGGACAAGGATGGGTCGCCAGTCTCCTGAATGCCAGATTGCAGGACGCGGATGGCGTCCTCCAGCCGTCCATCGCGGATCAGGGCGCGCCCTTCGGAAGCGCAGCGATCAACAAGCAGGCTGCGTTGCACGCGCGTCTGTTCGCTGTGTGCAAAGGCCAGCAGGTCGTCAATGTCAGTTTGATGGCCAAATTCAATCTGGAAGGACTCCAGGACTCCGATGGCCTTGTCGTATTCCTTTCCGGACATCAGTTGCTGTGCCTTGAGAAGCGCACCTGCGCGTACCTGTTCTACCTTGAGGGAATCCAACTGTTGGCGCAGGGACCGCTCATAGGAAAGCAGCCTCTCGTCGCCGGGCATCCGGTCCAACGCCGTCTGGAGGATTGTCAATGCCTCGGCCGGGGAACTTGAGAACAACTCTCTGGCTTGAGAGATTGCGGTCTCCACGAAGCGCTTTGCTTCCACCTTGCGCGCTTCCGTGTCCACCTCAGCCTTCAAGCGATGCAGCATGGTCTCATTCGGCAGCTTTTCGATGGCACGAGAGAGCAAATCCGCTGCTTGATCGAGCGCTTCCGTCCTCAGGAATTCATTCACCCTCTTCTGGATCTCGTCGAGGATGGCCCGACGTTCCTCCTGCTCCCTGGCCTTCGCCATTTCCCGGCGCAGTTTGTCGGTCTCAAGGTGGGAGGGATCGATGCTGTCAGCCTCGCCAAGGAGTTTGTCCACAGCCGCGAAGTGTCGGGCCGCAAGCTCCACGCGGGCATTTTCCAATATTTCCAGAATCTTGCCCTGCTTGGCTTCCTTCTCTGCCTGTCTGGCCAGAATTCCATGCACGGCGGCTAGCTTGCTGTTTTCAGGATCCTCCTGGAGAGCCTTGCTCACGATGCGCAGTGCCCCGGTGATGTCGCCCCGGTTTCTCGTCTGCTCCGCATCGACCATGGCCTTGGCGCTAATCTCGGAGCGGCGTTTCTTCTCTTCGACGGCCTGAATTCTCTGCTTCAGTTCCGCGGAAGTGGGATCGAGATTCTGCGCCTCTCTCAGTTGGTTGAGCGCTTCCTCGAAGTTGCCGGACAAGAGGGCTTCATCGGCTCGCTGTGTGCACTCGCGGAGGCGCTCTGCGCGCCGGAGACGATCCTGATGTTCCCGAACAAGCTTGCGGAGCTTTCGTACCTGGGTGTTTGCCGGATCAAGCTTGACGGCCTCATCCAGCAGTTCCAATGCCGGTGCAAAGCGGCTCTCCGTGGTCAAACGTTCGGCGTCGTCAAAAAGCTCGGCGACACGTGTGCGCTTGAGTTCCTCGATCAAGTCGTGGAGCGCATCGGCCATATCCTCGCCGGTCGAGTATCGATCCTCGGGATTCTTGGCCAGGGACTTTGCGACAACTTCGTCGAGCGCGGGAGGGTAATCGTGGAGATAGGTTGCCAGCGGAGTGTGGGCTTCATTGACGATCTTGTACGAGGCAGTTGCCTCGCCGCCGGTGAAGGGTTCCTCTCCGGTGAGCAGTTTGAACAGTGTGACGCCGGCGGAGAAGATGTCGACGCGACCGTCGATCGGGCCGCCCTTGAACCGTTCGGGCGCAATGTAATGGAGCGATCCGATGACCGCACTGGTTTGCGTAAGGCCGGCTTTGCCTTCCCCATCCAGTACTTTGGCAATGCCGAAGTCGATGATCTTGGCGACTCCGTCGGGCTGCACGATCACGTTGGCCGGTTTGATGTCCCGATGGATAATCCCTTTTTCGTGGGCATAGCCGAGCGCCGAACAAACCTGCTCGATGATTCTCAGCTTGGTGATCAGATCAAGGTGTCTGCCGGAGGCGACGATCTTGTCGAGTGGCTCGCCCTCGACGAACTCCATCGCAATGAACGGCAGACCATCCTGCACGCCCATTTCGTAGACGGTGGGAATATTGGGGTGGCGGAGCGTGGCCGCTCTGGCTTCAACCTGGAAGCGGGCCAGTCCCTCTTCGAGGGCAGACTTGAATGGCCTTTTGATGGCGACCCTGCGGCCAAGGTCGACATCCTGGGCGAGAAGTACCTCGCCCATGCCGCCGCGGCCGAGAACTTTGATGATCTCGTATTTGCCTATCTTGCCCGCGGAGACGTTTTCCATTGACTTGTCCGAGCCTTCGTCATGCTGAAGAGGAAGCTTTGGAGGGGTAGAGCCAACGCGACCTCAAGACCAACCTGCTTTGCGGAGGCGCCAGATAATCTCCTCAAAACGCTATCACGAAAGGGGGGTGTTTTCAAGAATAACCTCAAGCAGGTCTTAATATAGGCGCGCAGGCTTCTGCTGGGGCAGAGTTCCATGGGGCTGCGGGCGGGAAACTGGGGTTGAATATCCTCAAAGGGCATTGCCTTTGGCGCCCGATTTACTGCCAGAATGGTTGAATTCACTTGCTGTCCGGCGGCGATTTTCAGCAACGGGTCCAAACGGGTCCAGGCGTGCGCCGCGGCAGCGGCTTCGGGCCAATGGGATGCGACCTATCTGCGCTCGGTCGCCGATCTTCCGACGCGATGGATTGTGCGTGGCTGCTCAGCGCAACGAATTCAAGAAGCGTTGCGTTTGCATGGCATTTCCGGCGAAGTGCAACCCTCGCGTGAGCCTTGGCCTTTTGGCGGCAGCGGATGCGCTGAGAAGGGGCGTGGTACTTGGCATAAAGCCGCATCTGTAGATTGAATAGCTGGACGCGGCACAAGCCTATGAACTTCGCGCGAGTGCAGTGGCGCCGCTCTTCAATGAGGTCCGCGTATGATTCAGACGTAGCCGAGACTCGAATTGAGCTGGTCCGGGTGGACCCCGGTGTCGGCGTTCACGAGGACGCGCCCGGCTGTCAGTTCCTGGGAACTACGGCTGGCGACGGTGCAGCCGTGGTCGAAACGGTGTTGCTCTTTGGCGTCTAACTCAACATGGCGGTTGATTTCCAGACGCGCTGAAATGCGGGCATCGGACGCGATAGATTCGATGGCGGCAAGGTCGCGATTGGCGAGGCCAACCGACTGGTCGGGCGCGGCGAACTTGATGCGGTCACCAACGGAAAGCTCGCGGTCGATCTCGCGGTAGACGCTGACGCCGGTGAGCACCCCGCCCCAAATTCGGTTGTCGTTTTGGCTGCCCCGACGGTTTCCCCGTGAGTTTTTCCGTTTTTGGGCCGATAATCAAGGGGCGGAAGCGGCGGCAAGGGGTTCCCAGGATGGTTCCGGTGGCCTTGCGTGACGTGTCCGGCAGGCTTGACGGGGCTCAAGCGCCGGGCCTAGACTCACTGGGGTTTGGGCTTGCCGGCTTTGAGTGGCAGGCTCAACCGGCCGGATTCGGCATAGAATGCTGAGGTCCGGCAAGGGAAATCTCCGCAAGGGCGGAGGAAATGCTGCCGTTTCTGATACTTGTGAGTGGATGATCGTCAAGTTCCACCCGTCAGGCGGCAAGCGATTGGAATGGGAGATGGGTATGGCAATTGCGACACCAACAATGACGTTAGACCAGGAGATCAACCCCTGGGAGGCACAGAGCGCACGATTTGAGTTCGCGGCCCGCAAGCTGAACCTGGAGGAAAACCTCTGGAGAGTTCTCAGCACGCCGTCGCGCGAGATCATCGTGCATTTTCCCGTGACGATGGATACCGGCAAGATCGAGATGTTCACCGGCTTCCGTGTGCAGCACAACATCGCCCGCGGTCCGGCCAAGGGCGGCATCCGCTATGCGCCGAATGTGACGCTGGACGAGGTGCGGGCGCTGGCCGGCTGGATGACATGGAAGTGCGCGGTCGTCAACATCCCTTTTGGCGGGGCCAAGGGCGGAGTGATCTGCGACCCCAAAAACATGAGTCAGGGCGAACTGGAGCGCATGACGCGCCGCTACACCTCTGAGATCATCGACTTCATCGGGCCGGAAAAGGACGTTCCGGCGCCCGACGTGAACACCAACGAGCAGACTATGGCCTGGATCATGGACACCTACTCCATGCATATGGGCCACACCGTCACCAGCGTGGTTACAGGCAAACCGCTCAACATTGGCGGCTCCCGCGGGCGCGTGGAGGCCACGGGGCGCGGCGTGATGACGGTCTGCGACGAGAGCCTGCGCTACCTCAACATGTCCATCGATGGCTGCCGGGTCATCATTCAGGGCTTTGGCAACGTGGGTTCGAATGCCGCCCGGCTGATGCTCGAGCACGGCTACAAGATTGTCGGCATCGCCGAGAAGGATGGCGGCCTCAGTAATCCCAACGGCATCGACATTCACCAGTTGATCGAGTACAAGTACCGCAACGGCACCACGCTCGGTTTCCGCGGCGCGGAGGCCATGCCCAGCGAAGAACTCATCGTCTCCGACTGCGACATCCTGATTCCCGCGGCAACGGAGAATGTGATCACCAGCCGCAACGCCGACAAGATCAAGGCGCGCATTGTGGTGGAAGGCGCAAACGGGCCCACCACCGCGGTGGCCGATGAAATTCTGGCCGACAAGCGCATCTTCATCGTGCCCGACATTCTGGCCAATGCTGGCGGCGTTACGGCCAGCTATTTCGAGTGGGTGCAGGACCGGCAGGGCTACTTCTGGAAGGAAGCCATCGTCAACGAGCAACTGGAGACCATCCTGCGCGACAGCTTCGACGACGTAGTGCGCTACGCCGAGGCTCACAACGTCAACAACCGCATCGCCGCTTATATGCTGGCTATCGATCGCGTGGCCTTCACAATCAAGCAGCGCGGCATCTACGCATAACCGTCCGGCTCGCCTGGGCCAGGAGCGCCCACTGAGAGCGGGATGGGCCTGAGGCCCATCCTGCTATTTGTGGTGGTGCCCCACCCATCGCGCAGCGCGCATGCAAAGAGGGCCAACCCCGCCATCGGGATCGGCCCTCACCAGGTCGAACGCTTTTGTGCGCGCTCCGGCCTTATTGCGCTCCGCTCTGATTGGCCGCCGTTTGCGTGTTCTCACTGCTCATATTCGAAAGCAATTGAATCTCCACGCGTCGGTTCTGCTTGCGGCCTTCCGCAGTCGTGTTGGGCGCCACTTCCTTGTCTTTGCCGATGCCGATCAGGTAGAAGCGGTGCGCGGCGATGGCGTACTTCGAAGCCAGGTATTGCACCACCGCATCCGCCCGTCGCTGGCTCAGTTCGTAGTTGTACTGGGCCGGTCCGGTCGAATCCGTGCCGCCGGTAACCTCGAGGATGTAACTCTTCTGTGTGCCGAGTTGTCCAGCGAAGGTGTCGAGTTGGTCCTTGTCATCCTTGGTCAAGACCGACTTGTCGAAGCCGAAAGTGACAGTGGCACTGGCCAGGGGCTTGAAGTTGTCCAATCCTTTCACCACGCTGTCCAGCGAATCGGCGCGATGCACGACGTCGAGGGCAGCGGTTTGCGCATCGCCGGCCGCCTTGCCGGCTCCCTCCGCATTCTGGCTGGCTGCATCCGCCGAACCCTGCGCCTGCTTGATGCCGGCTTGCGCCCTATCGTCAACGGCGCGAGTCTGCTGGTTGTTGGCCGCCGTTTTGGCTTCCAACTGGTCGGTGTGTTCCACCAGCGGCACTGTCTGCGTACGTACATAATTCTTGGTTGCGCAGCCGCTCGCCCCCAGCACTGCCAAACTTGCCGCCAATCCCAGTACTTCCAATCGATATAAGCTCATTGTCCAACTCCTTCAATGCTGCCGGGCCTGCTGCCTGGCCGGTTAAATCGCCGGTTGATCCGGCGCTGCCCATGCTTTGAGGGCTGCACCCCGAGGGCCAAATGCGAATATTTCCAGTAAAGCGATGAAAGAAATACACTTGAGCCAGAGAGAACCCAGGGGAGGCTCAGTCCGTGGCAGGCATTTTTTACCTGTTCCGGTAAGGATTGCCAGCCGGGAGCAACGTTTATCCACTGACCGGACCGGGGAGTGGGACCTGCATGGCGAGCCATGGAAGGGAGTGGTTGGCGGCCGTGTCGGCAGGGACGCCGCAGGCGGCGGACGCGGTGTATATTTCTTCTTGGCAGAGGCGCGAACGCGGCAGCTCCGCCCAATTGCGAGGAGAAGATCGAGATGGCAGTGGAACGGAATGGGGTAGCCAGGCCGGCAGCGGATGAAGTGTTGCTGATCACCAGTGGAGATTTGCGGCTTTCCGCCAACCAGGTTTGCTGGCCGGCGCAGCGGGATATGGAAGAGAAGCTGACCGCGGCCTTCGCGCAGCAGGGCATCAAACTGGTGCGCGCTCATGCGTACGACGAGACGCTCAAGCACGGCTTCATCGCGTCGCAGCGCCGGGGCATGGACGTGTTCATGAACATTCATCCCGAGGCGCGGCTTGTATTTGCGACTGCGGCCTGGCAGTACAGCCACCATGTGCTTCCCGGCCTGCGCAGCCACAAAGGCCCCATTCTCACCGTGGCCAACTGGTCTGGCCAGTGGCCGGGCCTGGTGGGCCTGCTGAACCTGAATGGATCGCTGATCAAGGCCGGCCGTGAGTTCTCCTCCATCTGGAGCAAAGACTTCACCGACGATTACTTCACCGCCGCGCTCGCCGAGTGGCTGCGCGACGGAAAGATCACCCACGATGTCTCGCACGTCAAGGCGCTTGCTCCCGCGCAACTTCCTGCTGAAAGCGCGGCCCTTGGCGCGACGCTCGCACGGGAACTGAAGCATCGCAAAGCCATCATGGGCGTCTTCGACGAAGGCTGCATGGGCATGTACAACGCCATCATCGATGACGAACTACTCAATCAGGCCGGCATTTACAAGGAGCGCCTGAGCCAGTCGGCACTGGTGGCGAAGATGCGCACCGTAAGCCACGCGGAGGCAGAGGGCGTTTACAACTGGCTGGTGGCGAAAGGCATGAAGTTCGCTTTTGGCGCCGACTCGGCGAGCGAACTCACCCTCGATCAGGTCCTCGAGCAGTGCAAGATGTACATTGCGGCCATGCGCATCGCCAAAGACTTTGGCTGCGACGCCATCGGCATCCAGTATCAGCAGGGATTGAAGGACATGACGCCCGCCTCCGACCTGGCCGAGGGCCTGTTGAACAACGCCGATCGGCCTCCCGTGTTTGCCGAGGGCACAGGCGAAGAGCTTTATCCCGGCGGTCCGCTCGTCCACTTCAACGAGGTGGATGAATGTGCGGGCGTGGATGCGCTCATCACCAATCGGTGCTGGAGCGCGCTCGGTCTCGACCCCTCCACCACTCTGCACGACGTGCGCTGGGGCGAGCACTACAAGGGCGACGGCGTCGATGACTTTGTCTGGCTGCTGCAGATCTCCGGCGCCGCACCCGCCAATCATTTCGTGGGCGGTTATGCGGGCGCACGCAGTGAGCGCCAGCCGGCCATGTACTTCCCGCTGGGCGGCGGATCGCTGAAGGGCATCGGCAAGCCTGGCGAGATCGTCTGGAGCCGCGTGTTTGTTGAAGGCGGCGCGCTGCACGCGGACATCGGGCGCGGCTCAGTGGTCACGCTGCCGCAGGAAGAAACGGACCGCCGTTGGCGCGAGACCACTCCGCCATGGCCCATCGTGCACACCGTGCTGCACGGCGTAACTCAGAACCAGATGATGGCTCGTCATCGCGCCAACCACGTGAACATCGCCTACGCGCCTTCAGCGCAGATTGCTGAAAAGGCCCTCGCCACCAAGGCCGCGATGTTTGCGGAACTCGGCGTTTCCGTACACCTATGCGGCAGCGCACTCAACGGCTGCCCCAACGCGCAGCGTGCCCCATCCTTTTCGCGCATTTGGCGAAAAGGGTGGGAAAGCACAAAATCCATTGCGATGCCGGTGCGCCTATCGAATCTGCTGGCGCCTATTGCGGGACGGGTTCTTCCGGCGGCAGTATCCCCATCTCCTGATAGATTGGCCGGATCTCGCGCCGCACGGCCGGCATCTGCGTCCAGAACCATGCCGCGCCCATGAGCACCGCCAAACCATTGACGATCACTGTCCACGGCGCGCCGATGGCGTGTGCCAGGGACCCCGCCAGCAGGCTGCCGAAGGGCGCCATACCCACAAACGCCATGGTGTAGTAGCTCATCACGCGCCCGCGCTTGTCCTCGCTGACGATAGTCTGGATGATGGTGTTGCTCCCCGCCATGCCCTGCATCATGCCCATGCCGGCGATCAGCAGCATCAGCATCGATAGCCAGAAGACGCGCGACAACCCGAAGCCGATCAGCCCCAGCCCGAAGACGGTCGCGGCGAGTGGAATCATCCGCACCAACCCCAGCACGCTCTTGCGCGCGGCCAGCGCCAGCGCCGAGATCAGCGCGCCCACGCCCATCGAGCCCATCAGGAATCCCAGCGTATGTGGCCCGCCGTGCAGTACCTTCGCCGCAAAGATGGGCATCAGCACCACAAACGGCATGCCCATCAGGCTGACTACCCCAAACAGCAGCAGGATGGTGCGGACGGGTTGGAACTCCGAAACATACGTCCAGCCCACCTTCAAATCAACCAACATCGAACTGACCTTCCGCTTGACCTGCGCAACATTGACTCGCATCAGCAGGAGCGAAGCTATCACGGCGATGTAGCTTATGCCGTCAATGAGGAAGCACCAGCCTTCGTTTGAGACCGCGATCAGCATGCCGGCCAGCGACGGGCCCACCAGGCGCGCCATGTTCACCATCGACGAGTTGATGGCGATGGCGTTCGACAAATCGCGCCGGTCCTCCACCATCTGCACCATGAACGACTGGCGGCCGGGCATGTCGAAGGCGTTGATGATCCCCTGCATTACGCTCAGCGCCAGCAGCAAAGGGATGGTGATGTGGTGCGAGAGAGTAAGAGCCGCGAGCGCCAGCGACTGGAGCATGGAGAGCGCCTGCGTCCACACCAGCACCTGGCGGCGATTGAGACGATCGACCCACACGCCGGCGAACGGCGCAAACAGGAACGTCGGAATCTGCCCGGCGAAGCTGACCGTGCCCAGCAGCAGTGCCGAACCGGTCAACCGGTAAACCAGCCAACTGGTAGCCACGCGGGTCATCCACGTGCCGATGAGCGAGATGCTTTGCCCGCCGAAGAACAGCCGGAAGTTGCGGTGCTTGAGCGCTCGCCATGCGTGCGATGAGGCGCTGGGCAGGCGCGGCGCAGTCGCACTGGTGTTCGCATCGAGATCTGCGGGTGTTGTGCCGTCTTCTGTTTTCAAAGTAGATTCTTCAAATGAATTGGTTCGCAGATTTACGCTTTCGCCTGGATCGTCCGTCAGCTTCGGGAACGCGCCGTACTAAGACACAAGCCGCAGCTCGCGCAGCAGGAACGCGTAGTCGAAGGCAATTTCTTTGAGGTAGTCGTAGCGGCCGCTCGCGCCGCCGTGGCCGGCCTGCATGTTGGTGATCAGCAGCAGCGGGTTGCTATCGGTTTTGAGCGTCCGAAGTTTGGCCACATACTTGGCCGGCTCCCAGTACATCACCTGGCTGTCGTGCAGCGATGTCTTCACTAACATGGCCGGATAACTATCTGCTTTCAAGTTATCGTAGGGCGAGTAGCTCAGCATATAAGTGAAGTAAGTCTCTTCGTTGGGATTGCCCCACTCCTCGTACTCGGGGACGGTCAGGGGCAGCGTGGAGTCGAGCATGGTGTTCATCACGTCGACAAACGGCACGTGAGAGACGACGGCGCGGAAGAGATCGGGCCGAAGGTTGACGACCGCGCCCATGAGCAATCCGCCCGCAGACCCGCCTTCAATGGCCACGCGCGCCGGGTCGCCATAGGCCGCCGCCGCGAGGTGTTCCACGGCGGCGATGAAGTCGGTGAAGCTGTTGCGCTTGACCAGCATCTTGCCTGCATCGTGCCAGGGCTCGCCCTGGTCGCCGCCGCCGCGAACATGCGCGTAGGCCATCACCACACCGCGATCGAGAAGGCTGAGCCGGTTTGAACTGAAGCCCAGGGGAAGCGAGTAGCCAGAGGAGCCGTAGCCGGAACCGTAAAGGGGGTTTGTG
>VFSW01003123.1_pt1 | contig 24844 bp, 25 predicted proteins | sample 5358111 | NCBI WGS metagenome assembly VFSW01 (sample SAMN11554181, study PRJNA540505) | mine drainage metagenome | isolation source: sediment from site ElyBrook_90M | place: USA: Ely Copper Mine, Vershire, VT | collected 2017
TTCGGCTTCCCGCCGGGCGCGGAACGTTAAGAACGGTTCGTGTTAGAAATGTTTTTGAGGCCTTGGGCGGAGCGCGCTCGCGCCTCAGCGTCCCGGCCCGGGCGCCGGTTTCGTCGCGCCGCTCAGCACCGCCACGTCCGCGTTCGCGCGGGCCGGGATCGCCGCCTCGATGAATCCGATGTTCATCTCCTCCCAGCTCTGATCGCCCCAATGCACCGTCTTCGCCGGATCCGGATTGTTCGGATTGTTCGGCGAATTGTCGTACTCGGCGACGCACTCGATCGCCGCTCCGGCGGGCAGGCGCAGCGGCTCGGCGAGGAAATATGTCGTTTGCCAATGAAAATCGTAATGTGGAACCGTCACCAGTAACTCGCGACGGCCGTCGGGATATACCGCCGTCATGCGGTACGCCTTGCCGCGCAGATGCATGTGGGGCTGCAGCGAGACGAGAATCACCGGAGTGGTGAACTCCGCCCGCGCGGCCGAGCGGTAATCGGCGTCGCCGGGTGGAATGGCAAGGTCCGGATCCGCCGGGGCGATCGTGATGACTCGCTCGCGCGGCGCCTCGCGGGCGAAGTAGAGATCGAGCTCCGAGTAGTCCGTTACCGCATGGCCGTTCGGCGTGTAGTGCATTTCCAACACGATGTCCGAGCCCCGGCGCAGCAGTTTCGCGCGGCCCGCGCCCCAGGGCTCGGCGCGGTAACCGGGCTCATAACCGGCGAGCAGCTCGCGTCGGTCGATCTCGTTCTCGCCGGGCTTGCGCGCCGCACGCTCCGCGCCGCTCGCCACATACAGCTTTCCCGGCGGCGCGGCCGATACGTAACTCGAGCCCGGCGGGCGAATGAACGCGTTGATGTGATGCACCACGTCGCGATGATCCACTTTCCACTCGGCTGCCTCGATCCAGCGGTCTCGATCGAGCCCCACGGGAGTGACGAGGAATGTGTACTCGAGCGTGCCGCGCTCCGGAACCGGGTAGCCTGGAATGCGAACCACAAGGTCCGGCGCGCGGCGCTCAGCCGGCCGGTCTTCGGTGGGCGCGTTCGCGCGCGCGGCGGCCGGGGCGCCTTCGGCCGCTCCCGAGTCCACCCACGCGACGATCGCGCGGCGCTCGCCCTCGCCGAGCGACCGGTCGTTGCGGAACCTCAGTCCCACGGAAGAGTCCGCGGACCACGGAGGCATCTTGCGGGCGAGCACCGCCTCGCGAATCGCCCGCGCCCACGGACGCACCTCGGCGTAACTGGTGAACCGCATCGGGGCAATGCCGCCTGGGGCGTGGCACATCAAACATCGTTGCGCAAAAATGTTTTCGACCTCGCCGTGATACGCGGGCCCGCTCCAGGCGGCTGTCGCGGCCCAAACAAACGCCCACAGCCGCCTCACCGCCCCTCCCCGTATCTCGCCGCCAGCCTCACAATCGTAAGGACCCCGCGAAAGGTAGCCCGCACACCGGCCGCCCGTTCGAACTTAGCGTTGGTAAAGGCCGAATCGCTCTGCCGGATACGGCAGAGCCAATAAATCTCCCGGCCATACGCGTGAAAATCGTCCGTCGCTGTCTTGAAGCCCATCAGCATCCGCGCGCGTTGCTCGTCAAGCGCCGCGGCCAGGAAGCCAACATTCAGCGATGTGGGCTTGTCGATCCTGACTCCCGGAAACGGATCGTACCGGGCGACGGCTTCCACCTCGGCCAGCGTCCGCGTGAATGCCGCGACCTCGTAGCCAAGCTCCGCGGCGAGCTTCGCCTCGATCTTCCGCTCAAGGGCCGCCGGCGCGCTCGAGCGCGTCTCGAAAATCACGTTGCCGCTGGCCAGAAACGTCTCGACACCTTCCAACCCGCACCTCTCGAAACACCCGCGCAGGCGGTCCATGGTGACGGTGCGGCCGCCGACGTTGATGGCGCGAAGAAACGCGACGAAGCGGGACATGGAACGGATCCTCTTCGGCTCAGTGTAGCGTGGCGTGGCGTAGACTGGCTTGAGAGGAGTTTTAAAAATTACAGCGGAACATCTTACTCCCGTGATCAAGGTTGCCGACGAAGTCTTCCTGGCTACCGCACTGCTCCACCGCGACCATCCTGAACGCGATGATTTCACTATTAGGGAAATCGTCGAACGAGCGGCTCGTGAGAACCTGTTCGGCGAACTGAGGCCGGGGGTGCGCGTGCATGCCTCTTTGCACTGCGTCGCCAACCGCGCTCCAAATCCGGGACGCTACCGGATGTTGTATGCGACGGGTAAGCGCACGCGGCGCCTGCTACGCTCTGGCGACGACGTGCATCCTGGCCGAACCCGTAAGATCTGGCCGGATCGGGAGGAAGTTCCCGAGTCCCACCGCGACCTCATCGATTGGGCCCGCCAGCGATATGGGAATGACGCTCCACGCCGCACTCGCGGACTCGAGGGAATCTTGCAATTGCGCGGCATGGGCCGGGACTTATGGCGCGATGAGGATCCCGACGAGTACGTCAGAAAGCTACGGGAACCGTGGGGCTGAGCCGCATGTTATTTGACGCGAACTTGTTATTCATCTACCTGATCGAGGACCGAGGCCAGCGCGGAGACCGCGTGAGCCGAATCGTCGATCGCGCTTCCGCGAGAATCTACGCGCAACTACGCCAGGACCGGACGTTGAAGCCGCCCGACGCAATTCAACTTTCGTGCGCGGCGAGCGCGAAGTGCGATCTGTTCATCACCAACGACGATCGCTTGAGCCTGAAGATCGTGCCGGGCATCCAGTTCATTGCGTCGCTGGACCAGTCGCGGATTCTTTAGCAACCAAGCTGGCCGCGGCCGAATCCGCTAGCCTGAGAGTATTGTGCCGGCCGCCAAAGCCAAACCCGTGGCGCGGATTCGCGCCGTCTGGCCGCTGATCGCGGAGCTTGTGCGGCCGCGCCGCGCGCTGCTCGCGTTCGGCCTCGTGCTGATGGTCGTCAACCGCGTCTGCGGGCTCGTCCTGCCGCTGTCCACCAAGTACCTGATCGACAGCGTCATCGGCAAGCATCGCCCGGACCTTCTCGTGCCGCTGGTCTCGGCGGTGCTGGGCGCCACCGTCATCCAGGGCGCGACGAGCTTCTCGCTGACCCAGCTTCTGTCCAAAGCCGGCCAGCGCCTCATCGCCGAACTGCGCCGCAAGGTTCAGGAGCACGTGGGGCGCCTGCCGGTGTCCTACTACGACGCAAACAAAACCGGCCAAATTGTTTCGCGCATCATGAACGACGTCGAGGGCGTGCGCAACCTGATCGGCACCGGCCTGGTCGAGTTTCTTGGCGGCATCATGGCCGCCCTCCTCGCCTTCGCGGTCCTGATCCGTCTCAGCGCGCTGATGACCTTCGTCGCCGTCATCGTGATCGCCGGCTTCTCGCTGGTGCTCAAGCGCGCTTTCACGACCATCCGCCCGATCTTCCGCGAGCGCGGCCGCATCACGGCCGAGGTGAACGGACGGCTCACGGAGTCGCTCGGCGGCGTGCGCGTCGTCAAGGGCTATCACGCGGAGGCGCGGGAAGCGGAGGTGTTCGCGGGCGGCGTCGCGCGGCTGCTTAACAACGTGCTCGCCTCGCTCACCGCGACCTCGCTGATGAGCCTCTCGGCCACGGTGCTCATGGGCGTCGTCGGCTCGCTGGTGATGTATCTCGGCACGCGCCAGATCCTCGCTCACACGCTCACGCTCGGCGATTTCGTCACCTTCACCGCGATGCTCGCCTTCCTTATCGCTCCGGTCTTCCAGATCGTCGCCATCGGAACGCAGTTGACCGAGGCCATCGCCGGTCTCGAGCGCACGCAGGAGGTGCTCGCGGAGTTGCCCGAGGATCGCGATCCGGCCCGCCGCGTCAAGCTCCCCACGCTCGCGGGCGAAGTCGAGTTCGAAAACGTCAGCTTCGCCTACGAGCCCGGCAAACCCGTCCTGCATGACATCTCGCTCCGTGCCGAACCCGGCTCGGTCACCGCGTTCGTCGGCGCCTCGGGCGGCGGCAAGTCCACGCTGGTCAGCCTGATCCTCGCGTTCCAGAAGCCCCAGAACGGCGTCGTGCGCGCCGACGGGGTCGACCTGGCGACCGCCGATCTGGCGAGCTACCGCCTGCAGCTTGGGGTGGTGCTTCAGGACTCGTTTCTCTTTGACGGCTCGATCCGCGCGAACGTCGCCTTCTCGCGGCCCGATGCGAGCGAGGAGCGCATCCTCGAAGCCTGCCGCATCGCGCGCGTCGACGAGTTCGCGCTCGCGTTCCCCGAAGGCTACGCAACGCTGGTTGGCGAGCGTGGCGTGAAACTCAGCGGCGGCCAGAAGCAGCGCGTCTCGATCGCCCGCGCCATCCTCGCCGATCCGCGCATCCTCATCCTCGACGAAGCCACTTCGAGTCTCGACTCGGAGTCCGAGGCGCTCATCCAGGAGGGCCTGTCGTTCCTGATGCGCGGCCGCACGACATTCGTCATCGCGCATCGGCTCTCGACCATCCGCCAGGCCACGCAGATCCTGGTTGTCGAAGGCGGGCGCATCGTCGAACGCGGAACCCACGAATCGCTCTACGCCGCGCGCGGCCGCTACTGGGATCTCTACACGCGCCAGCACGGCCTGGAAGCGAATCTCTTCCTCGCGCCCGGCGAAGGCGACGAGCCGGCCGAAGCGGCGAGCGGCGCGCCGAACCGCGCCCGCGACGCTTCGCTCGGCGACGCGGTCCGGCTCCTGCGCGGCTGAGACGCGCACGCCCGCTTACAGCGTGATGGTCGCGATCTCGGTCGGCGAGCGGTGCCCTTCCACGACCACGATCCCGCTGTCGGTGACGTGATAAAGCTGCCGGTCGCGCTCGACGTCGTAGCCAATCGTCGCGTCCTCGGGCACGCGGACGTTCTTGTCGAGGATGGCCTTGCGAACCTTTGCCCGCCGCCCGATGTCGCAGTTGTCGAAAATCACCGAGTCCTCGACGTAGGCGCCCGAATGGACGCGCACGCCGCGCCCGAGCACCGATCCGCGCACCAGTCCGCCGGACAGAATCGTGCCGCCCGCGACGATCGAGTTCAGCGCATGGCCGCGGCGGCCGTCCTGATCGTAGAGAAACTTCGCCGGAGCGTCCGAGTATCCAGCCGTGCGCAGCGGCCACCGCCGGTTATAGAGGTTCAGCGCCGGGACCACGTTGCGCAGATCCATGCTGGCTTCGAAGTAGGCGTCGAGCGTCCCTACGTCGCGCCAGTACACCGGCGCGTCCGGTGGATCGCCGGGGATCCGGTTGGTCTGAAAATCGTAGGCGAACATGTCGGCGCGCCCGATCAAGCCGGGCAGAATATCGCGGCCGAAATCGTGGCTGCTGCCTTCGCGCGCCGCGTCCGCGTATAACTCCTGGAGCAGCGTTTTGGTCGAGAACACGTAGTTGCCCATCGACGCATAGACGCGGTTCGGATCGCCCGGCATGGTCGGCGCTTCGGCTTTCTTCTCGTGAAATCCCAGGATGCTTCCGTCCTCGCGCGTCTCGATCACGCCGAACTCGGCGGCCAGATGCTTCTCGACGGGAATCGCCGAGATCGTGACCTGCGCCCGCTTGTTGACGTGGTACTCGATCATCTCGCGGATGTTCATGCGGTAAATATGGTCCGCGCCGAAGATCACGACCAGGTGCGGGTCGGCCTGCTCGATGAGGTTGATATTTTGGTACAAAGCGTCCGCTGTACCGCGGTACCATTCCTCGCCGCCGGTGCGCATCTGCGCCGGAACCGGGATGATGAAGTTGCTCCACAGCAGCCCGTTCGCCTCCCAGCCCTCGCGCAGGTGCTGCAGCAGCGACTGGCTGCGGAACTGCACCAGAACGTAGATCGAATAGATGCCCGAATTGATCAGGTTGCTGAGGACGAAGTCGACGATGCGGTACCGTCCACCGAATGGCACCGCGGGCTTGGCGCGCTCCTTGGTCAGTGGGTGCAGCCGGGTGCCTTTCCCTCCGGCCAGCACGAACGCAAGCACGCGCATCTGCATGGAAAACGCCTCCCGACGCTCATTTGAGTTTCCGCACCGGCTATTTTGGCAGCATCGCGCACGGCAAAGCAACAGCGCCGGCGGCCGGATGCTCCATGCGGGACTGGAACGGTTTGTCCCGGCGCCGAGGCTACTTCACGGCGTCTTCGGTCTTCTTGGCGGCTTTCTTGACGCCGTGCGCGGTGTCCTTCGCGGCGACTTTGGTCGCGTCCGCGGTCTTATCGGCGGCCTTGACGGTGTCCTTTTTCACGACATGCGCCGTCTTGCGGGCGCCGTGGGCGGTGTCCTTGGCGGCGTCCTTGGTCGCGTCCGCGGTCTTATCGGCGGCCTTCACGGTGTCTTTCTTCACGACGTGCGCCGCCTTGCGGGTACCGTGGGCGGTGTCCTTGGCGGCGTCCTTGGTCGCGTCCGCGGTCTTATCGGCGGCCTGTTTCAAGGGATCGTCAGGACGCATGGGCCCCGCGGCGAATCCCGCGCCCGTGAGGGCGAGAGCGAAAAACAAAGTCGGAATAGTACGTTTCATGCTTATGAATCTCCTTGACGTAAACACCACAGCGCGCCAAGCGCGGTCCGTTCCGGAACGTCTCTAGCTTACCCGAAGATTGAGACGTCCGGGCCGGCGGCCCGGCGCGCGGAAAGCTCAGTGACCGGCCGCCGGGGCCTCGACGCTGGCCGCCAAAGGGAAATGCGCGCCCTCGGGCACCGGCGCGAGCATGTCTTCCTTGCGCATCACCAGAGTCGAGGTGTTGTAGCTCGCGAGCTCGAAGCCGTGGCCGTGGGTGATCGCGTCGGTCGGGCAGGCCTCGACGCAGTAGCCGCAAAAGATGCAGCGGCTGTAGTCGATGTTGTAAACCGAGGCGTACCGTTCGCCGCCGCTGATGCGCAGCAGATCGGTGTTCTCGGCCGCTTCGATATAAATACAGTTGGCCGGGCACGCGGCCGCGCACAGGAAACACGCGACGCACTTCTCGAGTCCGTTCTCGTCGCGTTGCAAAATGTGCTTGCCGCGATACCGCTCCTCGAACTCCGGCGGAGCGTCGGGATACAGATCCGTGATCGTGGGCCGCATCATTTCGCGGATGGTCACGCTCATCCCCTTGACGATCGACGCCGCCGACCCCAGCACTTCGTTGATGTTCGCCATCCTGACCCCTAGCTTAGCGCAGGGCGCGGCGGCCGCGGTACGGTACAATAAGCGGTTTTGGTTTCCCCAATGAACAATCTGATCGTATTGGGCGCGCAGTGGGGCGACGAGGGCAAGGGCAAGGTAGTGGACCTGTTCTCCCAGCGCTTCGACATCGTGGCGCGCTACCAGGGCGGGCACAACGCCGGCCACACCGTGTATGTGGGCGAAAGAAAATTCGTCCTCAAGCTGATCCCGAGCGGTATCCTGCGTCCCGGCGTGCAGGCCGTCATCGGCAACGGCGTGGTCGTCGATCTTGGCGCGCTGATCGACGAAATGATGGCGCTTGAAGCCGCCGGCATCGATGTCAACGGCCAGCTCGCCGTCAGCAATCGCGCGCACGTCATCTTTCCGTTCCACCGCATCGTCGAGAAGATGTCCGAAGGCCGGCCCGACCGCATCGCCATCGGCACCACGTCGCGCGGCATCGGGCCGTGCTACGAGGACAAGATCGGCCGCCGCGGCATCCGCATCGCCGATCTCTACGAGCCCGAGGCCTTCCAGGCGCTCTACGAGACGCTGGCCGAGGACAAGCAACTGCTCGCCCGGACGTTCGGCATCCACGAGACGATCGACTACGCGAAGATCCGGGACGAATACCACGGCTACGCCGAGCGCATCCGCCCGCTGGTCCACGACACCTCGAAGCTTCTCAACGACGCGATGCGCGCGGGCAAACGCGTGCTGTTCGAGGGCGCGCAGGGGACCATGCTCGACATCGACCACGGCACCTACCCGTTTGTAACTTCGTCAAGCGCCACCGCAGGCGGAGCGTGTACCGGCGCGGGCGTCCCTCCGACCGCGATCCAAGGCGTCGTCGGCGTTTCGAAAGCCTATATCACGCGCGTGGGCAGCGGTCCGTTTCCGACCGAGGAGCGCGGCGCGTGGGGCGAGCGGATCCGCCAGGCTGGCAACGAATACGGCGCCGTTACGGGCCGCCCACGCCGGTGCGGCTGGTTCGACGCGCCGCTGCTGCGCTACACCGCGGCGCTGAATGGCTTCGACAGTCTGGTCGTTACCAAGCTCGACGTGCTCGACGAGCTCGACGAGGTTCCGGTCTGCGTCGCCTACCGCGCCCACGGGCGCACGCTCGACGAGATGCCCGCGACGCTGGGCCTTATCGAGTCCGTCGAGCCGGTATATGAGAAGCTGCCCGGCTGGCATAGTCCGACGCGCGGGCTCACGCGCGAGGAAGATCTGCCGGCTCGCGCCCGCGACTACCTGCGCTTTCTCGCGGAAGCCACCGGCGTCGAGGTGGGCTGTATTTCGACCGGCCCCGAGCGCGACGAAACCATCCTCATCCCCGGCTCCAAACTCGACCACTTACTCCACCCGGCCTGATCGCGGCGTCGCGTTCCAAGACCCATGCATTGATCATTTGTGGGTTTAGCCTGAAATGGAGAGCCGGCGTTCCCTGTTAGCGGGCACACCGGCATTTTCGGCGGGCCAGTGGGAGGACACCGCCCTATGCAGCGGCGGCTGGTGGAACAGGCAGCCGCTGAAACTTCAACTGATTTGGAAAAGGGAAAGGCTCAGACTCCAAGGGAAAACCAGACTGGCGACGAAAAGAGTCTCGGATTCACGCCTCGCGAGGTATTTCAACAATCGGGGGTGTCAGGGCATAAGGCCGATTCAGCAGGTCCTCCGGCCCGCGGCTGGCGGACTGCGCCCGGTTTCAACTTCCGGATGCGCCGTGATCCTGCCGCTATCCGGAGACTCCGCGCTGGCATCGGCAGCGCCTTGCTGATTACAGCGGAGGGCCCGAACGCTCGCCGACGCGAGAGCATTCATTCGGAGGATTGCCGCACCGGGGTCAGTCGAGTTGAGCAGCAAGTTCTCGGACGCTTACGATATTAGCGCTGTAGGTCGCCTTTAGCCAGCTCCGGTTACACTCCTCGAAGATAGAAGGGCCGCCTGCCGATCTTCCTCGATCCTCAGTAGAGAGCAAATCGTTGCCGCTGGCGATGTGGCAAGCGACCAGATCCCCATCGGCCCACTCTCCGATGGCCTTACCGACCCGCCCTCTTTCCTCGTCATTCCTGGCATGTGCGAGAAGTTGCATGCCCGATGGAGAACCAGTTGGACCGGCCGGTAAGCGTCCTTGAAAAGAGCTGACAATTGAGGTGATGACGGCACGACCAACGCCGCGCGCTTCAATCGCCGTCGCTATTTCCCCAAAGCGATCTGCGTATGATTGCGTTTCGGACAGCCGCGATTCATAGAACTCCTGGTCGTTCAGAAACTCCTTCGGAAGCTGTATATTTACGCTAGGGACATAAAGCAGGCGCATCCCGAGAGTTCGGGCCCGCTGCAGTATCTCGACCAGCATCGCGTGAAGACCGGGATGGCGGTCGTGATCCGTCCTGATCGTGATGTGGACGGACGTATTGTCTCCGTCCGCGAGTATTTGGACATCGCTTTTCGGTATTCGACTAGCGAAATACTCCCCGCGCATAGCGATTTCAATCGATTCCAGAGTTCCAATGCTCTCGCAGAGAAAACCCTGAAGTCGCCCCTCTTGAAGCGCGGCATTAATCTTTTCCAGGCAGGGGTGGTCCGGGTCTTTCTTGCGCCTTTCGGGAAAGGCCACTTTGCCGAGAACGTGGCTATCGAACGTAACGCGCATCTGGCACGGCCTTATACACATTATCGCGATGCGATCTGAACCCGGTCAACCGAGCGGGTCGAGACGGTACACATACTGGTCAGTGGCTACATGGGTCACGCTCACCGGTGTATTGCTAATCGTGTCCAGTTTGTCCGGCATCCGGAAGTTGCTTTTCTACGGATCGTCGGCGACGGACAGTTTCCGGATGTGCCGTCAACGGCCCACAATCCGAAGTGGTGTGTGGCGATGGCTCGGGCCACGTTCCGGCAGCGCCTTCCCACATGCGGGATTCGGGCGGCCTGTGCCCTTGAGTGATGCCTTAAGAATCGTAGCCGGGGCCGCGAGGCGACCCGCACTCCTTCCACAGCCTTTCCCAATTCCAGAGCCCGGACACCGCCTCGTTCGGCAACGGGAATCCGAGCTGACGCGCGAGCATACACACCTGCCCGCGATGGTGGGCTTCGTGAGAAAGCATGTAGCACAGCATTTCCGGGCCAACCGGCCAAGGCGGAGCCCAGCCGTCCCGGCGAAACTTCTCGACGCGGCCCCCAGAACCGCCGAGCGCTTCAGCGAGCATCTCCGCGCAGCGAGCGGCGCTCTCGGCCAATGCCGCCCGGGCCTGCCGCGGCGTGCAGTGCGCGCGGTTGAGCGGTGATGGAACCTTCAGGTGCGGAGCTGTAAGCCTGACCCACTTGCAGCGGACATTGTGCATGTGCGTGAAGATGGCCGCAATGGGGCGGGCCTTGCCGGGCGGCTTGGCTCTCCAGGCGGCAGGGTCAAGATGTTCGATAAGAATCTGGTTCATGCGATCATTGGCGGCAAAGATCCGGACCGCGGCTCGGCCGAGTTGAGTCTGAACCTTGTGTTGACGCGTGGTCACGGCTCCCTACTCCTTGACCTATGGTACTTCCGGGGCACCGGCCATCCGGGGCCTACTCGGTCCGACCGTGTGCTATTCGCGCTTTGGTTCGATTCCGATTCGGTCATTCACGGCCGGCCGAATCCACCGTTTGCAGCCCAGGTATCGCTCCGTCGTCTGGATCGAGACGTGGCCGAGCAGGCGCTGTATCTGTGTCTAGCGTGAGCGGTCTATTCATGTCGCAACGCCTGGATCGGTTGAATGGAAGACGCTCTGCGCGCTGGCGCCCAACTGGCGAGCATTGCAACGACCGACAACAGCAACCCTGCGCCTGCGAGGGTTAACGGGTCGGTGGGCTTGAGCCCAAAGAGCAATGAGCTCAAAAGGCGGGTGAAAAATATGGCTGCGCACAGGCCGGCGCAAACGCCTGCAAAAGTCAAACCCATCGCTTCGCCAAGAACCATCCGAAGTACTTGATCTGATCGGGCGCCGAGCGCCATGCGAACGCCAATTTCATTCACTCGGCGGGACACTCCAGCAGCCACGACACCATATACTCCTATGCTGGCGAGCACAAGTGCGAGGATGCCAAAGCCAGTCGTGACGGTGGCGAAACTTCGTTCCGGCCCAATGGTTGCCTTAATCTGCTCTTCTTGCGTGCGGACGTCAATGAATGGCAGGTCCTTGTCCACCGACTCGACCGCACCGCGGATCGCCCCAGCAAAGGTTCTCGGATTGCCTCTAGTGCGCACCTCGAAGGTCATACTGCCCTGGGCCTCCTTCTGCTGCGTGTACAACACATAGAAGGTCGGAGAAACATCGCCGCGAAGCCATGCATACTTTGCGTCCGCGCATACGCCCACGATCTCAAATGGTTCTCCTCCCTCCTTCATCCTGAAAAAGGCGCCAATTGGGTTTGTTCCGACGAACTTTTTTCGCGCTAATGCCGCACTGATCACTGCAACCCCGGGAGAGCTTGAAGTGTCGCGGAGATCAAAGGGCCGTCCATTCAGAACGGGAATACCCATTGTTGTGAAGAAGCTCTGTCCGACGGAGTTGAACGGAATGTGCCGGTCGCGTGCGGCGACGCTGGATCGGGAGACCAGCACGAAATCGCTGTTTGACCCGCTTTGCGCCAGCAACGCTTCTCTGGACAGCGTGACGGACCGCACGCCGGGAAGCGATGCGATCCTATCCTCTACTCGATGGAGAATCTCGATGTTCTTCGGAGCGGGGTAGCGCCGTGCAGACGGTTCAATCGCGAACAGCAATAAACCTCTCTCGTTAAAGCCGGGGTCGAGTGCGGTCAAGTTTGCGAGCGTTCTGACGAACAGTCCGGCGCTCACCATCAATAACATGCACAGGGAGACCTGGAGAATGACCAGCGCTTTGCCGGTAATCCCTTTTCGAGGATCAGTCATCCTCCGTCCACCATCCTTGAGCCCGGCATTTACGCCGATCCGCGTAGCATGCCAGGCAGGCCCCGCTCCGAAGCCAAGCCCGGTGAGCACAGAAATAGCGCACGTAAACGCGAATACGAGCCAGTCGAAGCGTGTAGTGAGAGCAGCCGGCCCCCAGGACGGCGACAGCAGTTGGGGAAGAATGTTCCGACCCAGATACCCGATCAACAGCCCCGCGGATCCGCCCAGCGCGGAAAGGCACAGACTTTCGGTGAGCATCTGGCGGACGACGCGCATTTTACCCGCGCCCAGAGCCAAGCGTACGCTTATCTCCCGAATACGGGACGAGGAGCAAGTCAGAAGAAGATTTGCCACATTCACGCAGGAAAGTAACAGCACGAAACCGGCGAGCGCGAGAAGGAACGGCATTGGGCGTTCAAGTTCTTGCGCAGGATAATTCCATCCCCTGCCGCCGGGTAGCAGCAATAGGGGCGGTACGGTTCGATCCTTGGGAACCGTCATAGTGGATCTGACTGCCTGACTCAGGCTTACAGCCAGCGAAGCACGCCCTGCCTCGTCAGAGATGCCCGGCTGGAGCCGCCCCATGATCTGGATCCACCAAGTATCCGAATCGGACAGTAGTGGACCCGCTCCTCGAGAGAAGATAACCGGCTGCATGCTAAGGGGCATGAACAGGTCCTGAGGTATATGCACATGCGATGCGCCTGAGAAGCCGCGCGGAGCAACTCCGATGATCGTGACCGGAGTCAGATTAACGTCGACGCTCTTGCCTATGATGGAGGGTGACCGGTCAAATCGCCGCTCCCAGAACGAGTCGCTGATGACAGCAACGGCGCCGGACCCTGGTACGGCGTCATCTGCTGGCTCGATTGGTCTTCCCAGGGCAGTCCCGACACCGATGCCTTGAAAGAAATTTCCAGAGACGAGCTCTGCGGTGACCACCTCCGCATGGCCATCGATGGTTGCGGAGAGATGCTCGAATTGGCCAAGGTCGACGAACGCGAAGAGATCGCCGAGGCTGTGATCCCGACGGCGCAGTGCCTGATAAACGGGATAGGAAAACCATTGTGAGTCGAGTCCTGCGCCGTGAGCCATCGCTGGATTTCCTGACCGCCCAGGCGGCTTGGATTGCGCCGCATGACCGATCCCGACGTCCTAGCGCTGGCGGCGGAGCAGCAGCGAGCGCTCGTTTCACACGATGTCGGCACGATGCCCGCCCACTTTCGCAAGTTCATGACCGCCCGAAAACATAGCGCCGGTGTATTCCTCGTTCCGCAGAGCCTCGATGCGGGGACGGTGATCGAAGAATTGCTGCTCATCTGGCTGGGGCCGGAGGCATCCGAATGGGAAAACAGGCGGGAGTGGCTACCGCTTTGAGAGGTCTGCGCGGTCTTGTGCCCGGTGTCTTTTGCGGAATTCGTAGACCGGAGGTATGGTCGTTTCCACGGTGAAAATCCGTTGTTCGAGAGCCGCGATTACGGAGACGGAAAGGAGAGTCCGCCAGAGTGGGGATTGACGCTCTCGAAGAAGAAGCTGACGATGTTGATGCAAGACTGGTCATTCGATGGCGTGGTGAAGGCGCTCGGATGATGGTCCGTATGGAAGCCGCCGTCGCCGGGGATGCCGTGGGTCCACTGGGCGTGGTGGCGGGACACCCGGCCCTTGCTCCGAACGCCAAGAGCGTCCATACTTCAGCCATGAGCCTCAAGAATGCGGCATTTCTGGCGTTGATCGGAACGCTTCTGCTAACGATTCTCTTGGCGGCGGATTTCATCAGGACCGTTTCGGGCGTCCTGAATGACGTGGTTCCGGCGATGGCGCTGCTGAGATCACTGGTTGATCTGCTGGCAAGCCTCGGCGTGACAGTGTTTCTCTACGTCTTCCATAGGGCGCAGTCTCGATGAGGGGATGGTGGAAGCAAGCCGCCAGGAAACTTCGATATAGTGGAATCTCAGGTAAGGAATCTCTTGCTCTGGGTTTTAGAAAAACCGGCGTACCCGAGCTGAAGGACGGAGAATCCGTCTAAGGGGCTCCTGGCCCGGAATCCTGGCCCACCTTGGCTCACAACTTTTTCGGATACCAACCTCCATCGGGCCACTTCCAGGGCGCCCTCATGGTCCGATGCTGCCGAGACACGGTTGAGGATCTTCGCCGTCAACCCATGCACAGGGGGCAGAAGGAAGGCAGTTTTCCACAGAAGTTTGGACACACAGATGTCTAAGCTGCTTCACATTCTATGTAAATTATTGATTGTAATGACAGTGGCTCCCCGGCATGGATTCGAACCACGAACTTGACAAGATTTTGATGTCTCGTAACTTATTGATTATAAAAAGTCACTGAAGTCGTCAAAAGCATCAAAAGCAGTGTTTCTGTAAAAAATCGGTACAAAACCTGAAGGGCCCAGGAGCTTGCGTGGGCGCATCCGGCTATGCCAGACCCGGCTCTCAGGCTACGCCCCGAGCCCCTTGCGGGTCTCGGCAGATTCGGGTGACGATCCCTTTCGCGAGGGGGCCAGTTCTACGCGCCCGCCTACGCAGATTGCTGACGAACGAGTATCACGTGCGATTCCCCGTCTCCCGTAGCGTTTACTAGGGTCTTGTAGCCCAGTTTCTCAGCAACACGAAACGACGGGTGATTGTCACGGTGAATAATGCAGGCGGTGTGCAGCAGGCCGAACTGGCTATCACCCCAGGAGACCGCAGCTCTAAGGGCTTCGGTGGCATAACCTTTGCCGTGGGCCCAGGGGACCAGCGCCCACCCTAACTCGGGCATACCTTCTATGGAAGGTTGAATATCTCGCTTAAAATCCGCAAAACCGAGCTCACCGACATAGCGGCCTGAGACCTTCTCCTCGACTGCCCAGTAACCATAGCCCAGCATGGCCCAGTGTCCGCGATAGGCCAATACCCTCAACCACGTTTTCTGCAGAGGCGATGGGCTGCCTATCGTGTAACGGACAACGGCCGGGTCCGACCACATCGCGCCACAATCTGCGAGATCATCCGGCTGGTGAGGGCGGAGCCGAAGGCGCTCGGTCTCGATGACGGGAGCGATCGTGCCGCTTAGTAGTAACGCATGCGTGTTCATTGAAGAAATGCTACTCCAAGTGATTTGAATTTTGCTACCCCGGCACCAGATTATGAGAAAACTCTCACGAACCTGAAGGTTTGGCAAGACCAGGATTCGCTGCAGCGCTGGCGAAGAACGCAACGTACTGGATCAGTGCCAGGACAACCCCGATTTGCGGAGCCGGAACAGCCCATCCGAGCGCTTCCGAAAGCATCATAAACGAGGTGTTCCCCGCAGCAGATCGAAAAATCTCATTCTAAGTCAGAGGCTTATCCCTGAATCCCACCACCCCCCGGAAATGTGGTTTTCAGCCGGGAAGCGGATCACCAAAAAAAGTCAGCTCGGCACCGATGAGTTTGGGCCTACCCGGCGGTTGTACGTAATAGAGGGACAAAAAAGCCCTCCTAAACCAACGAAGGAGAAACGTTATGAATATCCAGAACAAGACGGTTTTGATCACCGGCGCCAACCGCGGTATCGGCCGAGCGCTCGTCCAAGAGGCGCTGAGACGTGGAGCGAAGCGGGTCTACGCGGGGATGCGCGGCGCAAGCGACATCGTTGACCCACGCGTGACGCCACTGACGCTGGACGTAACCGACGCTTCGCAGATTGAAGAGGCAGTCGCAAAAGTCGACACTCTCGACGTCCTCATCAACAATGCCGGCATCGCTCTGTTCGACGACCTGAGCGATCCCAAGTTCGTCGCTCAGCACCTGGCCGTCAATCTTTTCGGGCCGTTGAATGTGATCAACGCCTTCCTGCCATTGCTGAAGCGCTCCAAAGGAGCCATCGTGAACAACGTATCGACGATGGCATTGGCTCCCTTCCCGGTGACACCGGCTTACGCGATCTCCAAGGCAGCCGCGTTCAATATGACACAGTCGTTCCGTGCCCTCTTGGCTGCACAGGGCGTGAGCGTTCATGTGCGGTCCTGACCGGCCCCACGGACACCGATATGACCAGAGGCTTCGAAATACCGAAGGCCTCTCCGGAGTCCGTAGCGCAAGGCATCTTCGATGGAGTTGAGAAGGGTGAAGAGGACATTTTCCCCGATCCCGCATCCCAGTCCATCGCCGAAGGCTGGCGCACTGGTGTCGTCAAGGCGATGGAGCACCAGTTCGCCGCCTTCGCGCCCCAGGCCGCAGCAGCCTAACGCCGTTCAACTCAGCCCGGAAAAGGAGACCAGACATGATGCTTAAAAATAAAGTTGCGGTTATCTACGGAGCCGGAGGCGGGGTGGGCAGCGCGGTGGCGCGGGCCTTCGGACGGGGGCTGACGTGCGGCGCCACAACGCCCCACGACCCGGGCGCTAGTATAGGCCCGTCTGGATTGCCATCCGCGCTTCTACAGCTCGGGCCTTAGGTCCATGTTTCGTGACGGGCTTTTGACGAGATTCATTCGCCGCCAGATCTCGGCCCGAATTCCGGTAAGACGTGGCAGCCCAGTGGGCTTTATGAGGGCAGATCCCTGCAAAGGAGGGCATACGGCGCCGCCACGTCCGTATCGCCAGAGTGCCGCGCCTGCCATCAGAGGAGAACGACGAAGCCGAGCACCGCCATCAGTGCAAAGACCGCAAAGCCGGCGGCATCCGGCCCTCCATCCACGGTCAATTCCCACACGCCGCTCCCCACGTTGCGTGACGTCGCCGCACCTTTGAACTCGAGATTGTCGACTAACGCCTTCCAAGGATCAGACCCAGCCATCAGTCGGGCCTTCACAGGGCCCGAAGCGTGACCAAACTCGACCGTAAGGCCTGTGGCCCCGAAGTCCTTCCCTCCTGCCGACAGGATCGCCGAAAGCATGCGGCTCTCGCGGTAGTGGCAGACCGCCCATACGGGGGCGGTTCGATCTACCTGCTTCCACTCCGGCAAGTTAGCCGGTAATGCACGAAGCCGCTGGGGCAGGCCAATGCGCGAGACCAATTCCTGAAAGAAATCACGATTGTTACAGGCCATTACCACGTCGGATTTGAGCAACGAGACATAGTACGTCTCCGCGTCGGGCCTGTCGTTCTGTGATCCTTTGGAAATCCAGACGAGATGGCCCATGATCGAGTCTTCAGGTGGTCTTTTTAGGAGCGGCTCCTTGATCGGCTCGGTGAATGAGTAAACCCCGCAGCCCTGGTAAGGGATCATACCCAGCGGCGCGGGCGCATCAGGAGGCCGGTCGCCCGGGGGTTCTTCTCCGAAGCGACGGGCCCCGAGCGCCGCCAGCCGTACGGTACGGCCGACAAGCGCCATGAGCAAATTTTCGCTCTCGGCCGCGGCCAACGGCCCAAGCACGTAACCCTGTGCCTCTTCGAGCGCGCCCGGAATCTTGTTCTCGTGCCGGGTGCTGAGCGTAAAGGGCTCCTGCGCCACCACCAGGGTTTCCGTGTCGGACGGCAACCACGTAAGAATCGAGTCGACCAATTCACTCCCAGCGGCGGCCATCGATTGATTGCGTGCCTCCTCGGTGGCCCCTCTGAGAGAGCGGCTCAGTTGCGCAGCCTTAGGCCAATCGCCGGCCTGGATGGCAGCCTCAAGTTCGTCGGTGAGTTTCATCAAGTCGGCGCTTGTAGCCGGCTGGGCAGCGAGCACCGAGGCTGCGAATGCAACCGAAGCGACCAGGCGAATCATTGATACATTCCAAAGCCGAGCATCGTCAGCGCGAAGTGTACGGGCCAGGGGCCTCTGGCCTGAATGTCGGAACGTAAGCGCCAAACTCCATCCCTGGGATGATCCACGTGAAATTCCCGACGGAGGCTGTCGGCATATCCTCTGCCTTGGGCCAGTTGAGTCTTGCTCAAATAGCGGATCTCCAACTGCTGGTGGACCGAATCGAATTGGACGGTGACGCCCACGGCGGAGCTGTCCGGCATGGGCAATTCGGCCGTCTCAATGTCCGGATCTTCTGGCGTTGGCTTGGATTGAGCAGTGTAGTGCCTCACGCCCCAGAAGGACGCGCTTCGATCGACGGTGGCCCACTCCGGCAAATCGGTGGGGATAGCGCGAGCCCTCGTTGCCCTCGCAAGTTGCCCCAGAATCCCGGCGAGCAGTTCGTGCGGATTCGTCAGGATCAGCAGGTCCGGCCGGGCCAGTGAGATCCAACTCTCATCGTCACGTTGAGTGCGCTTCGCTCCCGGTCGAGGTAGATCGCCCGAGTCGATCTTCGCGGTCGCATGCCAGACCGGTCGTTCCTGGACGGACTCGTCAGGCGGCGGAAGGTCGATGGGCTCGGCGAAGAAGTAAAAGTAAACCACGTCCTGCGCAGTCATTGGACCAGGTATCCCGAGCTGTCTAATGGGATGTTTCTTGCCGCGGCCACCACCAGCCGGACCGTGCGCTTGCCAAAGGGCTCTGTAAAATTCCCCTCCATTGAGCGCGATCAGCCTGTCCATGGAATACTCCAAGGTCGGCCGCCCATACAGATCTTGCACTGACTCTTCAGGATTGATGGTGAATGGCTCCTGGTTCACCCAAAGGCTCTCCATATCCTCCGGGAGCCATGCGATGACCTCCTCGGTTCGTTGGCCCGCGTCGCGAACTAACCAGGCGCTGTGCCGCTGTTGGACGGCGTCGTCAAGTCCATTCGCGAGCTCCGCAGCGGTGGCCAGCGACCCATCCTGGATCGCTGTACGCAATTCCCGGATGAGCAGCGTTACGTCGCCCTGGTTCGGAGTCTGCGCAGCCAAGTCGACGGAAAGCAACGCCACCCACAGGACTTGGCGCATAATCCGGTATTCTAGCAAGCTCCGCCGGCAACCACGGAAAGTGAGCGGGTAATTCGAAGTCTCCCCGCGATGGAGCGAAGCGGTAAAACAGCATCAGTGCCCCGCGAAACGCTCGTTCTCCGAACGAAGGAACAGACGCAGCATTTGTGTCGCCGGCTAGTGTGAGAGCTGCCGGCGGCCCGGGACGCCGGCTTCTCGAACTGAACCTTGACCGCGCGAGTTCGATGGGCGCCCGTACTCTAACGCCGATTCGCGCCCCACCTATGCGCGCCGCACGGCGGCCCCATGCGGCTCCAGGCTACAATGCCAGAAGCATGTGCCTTACCCCGTCGCGCTGCAGGCTCCGGCGGATTCGAAGAGTCCACGTACTCCCGGCCTCGCGGCTGGTTCACCGAGGCGGCCAATTTCTTATTACGGCGCCGCAAAGATGCGGTGCTATTGGCGCCCGGGATCGGCGGGTATTTCGCGGAAGGCCCCCAGTTTGAACAATCACTCCGGCATCGGGCGCGGCGGGATCAACCCGTTTCCCGGCCTCGCCCGCCGTGCGAACCGGCTGACGTTCGCGACCGGCGGGAGAATGTGACTCCGCGGGAAGCCATCGAGGCCGAGCCGCGCTGGCCGGCCGTGCTCGCCGCACTCGTGATCGGCGGCCTGAACATGGCGCTGCCCGAGTCGCTGTCTGCGGGCCCGCGCTGGCTGCTGTTGGCTCTCGTGGCGGTCCTGCTGATTCCCACCGCTCTCAGCCGCCGCGCGGGCCGCTACGGGCTCAACAAAGCGCTGGGGCACGCCACCGCCGGGACGCTCACCGTGTTCCTGGCGGCGTCGGTGGCGCTCCTCGTCAAAGGCCTGCCGGCCCACGCGGAGCCGCCCGCGACCCTATTGCGCTCGGCCGCGCTGCTTTGGCTCAGCAATATTCTCGTCTTCGCGTGCTGGTACTGGCGGCTGGACGCCGGCGGCCCGCACGAGCGGGACCTGCTCGGCCCCCGCCACCCGAGCGCCTTTCTCTTCCCCCAGATGACCCGTCCGGCGGAAGAATATCCCGGCTGGTCGCCCGAGTTCCTCGACTACCTGTTCCTGGCCTTCAACACGAGCACCGCCTTCTCGCCGACGGACACGGCGGTGCTCACCCGCTGGGCCAAGACGATCATGATGGTGCAGTCGGCGATCTCGCTCACCGTCATCGCCATCCTGGCGGCGCGCGCGGTGAACATCCTCTAAACTGAAGAATTGCGATTCGAGCTGCAGGCGGTCTGCCCGGAAACCGGGGCGCGGGCGGGCCGGATTCACACCGCGCACGGCATTATCGAGACGCCGGTTTTCATGCCCGTTGGGACGCAGGCCACCGTCAAGGGGCTGCCCCAGCGCATGCTGGAACGGGACCTCGACGTGCGCATTCTTCTCGCCAACACGTACCACCTGTTTCTTCGCCCAGGCCCGGAGACGATCCGCAAGCTCGGCGGACTGCACACGTTCATGGCCTGGCCACGCGCCATCCTGACCGACTCGGGCGGCTACCAGGTGTTCAGCCTCAGCCGGCTGCGCACGGTGACGGACCGCGGCGTCCTGTTTCGCTCGCATATCGACGGCGACGAGCACCTGTTCACGCCGGAATCGACCGTGGACGCGCAGCTCGCCTTCGGCAGCGACATACTTATGGCGCTCGACGAGTGCCCCGCGTACCCGGCGCCGGAGAAGACGGCGCGCGAGGCCGTCGATCGCACCGTAGGCTGGGCGCGCGCGGCCTGGACGCATTATGAACAACGGCGCGAGACGGAGCCTTCGGCTGGAGCGCTGTTCCCCATCGTCCAGGGCTCGATGGACCCGCGCCTGCGCTCGGACTGCGCGGGCGCGCTGGTCGCGCTGAACGCACCGGGCTACGCGATCGGCGGACTGTCGGTGGGCGAGCCCCGCGAGCTCAGCCTGCGCATTGCCGCGCACACCGCCCCGCTGCTGCCGGCGGACAAGCCGCGCTACGTCATGGGCGTCGGCATGCCCGAGGAGCTGGCCGAATACGCCGCCCGCGGCGTCGACATGATGGACTGCGTGCTGCCCTCGCGCAACGCCCGCAACGGCTGCCTGTTCACGAGCCACGGCCGCGTGCCGATCAAGCAGGCCCGCTACCGCGACGACCCGGCGCCGCTCGACGCTGCCTGCTCCTGCTACACCTGCCGCACGTTCTCGCGCGCTTACCTGCGCCACCTGTTCCAGGCCGGCGAAATGCTTTTCTCGACCTTAGCGACCCTCCACAACCTGACCTACTACCTTGACACCATGCGCCAAATCAGGCAGGCTATACTGCTTGGGAGCTTTCCGGCGTATTTGAGCCGAGCGCGTTCCGCCCCAGCGGTCTAGCCCCGTCCAGCGGTCGCGTGGGTCTACGTCCGGAGGAGATATTCGTTGGTGCAATCCATGCTTTTGGCCTTTTTCCAGCTACAACCGTCGTCGAACCCGATCATCGGCTTCCTGCCGCTGATCCTGGTGGCCGTCGTCTTCTATCTGCTTGTGTTCATGCCCATGCAGCGGCAGCGCAAACAGCAGCAGCAGATGCTCAAGAACCTTGAATCCGGCAACATCGTGCTCACCACCGGCGGCATCGTTGGCACGATCGTCGCCATGAACAGCGACGACACGCTGATCCTGCGCGTGAAGCCGGATAACGTCAAGCTGCAGGTGAAGCGCAGCGCGGTCAGCTCGCTGGTCACGGACGAAAAGAAAGGCTAACCGGCGGGCAGGCGCGCGCTCGCTCTGCTACCTTGGCTAGAGACTCCCGGCCACACTCAGGAAATGAAACGGAATCTTCAGATCAAATTCGGCGTCATCGCCGCCACGATTCTCATATGCCTCTTCGGCATCTTCGGCGCGCCCACGTCGATCGCGCAACTGCGCGAGAACTTTCACAACAACATCCACCTGGGCCTCGACCTGCGCGGAGGGAGCCATCTCGTGCTGCAGGTGCAGCTTCAGGACGCCTTCATGGCCACCGCCGACGTGACCATGCAGCGGATGGCCGAGCAGCTCAAGAAGCAGGACATCACGCTGCCTCCGTTCGATCGCAACTCGCCGGCGAGCCTGGATGACGCCGACAAGATCCAGATCAACGTTCACGCCGTCCCGGCCGACAAGACCACGGCGTTCCGCGGCCTCGTCGCCGAGCAGTTCCCGGACTGGATTCTCACGCCGGTGAACAGCACGGACTACCGCATGACGCTGAAGCCGTCGGAGGCGATCAAGCTCAAGCAGGACACGCTCACGCAGACCATGCACACCATCGAGCGGAAGATCAACGCGCTCGGTCTGGCAGAGAGTTCGGTGCAGCAGCGCGGGCGCGCCGAGGCTGAAGCCGAGCTGCTGGTCCAGTTGCCGGGCGTCGACGATCCGGCCCGCATCAAGGCGCTGCTGCAGGAGCAGGCGATGCTCGAACTCTACGAGGTGAAGGACGGTCCGTTCTCGACCGAGCAGGAGGGGCTGGCGAAACATGGCGGCGTGCTGCCGCTCAACACCAAGCTCGAACACGCGGTGGCGCGCAACGGCCAGCCCGAGGGTTGGTATCTGCTGGCCATGAGTCCGGTCATCCGCGGCGCCGATATTCGCAGCGCCCACGCCGGCCAAGGCGAAACGCCAGGCCGCTGGGAGACCGATTTTGTGCTCACCCAGGAAGCCGCGCACCGCTTCGAGCAGTTCACCGCATCGAACATCGGCAACCGTCTGGCCATCGTGCTCGACGGCAGCGTACTCAGCGCGCCGACGATTCAGAACCGGATCAGCGACTCGGGCCGCATCGTCGGCGCAGCGAACGAGCAGGAGGCGGCCGACCTGGCGCTGAACCTGACCGCCGGCTCGCTGCCGGCTCGCGTGGTGGTGGAAGAGGAGCGCACGGTGGGGCCGTCGCTCGGGGCAGACTCGATCCGGGAAGGCTTCGTCGCGGGCGCGGCCGGCCTGGTGGCGGTGGTCTTCGTGATGCTGGCCTACTATCGCGGCGCGGGCATCAACGCGACGCTCGCTCTGGTGCTCAACGCGGTGATCCTTATCGCCGCGCTCAGTTATTTCGACGCCACGCTCACGCTGCCCGGCATCGCCGGCATCATCCTGACCATCGGCATGGCGGTCGATAGCAACGTCCTCATCTTCGAGCGCGTCCGCGAGGAGCTGCGCGTGGGCAAGGGGGTCGCCGCCGCGCTGGACGCGGGCTTCAGCAAGGCCTTCCTCACCATCGTGGATACGCACGTGACGACGGTTGTCTCCTGCGCCTTCCTGTTTCTGTTCGGCACCGGCCCGGTGAAGGGCTTCGCCGTCACGCTCGTCATCGGTCTTATCGCGAATGTTTTTACCGCGGTCTTCGTGTCCAAGACGATTTTCGAATGGGAGCTGTCGCGCCAGCGTGTGGCGAGGTTGAGTATCTGAGCCAGTTGTGATATTTTCGTCAATCTGAATCCGGGAACTAAAAGTCGATCGCCGGTGTCTAACGTTATCGAATGCCGGCGTTACGGGATGCATGGAATTATTCAAGAACACGAACTATGACTTTCTGGGCAAGAAGTGGCCGTTCATCGGTCTCTCGCTTGTGCTCTCGGCGGCCGGCATCGTCAGCCTCATCGTTAAGGGCGGGCCGCGATACGGGATCGATTTCCGAGGGGGAGCGCTGATGTACGTGAAGTTCGCCGGCCCGCCGCCGGTGGACCGCATCCGGCAGACGATCGGGGCGCACATTCCCGTGGACGTGCAGGAGGTGGTCGGGTCGAACGAAGCGATCATCGGCACGGAGGTCAAGAGCGACGAGGCGCTAAGCGCCGCGCGGCAGACCATGGGCCAGACGCTCGAGGCGACATTCGGCGCGCCGGCCGGAAAGTACGACATCAACAACACGGGCGCGGAGGCGCTCGCCGACCGCCTTCGCGATCCTCTTCAGCGAGCGTCCGTGGCGCTCTCCGAGCAGCAGCTCCAGGATCTGGCGAAGAACATCACCTCGTTCCGCGACACGCCGCCGCGCTCGGGCCTCATCCGCGATCTGGACGATCTCCGCGGGGTTACGGGCGTGACGCCGCAGGTACTCGCCGTTGTAAAGCAGGAGACCTTTCCGGGCACGTTCGCGATCCGCCAGACGGAGATCGTCGGGCCCAAGATCGGCGCGGACTTGCAGCATCAGGCGGTTCTGGCCGTGCTGTACGCGCTGGGCGGCATGCTGGTCTACATCGCGCTCCGCTTCGAGTGGATCTACGGCCTGGCCGCCGTGATCGCCGTGTTTCACGACACGATCATCACGATCGGTCTGTTCTCGATCTTCAACAAGGAAATTTCGCTCACCGTGGTCGCCGCGCTGCTGACCCTGGTGGGCTATTCAATGAACGACACCATCGTGGTGTTCGACCGCATCCGCGAGAACCTGCGGTTCAGCCGACGGGAATCGCTCGAGGCGGTGATCAATCGCAGCGTGAATCAGACCCTGAGCCGGACCATTCTCACCTCGGGGCTGACCTTTTTGACCGCGATCTCTCTGTTTGTATTTGGCGGCCAGGTGCTGAACGGTTTTTCGTTTTGCCTGGTCGTCGGCATTCTGGTTGGGACGTATTCGTCGGTCTTCGTCGCCAGTCCGATCGTTCTGTTCTGGCACAATTACATGGACAGCCGTCACCGGCCGGCCAGCGCGCCCGCAACGGCGCGCGACGCCACGCGCCGGCCGGCGGCGAAGGTGAAGTAGAATGATGCAATCCGCACGGCGGCGCGAGCCCGGTTTCCCTCGGCCGCTGGTTGTGATAGAACAAATGCGCGGCGGCCGGAAAACCGCCTGCCGCGAATGGGCAAAGGAATAGGGGGATAGAGGACATGTTCGAACAAACGTTCGTCGATGGCGTAGGGACAACACGGAAGCCCTGGACCGTGGCTCTCTCATTCATCGTCCAGATTTCCTTGATCGCGGTCTTCGTGGTTCTCCCGCTCATATACACGGAGACGCTCCCGCGCGCGACACTGGCCGCGATGCTGACGGCGCCCCCGCCTCCGCCGCCTCCACCGCCGCCTCCACCGCCGCAGGTCA
>VFSW01003124.1_pt1 | contig 24844 bp, 12 predicted proteins | sample 5358111 | NCBI WGS metagenome assembly VFSW01 (sample SAMN11554181, study PRJNA540505) | mine drainage metagenome | isolation source: sediment from site ElyBrook_90M | place: USA: Ely Copper Mine, Vershire, VT | collected 2017
CGCTACCGCAATGCCATCGCGGGTTGCGGGGAAGAATTTCCACGTTCGCAGGCTGGCGAGAATGACCTGGTTCAGCCGCGGACTTGAAGTCGGTTGCACGAGCGTGACCTGAACCTGGCCGTCACGGTTGACGACGAAATGGGCGATCGCGAGCGCCGAAAAAACGTTCTCGCGAAGATCATCGGGGATTTGCGGAGTCGGGGCATACAGAGCGCGCGCGCCGATGCTCTCGGAGGCGCCACCCTCCAACGATCCCCGACCCGCGCCGCTCGCTTCGCTCTCACTGGGAACAGTGGCTCGCCCGGTAACGATTCCGCCCGAGGTCGAGGCGGGAAGCGCGGCTGGTTCGCGATTTTGCGGCGCCTCATGCGCCGGCGCAGGCGCGGTTTCCTTGCGCGGCTTGATCAACGCGAGAGTCTTGTGGTGCGCGGGGTGGAGTATCGGCGCGACAGGTATCGGTTTGGCCGGCTCCGCCGCCGGCGGCTCCACAAGGGTAGCTTCGATCGCGACCGTGCGCGGCGCCGGCGTGGGGCGCTGCGAGATAAGTATCTCCGCAAATCCCGCGAGCATCAGGGCGCACGACAACACCGATGCGACAATCGACACGCCAAAGCGGCGCCAGGGGCTCTGCAAGACCAGACCTTCCTCGACCTCCCATAGCGGGGGTGCATTCTCATTGACGTCGATCCGTCCCGCGAGTTTCATTGGCTTGATACTTTCCCAGCCGACAGATCCTATCGCAGACCGCCGCAGAGGGTTCGGCGCGGTTCGTCCTGTGGAGCGAACACTCCGGCGCCGGCGCACTGACGCAGCCGAGCCACGGTCTGGCGCCATGTTGCCGGCTGGATCATAGCTGGCGCAAACGTGCTAATGATAATGATTCTCAATACGTCAAGGCTTGTCAACCCGATCCGCCCCTGCCGGCACAACCGTCCTCCAATCCAGTTTTTCATTTTTCCCTGTTCACTAATATCCCCTCGATTCACGCCCGACGCTTGAGCCAAGTCTGCGATCGCACGCTTGGCGCGTCGCGCTGGATGCTCGATGCGTGTTAACGCGCGGCTAGCATTCCTCAGCGCGTTTTTGGTAGTAAGATGCTGCTCTGTGGCGTAAATCTTGCTCGAATTGTGCGATCAAGTCCGGGTTTCAACCTTGGAAGGGGCAAAGACTATGGGTTATCAGACGAAGGCGGCGACGTTGGTTGCTTGTATGCTCGCGATCGGGGTTGCATCGATGCCACAAGATGCGTCCGCCCAGTGCGATATCACACCGCTGCCTCAGCAAACGGCGTTGTCCCGGCCGATTCCGCTCGGCATTTCGGGCGGAAATATCAACTCGTTCTTCAAGAACGGTAAGGTGACAGGCTGCTTCAGCGGGACGCTGGGATCGATGGTACAGGACACATACGGCAATCAATACATCCTCAGCAACAACCATGTGCTCGCGGACCAAAATAAGGCTAAACCCGGCCAGCTGATCGTGCAGCCGGGCCTAATAGACGTAGAATGCCTGAAGGCGCCGAGCAATGCGGTCGCAACGTTCAGCCGCACCATCAGACTCAAGTTCGGAGGCCCCAAGAACACCGTTGACGCCGCCATTGCGGCCGTTGAGGAGGGAGAGGTCAGCTCCGACATCCTCAATATCGGGGAGATCGCAAGCTCGCCGGCGACGCCAACACTCGGGATGAGCGTGCAGAAAATGGGCCGTACGAGTTGCCTCACGAGCGGAGTGATTGCGGGGCTGGACGGCATCGTGAAAGTGAACTACTCGGAAAAGAAGAAGCCGAAAATGGCTAGATTCATCAACCAGATTTTCGTAACCGGCAGCACTGCAACCCCCACATTCAGCGCGCCCGGCGACTCCGGGTCGCTAATCCTGAGCCAGGCTGGTTGCCCACAGCCGGTGGCTCTGCTGTTTGCCGGCTTTGCTGACGGCACCACGATAGCCAATCCAATTTCCGAGGTGCTGAGCGACCTGGGCGTTTCGATGGTGGGCAGTTGCACCACTTCGGAAGCACCCGCCACGGCGTCAGCAGACGTTTTGGCCGCGAATGTCGGTATGTCGAAAGAGGTCGTTGCATCGGCCGCTGCGGTTCGCGACCGCCACGAGGACCAGCTTATGAGCATCCCGGGCGCGGTCGGCACTGCAATCGGAATTGGCGATCAACCGGGTCAACCCGCGATCGAAGTCTATATCGACAAGCTGACGCCCGAGGCGCAAGCCGGCGCGCCGAAAGCGGTCGAAGGCATCCCCGTGAAGCTAATCGAAAGCGGCGAAGCCGTCGCCTTCTGAGCTCGATTCAAGCTGCGTGGTTGCCTGCTCCAGAGCGCAGGAGTAGCGTCAGCACGTGCGCGTTCTCGCTCTAATCCTCATTGCGCTGATGCTTCCGCTCAGCACGAGTGTGCCGCCTGCGACGGCGTGTTCCGCGGCCGCGTGCTGTGCGAATTGCCCGAAGACCGCTCCGATCAATCAGGTGAACTGCTGCAAAACGCCGCCGGCGCTGGACAAAGCGACCAGCCAGGCGTCAGACGCGCAGTATTTCGACTCGATTGGGAGTCTGCCCGCAAGCGCGGCGATAGCCGCGATTTCATACCGTCGCACGACCGCCATCCCCCCGGGCCACCCGCCGCCCCGCCGGCCCCCTTCGGTTGCACGTCCAAGGTCCCCGCAAATCCGCCCCTCCCATAAGCGCGTGAGTTGAAGCGCGGATGCTTCGCATCCGTCGTGGACGCTCGCGCGCTGCTTGCTCGCGACAACTGAGAAAGACATTTGCCGATACGATCGGCAGATCGAGACGCTGGTTTTCAAATGAACCTGCGGACACGCAGCAGCGCCGCGATCGATCGCGGCTGGAAGGTTGGATTTTTGTGAAATGCCATACGCAAGCATTCGCCGCATAGCGGCGCAAAATTTAGCAGCCACCCTGATCGCGATCGCGATTCTGATCGGCATTCCGCTATCAGGACACGCCCAGGACAGTGCCGCTATGGCGGATCATCACGATGCCGCTCAACCTGGCCGTGGCACTGACGCATCCGGCAGTCCGGATCGGCTGCGAGCGCTGGTCGACGAGGCGCTTTCCCGCAGCCCGATTGTGCTCGCGGCGCGTAGCCACTGGCAGGCGCAAACGAAGGTCCCGATCCAGGCGGCGACACTACCCGATCCAGAGGTGTCGCTCCAGCATTTCACGGTCGGCAGTCCGCAACCGTTCGCGGGTTACGAGAGCAGCGACTTTTATTACACCGGCTTCGGTGCCTCGCAGGACATCCCGGGTCCGGGCAAGCTCCGCTTGCAAAAATCCGAGGCAGAAAAAGACGCCGAGTACGCCAAGCATCGCTACGAAGCTGCGGAGCGAGGAGTCGAGGAAAAGGTCAAGGAGATCTACTTCGAGCTTTTCTATCACGCGAAGACGCTGGCGATTCTCGATCGCAATCAGGATGAGCTGAGACAGATCCAGCAGATTACAGAAGCCAGGTATCGCCTGGGACAGGGTCTGCAGCAGGACCTGATCAAGGCGCAACTCCAAACCACCGAGATCCTGAAGGAGCACGCGATGCACCATCAGGAGGAGGACCAGGCACAGCTCGAGCTCAAGCGGATCCTCGGGCGCGATCCCGACTCGCCGAATATCGGCATCGGCGGGGTCGAAGCGACGCATCTGGATCTCGATCCGGCCGAGCTTGCGCGGCTTGGCGACGCCGGCTCTCCCGAACTCGCGGCGGATCGCGCGATGGAAGCGCGCAGCGCGGAAGCATTGAAGCTTGCGCATCAGGGGTACTGGCCCGACTTCACCGTCGGTTATTCGTACCAAAAGACCGGCCCCGGATTTCGCGATTACTACATGCTGAATCTGGGCGCGAAGGTCCCGCTCTATTTCTGGCGCAAGCAAACGCCTGCGATCGAGCAGGCCGCGCTTGAGGCCGAGTCGGCGCGCGAGCAGACCCGCGCAACGCAACTGCAAGTTTCCTTCGACGCAGAAGACAGTCTGGTCGCGATGCGCACCGCGGAGCGAGTGATGTCGATCTATCGCGACGGCCTGTTGCCGCAGGCCGAAACGTCGGAGGCCTCGGCGATGTCCGCGTATCGGGTCGGCAAAGTCGATTTTCAGACGCTGCTCTCGTCGGTTCTCGATTTACGCAACCTGCGGCAGGAGTATTACCGCAGCCTGGCCGACCACGAAATCGCGATCGCCAAAATCCAGCAGGTAATCGGTGAGCAAAGATGAATTACAACTCATCACAATTGCGGCTCAGCACAGTCCTTTTGATGCTGGCGTCCCTTCTCTTTCTCGCGGCGCCAATCGCATACGGAGCGGATTCCCCGCTGGCGCCAATCCGAATCGCGCCGGAGCGCCGGCAATTGATCGGACTCAAGTTCGCGACCGTGGTGCGAAAGGACGTAAGCGATCGCCTCGAGACCACCGGCAACATCGAGACCGACGAACGGCTCCAAGCCTACGTGCAAACGCGTTTCGCCGGATGGATCGAACAGGTGTTCGCGAATTCGACTTATCAGTACGTCCGTCGGGGCCAGCCGTTGTTCACCATCTACAGCCCGGACCTCGTCAGTACCGAGAACGAATATCTGCTCGCCGTCGATGCCCGCAAGCGCGTCGAAGACAGCCCGGTCGCCGATGTAGCCACCGACGCCTCATCGCTGGTCGATTCCGCCGCGCAGCGTCTCAAGCTCTGGGGAGTGTCGCCGCGCGAGATCGCACGGTTGGAACGCGAGCGCACTGTGCGCCGCGCCGTCGAGATCGATTCGCCCATGAGCGGCTACATCGTCGAGCGCAACGCGCTGCCCAACATGTACGTGCAACCGGACACGCGCCTGTTCACGATCACCGATCTGTCGAAGGTGTGGATTTATGCGGCGGTGTTTCAGGACGAGATCGGCAAGGTTCGTCCCGGCGATCCCGCAACCGTTACGGTGGACGCCTATCCGGGTACGAACTTCGATGGGCGCGTCGATTTCATCTGGCCGCAGATCGATCCGACGACCCGCACCGCCAAAGTGCGATGCGAGTTCAATAACCCCAAAGGCCTGCTGCTTCCGGGGATGTTCGCGCAGGTTGCGCTGGACCTGCCGATGGGCCGGCAAACGGTCATCCCGGACACTGCGGTTCTACGCACGGGCGCGCACAATGTCGCCTTCATCGACCGCGGTGACGGTTATCTCACTCCCGCCGAGATCGAACTGGGACCGCACGCCGGCGATGAGTTCATCGTGCTCAAGGGACTCGCCCCGGGTCAGCGGATCGTCAGTTCCGCCAACTTCCTGATCGACTCGGAGAGCCAACTCCAGGCCGCCGCGGGCGCGTTCGTGCCGCCTCCGCCGGCCGCAACCGCGAATGCGGGTGGACCGGCGGCGCAGCCTGTCCCCCAGGCAAGCATTGCGTTCACCAGCGACCCCAATCCTCTCGTGCGCGGCCACAACAAGGTGATTGTGACGCTGCGCGATTCCAAGGGCGCCCCGATCTCGGGCGCGAAAGTGACGGTCACCTTCTACATGGCTGCAATGCCGGCGATGGGAATGGCCGCGATGCGCGCGCAAGCCATCGCAGATGACCGGGGCAACGGCGCCTACGCCGCAAATATCGAACTGCTTAGCGGCGGCACCTGGAGCCTGACGATCGTCGCGTCCAAGGGAGGCAATACGATCGCGACCAAGCAGATGGACGTATCAGCGAGCGGCTCCATGGCGATGTGAGGAAAGAAGGATGATCGAGAGAACTATAAACTGGTGTAATGCGAACCGCTTCATGCTGTCCGCCGGTGTGCTGGCGCTGGTGCTCGCGGGCATTTGGTCGCTCGATCGGATCCCGCTCGACGCGCTGCCGGACATCTCCGACGTCCAGGTGATCATCCACACGCAATGGATGGGGCAGCCGCCCAGTCTCATCGAGGATCAGGTGACCTATCCGATCGTCACCGCGATGCTTTCTGCGCCGCACGTGAAGGCAGTCCGAGCGCAGACGATGCCCAGCGATTCATATGTGTTCGTCGTGTTCGAAGACGGCACCGACATCTATTGGGCGCGCAGCCGCGTGCTGGAATACCTCCAACAGATAGCCGGCAAGTTGCCGGCTGGCGTGAATCCCGCGATCGGCCCCGACGCAACCGGCGCGGGCTGGGTGTACGAATACGCGCTGGTCGATAAGAGTCATCTTCACAGTCTCGCCGAGCTGCGCAGCTTGCAGGATTGGAACGTGCGCTATGCGCTCGAAACCGTGCCGGGGGTTTCGGAAGTCGCCACTATCGGCGGCTTCGTAAAGCAGTACCAGGTCAAGCTCGATCCCAATCGGTTGCTCGCGCTCAAGGTCCCGCTGGAGACGGTGATCGACAAAATCCGCGACAGCAACGGCGAAGTCGGTGGCCGCGTGCTCGAGATGTCGGGAGCGGACTACATGATCCGCGGTCTCGGCTACGTCCATTCGGTGGCAGACCTCGAGGATATTTCCGTCGCAACCAACAACGGCACCCCGGTGCTGATAAGAGACCTGGGCGTGGTCAGTCTGGGACCCGATCTTCGCGAGGGCGCCGCCGAGTGGAACGGCGACGGAGAGACGGTCGGCGGCATCGTCGTGATGCGCTACGGGCAGAATGCCCTCACCGTCATCGAAGGGGTCAAGCAAAAGCTTGCCCAGATTCGAAAGACTCTGCCGGCGGGAGTCGAAATCGTCGCCGGCTACGATCGGTCGGGACTCATTCAGGCATCCATCAACACCCTGAAGCGCGACCTGCTCGAAGAGGCCATCATCGTCAGCCTGGTGATTATCATCTTCCTCTTTCATCTGCGTTCGGCGCTGATCCCGATTCTTGCGCTGCCGATCGCGGTCATCGCGACGTTTATCCCGATGTACTATCTGCAGATCAGCTCCAACATCATGTCCCTGGGCGGGTTGGCGCTGGCGATAGGCGTGCTGGTCGACGCTTCGATCGTAATGGTCGAAAACGGGTACCGGCACCTGTCGGAGGCACAGCAGGAGGCGTCGCAGAAAGGCGGGTCAGTATCTGAACCCCAGCGGCAGCAGATTCTGCTATCGGCCGCGAAACAGGTCGGCCGCCCGATTTTCTTCTCGCTGATCATCATCGTCGTCTCGTTCCTGCCGGTGTTCCTGCTCGAATCGCAGGAGGGGCGGATGTTCCGGCCGCTGGCCTACACCAAGTCTTTCGCGATTGCGTTCTCCTCGGTTCTCGCGATTACGGTGGTCCCGGTGCTGATGGTCCTCTTCATCCGCGGCAAACGGCTGCGCCCCGAGGAGAACAACCCCATCTCGCGCTTCTTCCAGGCCATTTATCTGCCGGTGATCCGATGGTGCCTGCATCCTCGTGCGCTGACGATTGCCGCCAACGTGATTTTTCTGCTGCTCACGATTCCGCTGCTGTTCAAGATTGGAAGTCAGTTCATGCCGCCGCTGTATGAAGGATCAAGTCTCTACATGCCTACCGCGCTGCCCGGTATTTCGATCACGTCGGCGGTAAATCTGATGCAGAAGCAGGATCAGATCATCCGCACGTTTCCAGAGGTCGAGAGTGTGTTCGGCGCTGTAGGACGGTCAGATAGCGCGACCGACAACGCACCGCTGGACATGTACGACACGACGATCATGCTCAAGCCGCGCGACCAATGGCGAAAGGGCATGACCTACGACCAGCTCATCGCCGAGATGGACGACCGGCTGCATTTCCCTGGTCTGTCCAACTCGTGGACGATGCCGGTCCAGAACCGGCTCGACATGGAGCTGACCGGGATCAAAACTCCGGTCGGACTCAAAATTCAGGGTCCCGACCTCGACCGGATTCAGCAGATAGGTTCTCAGATCGAAGAAATACTCGGACCGGTTGCGGGCACGCGGGGAATTTTCGCCGAACGGGTTTCTCAAGGATTCTACATTAACGTTAATGTCGACCGCGCCGTCGCCGCGAGGTATGGCCTGACGGTCGGAGAAGTTCAGCGGGCGGTCAGCTCCGGGATGGGCGGCGAGAATATCGCGACCACCGTCGAAGGGCGAGAGCGCTACTCGATCAACGTTCGCTATCTCGCGGATTATCGCAGCGACCTGAACGCGCTTCGTCGAATACTGATCATGACGCCGACGGGAGCGCAGATCCCGCTCGGCGAAGTCGCGCGTATCAGCTTGGGCCCGGGTCCATCGATGATACGGGATGAAGACGGGCTGCTGACCGGCTACGTCTATGTTGACCTCGCGACCTCGGACTACGGCAGCTACGTTGACAGCGCGCAGCGCGTGCTCGATCGGCAACTGCATCTGCCCGCCGGATACACTCTGAAATGGTCGGGAGAGTATGAGTTCCAGCTGCGCGCGCGAAAGCGCCTGATGGTCATCCTGCCGATCGTTTTGTGTCTGATCTTCGTCCTGCTTTACATGCTCTTCCAGTCGGCGACCGAAGCGATCGTGCTGATCCTTCCGACCGTGTACGCGATGACAGGCGGGCTGCTGCTCCAATACATGATGGGCTTCAACTTCAGCGTTGCCGTATGGGTCGGGTACATCGCGCTGTTCGGCATCGCGGTCGAGACCGGCGTCGTCATGGTGATTTATCTTCACGAAGCTCTCAATCGGCACATCGCCGCCGGTGCGCTTACTCACGAGCAGATCGAGTTGGCGGTGATCGAGGGTGCAGTCCAGCGGCTTCGACCCAAGCTGATGACCGTTGCAGTCGTGATGCTCAGTCTCGCGCCGATTCTATGGGAGAGCGGGATCGGCTCCGACCTGATGAAGCCCATCGCCGCGCCAATCGTCGGCGGCATGATCACCTCGACGATGCACGTCCTCATACTGGTGCCGGTGTTCTTCGCGATCATGAAGGAGCGGGCACTGAAGAAGGGAACCCTGCTGTAACTCTGAAAGCGTATTCATTTATGTCGGCTGGATTCGGGGAAGGTCAATTCAGTTGGCCCTGTCGTCGAAGCCTTGACAAAAGTGGACAGTTTGCGAACCATCCGAGCATTCGCAGACGTCTGAGAACATGAAATGCGTTGGCGCCCATGGGTACTACCTATACCTCGTTCTGTAGGAACCTCGCCTGCGTCCTGGATGACATGCTGGTGTTGACTATCCCCATCGCGACTCTGAGGCGCTTCAAGCTTCGGGAGCGCTGCGGCGGATGGCTCAAGCTGTTAAGTGGCGCGGTGATGCTTGTGCGCGGATGACGCTCGAACATGGCTGACATCAACTGGCACGCCGAATCGCTTGACCGGGTCACCGCGCAACTGCAGACCGACTCGACCTGCGGACTTTCATCAAAAGAAGTTTCAGCGCGGCTCAAAAACGACGGACCCAATGTAATCCGGCAAGCGAAACAGAGATCTCTGCTCGCAATCCTCCTTCGCCAGTTCTTGAGCTTTGTCATCTGGGTGCTGATAGGTGCGGCCGTCGTTTCCGTAGCGCTAGGGGAGCGTCTTGATGGAATCGTCATTATCGCGATCGTCGTCCTCAATGCGCTAATTGGCTTCGTCCAGGAATATCGCGCAGAACGGGCCGCTGTGGCGTTGGCTGAGCTGATTGCGCCGCGCGCCCGCGTAATCAGGGACGGACAGCCCAAAATTGTGCCCGCCGCCGAGATCGCGCGCGGCGACCTTCTCATCCTTGGCGAAGGCGACATGGTTGCAGCCGATGCAAGGCTGGTCGACACCGCGATGATGCGCACCAACGAGGCGGCCCTGACCGGTGAATCCCTGCCGGCCGAAAAGCAAGCTTTCGATCTGCCGCCAGAAACGATGTTAGCCGACCGGACGAATATGGTCTTTCTCGGCACCAGTGTCGTAAGCGGCACCGGGCATGCGCTGGTGGTAGCAACTGGCATGACAACCGAGGTCGGGCGCATTACGGCGTTGATCGAAACCGCCGCTGCGGGCCAGACACCGCTGGAGCGTCAGCTCGAGCGAGTTGGTCGGCGTCTGTTGTGGGCAAGCGTGGCAATCGTCGCGCTCGTCTTCCTGCTGGGTCTTCTGCGCGGAGTTGCTGCCTTCGAGATGTTTTTAGAAGCGGTGAGCCTCGCCGTCGCCGCGATACCTGAAGGCTTGCCGGCTGTGGTTACGATCGCGCTTGCGCTTGGTGTTCAACGCATGGCCGGTCGAAACGCACTGGTGCGGCGTCTGCATGCGGTCGAAACGCTGGGCTGTGTGCAAGTCATTTGCACTGACAAGACCGGCACACTGACCTTGGGCGAGATGACCGTGCGCAGGCTGGTCACAAGGCAGAGCGTCTTCAACCTAACGGGTGAAGGCTACACAACGCAGGGCGTGATTCTCACGGATGGCACGGAGGCTGATCCCGAAGCAGATGAACCATTGTACGATCTGCTGCTTGCGTTGGCGGCATGCAACGATTCACGCCTGGATTCGCGCAACGGACGGACTTCATTTGTCGGCGATCCGACCGAAGTTGCGTTGTTGGTCGCGGCGGCGAAAGCGAATCTAAGGCTCGAGGACATCGACACTCGAATGCCGCGGCTCGGATCGTTGCCGTTCACCTCCGACCGTAAGCTAATGACGGTTGTCCGGCGCCGCGACGGACGTCCGTGGGCATTCGTCAAGGGCGCCACCGAGGTCGTTATCCGGCAATGCTCCAGAATCCGAACGGCGACGGGTGACGGGCCACTATCCGCCGCCGGCCGCGCAACCATGCTGGAAGCATCGGCGCTGATGGCCAGCGGCGCGTTGCGCGTGCTGGCTTTCGCCCAGCGGCCGCTCGAATCGTTTTCGCCCTCGACGATCGGCAGCAAGGGCGGCGCCGAGATCGAACGCGACTTGATCCTGCTCGGCCTGGCCGGAATGCAGGATCCGCCACGTCCTGAGGCAAGAGACGCAATCCAAAGATGTAAACTCGCCGGAATAAAGACCGTTATGATCACGGGCGACCACCCCGAGACGGCGGCCGCTATCGGTCGTGAGCTCGGAATCGTCGAGCACGGCGGTGAGGTGTTGGTCGGTCGAGAGCTTCAAGGGATGACCGACAACGAGCTTATCGAGCGGGTGACCAAGATTTCCGTTTATGCGCGCGTCGCGGCGGAACACAAGCTTAGAATCGTTCGCGCATGGAAGGCGCACGGCGCTGTCGTAGCAATGGCTGGGGATGGCGTGAACGATGCGCCGGCACTCAAGGAAGCGTCGATCGGAGTGGCTATGGGTAGGACTGGAACTGAGGTCACCAAGCAAACTGCCGATATCATCATTACGGATGATGACTTCGCGTCGATTGTAGCCGCCGTGGAACAAGGCCGCGGGGTTTACGACAACGTCGTAAAAACGCTCGGCTATCTGATGGGCGGAAACTCGGGTGAATTGATGGTCATGCTTTTGGCAGCGCTGGCCGGGATGCCGCTGCCGCTGGTGCCGATCCAGTTGCTCTGGATTAATCTTGTCACCGATGGCCTGCCCGCGCTCGCGCTTGCGACCGATTCGATCGAACCCGGCGTTCTCGCGCGCCCGCCGCGGAATCCCAAGTCTGAGATCATGGGCTGGAGTTTTTTTGGGCAGTTGGCGCTGATCGGAGCGCTCTCTGCCGGTGTAGCCCTCACCGCTTTCTTATGGGAACTGCACGCTAGCGGCGCAGTTGCGACGGCGCGCAACGCGACGTTCTCGGTTTTAGTCATCGAAGAACTCATGCGGTCCTTCAGTTCCAGGAGCGGTGTCCGCACGATTTGGGAAGTCGGTCTGCTGTCCAACCTGCGGCTCTTCGCGGTAGTGGCTGCGAGCTTCGGTTTCCAGATCGCGATCCTGTATCTTCCGCTGCTCCAAACCATTTTCGAAACTGTGCCGGCAACATTGCCGCAGCTCACGAGGTGGCTAATCCTGGGCCTCGTACCACTCGCAGTCCTCGAATTAAGGAAGCTTGCCCGGCGCAAGCGAGCCGCCGCTGATGGGATTTAGATGAGGTGTGAAAAGGGGGCCCGCGGGAACGGGTCGCCGATTTGTTCGATCTTTGGTCTGTTCCCGGCAGAGAGTCGAACGCTTTGTGCCGTGAAGGGACTTTCCCGGCGGGAAGCTCCAACCGGGTCAGCGTGTGAAAGTCGTTGCCTGGTAGTTTAGCGGCTGGTTATTTCTTGTGGAAACCAAAGGTTGTCCGGCCTAACTCATTGCTCTTGGTTCTGATTTTTCCGAGAAGTCGGCGCGCCCAAACGAATTCAACCGCGAGCACGCTGAACCCGACGAGAATCAGAAGCAACCCCGGACCTGGAGTTATCAGCATTATGACGCCACCAAGGAGCAGTGTCAGGCCGACTACTAGAACGATGAGCCTTCGAGCCTGGCGAAGTGTCTCAGGCCACACTTTGTTGCTTCCTCAAACGGATTCCCATGGCAGCCGGAGCTTGTGTCGGGGAGCACCTTAGAAGCGCCTGGAACGCCGATGTCAGACGAACTCCGAGCGAACGAAGGTCGTTTGACGTTGTACCAAACGCATCAAAGACGGGTTCGCCTTCGTTGGTGCGAGCGCTCATACAGTTACGATTCCTGCGAGCAAGACGCGGTTTAAAATCGGCTGCACTCATGGGACCGATCGCAAACAATGTACTACCTTACCGCATACCCCAGGAACCCCGAATTGTCTTCCTATTGGAAAGCGGGATCGGCGCCGATGTGACGAAGCCCATCGCCGCGCCAATCGTCGGCGCAATGATCATCTCAGAAGGCCGCCGTTGAATGCTCGGCACGCGGCGATTGATGGGGGGGTGCGGGCTGCGTCGCGCTCTGGTAAAAGCGGGGCGTAAGCGCGAGAATCCGCGCGTGAGTCCCAGCCTGGCGTTGCAGCCGAGCGCGTCGGCGGGGAAATAGGTTAGTTGTAATTTGAAACTGAGTTGATTAGACAGGCGGTAGCCAAGCGAAAAATGGAGAACACATATGCAGACGATCAAGTTTGATGATATTGCGGCGCTGACGGCGAAGATCGGCAAGGAATTCGGTCCGTGGAGCGAGCCGATTCAAGTGACGCAGCAAAAACTCAATCAATTTGCCGACGTGACCGGTGACCGTCAGTGGATTCATATCGACGTCGAGCGGTGCAAGAAAGAAAGTCCGTTCGGCGGACCGGTGGCGCATGGTTTTCTCACGCTGAGCCTGCTGCCGGCGTTCAGGAGCAAAGAGGATTACACGATCACGGGATTTCGCAACGTGGTAAATTACGGCGCCAACAAGCTGCGCTTCGTCGCGCCGGTGCCGGCGGGCGCCAGCGTCCACGCGCGCTCGCGGCTGATCGCGGTCGAGCCGCGGCCGCTGGGCACGATGCTCACGCGGGAGACGGAAATCCAGGTCGTAGGTCAGCAGAAACCCGCAGTGGTGTACGAAGCACTGGCGCTGTTCGTGAAGTAGAAGTTGCGGGCGGCGACGGAGAGCAGTGCATGGCGTATGAACAGATCGTTTACGAGGTCGCGGACAATATCGCGACGATCACGCTCAACCGGCCGGAGAAGCTCAACGCGTTCACCGACACCATGATGAGCGAGCTGATCGACGCGTTCGACAAGGCCGACGCGGACGACAACGTGCGCGCGGTCATCGTGACGGGCGCGGGGCGCGCGTTCTGCGCGGGCGCGGACCTGTCGGCGCCCGCCAGGACGTTCGGCTCGCCCGGCGAGGGCCGTCCGAAGCGGCGCTCGGCGATCGGAGCCGACGGCACTGTGGATTGGAGCAGCGAGGCGATTCGCGACGGCGGCGGACGGCTGACGCTGCGCATCTTCGATTGTCTGAAACCGGTGATCGCGGCGGTGAACGGAGCGGCGGTGGGCGTCGGCGTGACGATGCAACTCGCGATGGATGTGCGGCTGGCGTCGGAGAATGCGCGTTTCGGGTTCGTCTTCGCGCGGCGCGGGATCGTGCCGGAGGCGTGCTCGAGCTGGTTCCTGCCGAAAATTGTCGGCATCTCGCAGGCGCTGGAATGGACATTTACGGGTCGAGTGTTCGCGGCCGAGGAGGCGCTCGACGGCGGGCTGATCAAAAGGATCTACAAACCCGATCAACTCATTCCAGCGGCGCGCGCGCTCGCTCGCGAGATAGCGGACAACACCTCGCAAGTGTCGGTCGCGCTGATTCGGCAGATGTTGTGGCGGATGGCCGGCGCGGACCATCCGATGGAAGCGCACAAGCTGGACAGCCGCGGAATCTTTGCGCGCGGCCCTTCGGCGGATGCGAAGGAGGGCGTCGTGTCATTTCTGGAGAAACGTCCGGCAAAATTTCCCGACAAGATTTCGAAGGACCTGCCCGCGTTCTTTCCGTGGTGGCAGGAGCGCAAGTACAGCTAAGGCGCTCAAGCTTTGCGGCGGATGACGACGCGGACTTCGCCGGGACGCTCGGCCTTGACGACGGCGCGCTGGCGGTCGAGGTCCAGCTCGGCGTTGCCGTTGCCGCCGGACACTTCAAGCACGCATCCGCGCGGGTACTGAATGCGCGGCACGAAGATTTCGGTCGAGCGAGCGGCGGAAGGATCGGATTCGAACACGAACTCGAACGTGCCGCTGGCACGATCGAATTTCATCGTGCGCGGAATACCCTGTGTCGCCCGCGCGTACGGTCTGACGAAGCCGGCGAGCGCGCGGCCGCCGCTATCGAGGTCCGCCGGATCGGTCCGCTGGTCGCGTGAGAAGATACTCAGATCCTCCTGATTCCACCCGTCGCCAATAGCCAGATCGTTGCTATTGGATGCAGTATAGTTCCATTGCGTACTACTGATGAGCAGAGTATCGAGTGCATTATACATTAGATCGAGCGCGATGATGTGAGCAGTCCACGGCGCATCGCTGCGATCGCCGGCGTGAAAGGCGCGGTAGGCGCCGGCGCCATTCAAATCGAATGGAATTCCACATTCGCCGATGAGGGTGGGCGCGCCGCCGTTCATCGCCTTTGACATCCCGGCTATCTTGCCGAGCTGGCGTTCGTAGCGCGCCTGGATCTGTTCGGCGGCGGTCGCAATCTCGCCGGTCAACGCGTCGAGGCTGAAATTCGGACTAAACATCTTGGTCGCGAGCGTGACCACGTCGTACCAGTGACCGGAGGTGTCGCTGGTGGGGGGAGTCTCGGCGGGGAATCCCGGTCCGAAAAAACCCGAGAGCGGATCGAGCTCGGCGAACAGGATCCAATCGGGATTAATCCGGCGAATATTTTCGGCAACGCGCGCGAAAAATGGCCCCATGTAGTCTTCGATGAAGTTGACCTTGCGATCGCCGACGCGTTGGAAAAAGTCGTCGCGCAAAACGTGGAAAGTGCCGTCGTTATTGAGCCGCCACGCGCCCGCATCCTGGAACGGATCGCTTTGGCCGCTTGTCCAGATCGAGATGCGCTCGGGATTGATTGTCCGATCTTGTTTGTGGACCACGGCGTTCGCTTTCGCTGCCGGATCGAACTCGAGCGCCGGTATCGAGCGCGCAACTCCATGCGATACCAGCAAGCCGTCGAGCGGCGACCACGCCAGACCCGGCATCGCAGGGTTGGGGTTGGTGTTGCTTGGCCCGAGATGGCGATAGGCGAGTGATTGTCCGATCCATCCGGGGGCCGGTTCGTTGAGCGAGTCAAAGCCCATCACGTTGGGCAAATCGCGGATCCGGCGCGCGACCTCGCGCTGCGCTCCGAGGTAGTGATCGAGCATGTAGTCCTGCACGTTGACGCCGTCGATAGTCAGTCCGGGGGCGAAGTCGCGGCCGGCAAAAAACAAGGTCCACATGATGCCGTTGGTGGGACGGCGCGCATTCTGCGGCCAGCTCATGGTCGGGTAGCGATCCTCCTGGCGGCCGCCGCGCGCATAGTCATATAGATGTTGCATTACAATAGCGCATCCCGACTCGGCGAGCCGGCGATAGTCAATTCCAACTTTCTCGAATAGCCAGCAGGGCGCGCCGTCGCCACCGGTCATTCGGCTCCAGACATCCTGGTGAAAATCCACGAATACGTAGAAGCCATAGTCACCGGCGAGCCGGCACAACTCGGCGAAGTAGTCGAGGTACGCGGCGTCGTAGTCGCGCGGGCCGCGATGCTCGACGGCTTCCCAGGTGGTCAGCAAGCGCAGGCAATTGAAGCCCCACGCGCGCAGGCGCGAGAAGTGTTCGCCGGCTTCGCCAATCGGAAACGGACGGCCGATGAAGGAGACCTCGCGATGGTTGGAAAAGTCGCAGCGAAAATTGGTGCCGCCGTCGGGGTAGGGGACCTTGCAATCGCCGCCCAGATTGACGCCGCGCAAAATAACGCGGCGGCCGTGTTCGTCGAGGAACCATCGTCCTTCGATGTGCAGCCGCGGCAGACCAGCCTTTGGCATTCGATTCACTCCGTGACGCGAGGTTGACGCAATGCCCGCTCGCCCGTCAAGCTGCACAAGCATATGGCCGCGAGTTGGCGAGAGAGCGAGATAATTCCGAGCCTGTTCGTCGGCGATCTTCAGGACGCGCTCGAGTTTGAGGGGACAATTATCAGCGTGCTTCCCGACGTGGCGGAAATCGAACCGCCGCAGGCGATCCACATGCCGTTGCTTGCCGATGGGGTCGCGTCGCTCGACCGGACGGCGGCGCTGATAGACGAAGAACTCGCGCTGGGGCATCGCGTGCTGGTCCATTGCGAGGAGGGATGCGAGCGCGCGCCGCTGGTGGTGGCATGGTTCCTGAAAACGAAGCGCGGCAAGACGCTTGACGAAGCGTACGCGCTGTTGAAAAGCCGGCGGCCGATCATCGAAGACCGGCGGCGCTGGCTGGGTATCCACAATCGATAGCCACATCCAAGTTGTTCGCGATGAATTGACTATTTGACGGCGACGGCTCACGCTGGCGGCGTAGCGTTGACGCAAGGCTCATGGCCAATTTTCTCAACAGCGCGCTCGAGTACTTGGGAACCGCGCTCAGGAATGTAAGAGCGGCGTTTCATCCCTCGAGGCCATGGGTTGCGCGCGCGCGCGAGTTGGGGAGTTCGCGGCGGGTGCGCAAAATCGGGGTGATCGTCGTCGCGGTCGTGCTGTTTGCGGACCCGGCGGCTTACCTGGCGGTTCCGCCGGTGTTGCGCCACGTCATGACCGGCCCCGTCGCGGGCAGCATCCATCGCCAAGTGAGCGTGGGCAAAATCCGATTCAATCTCTACGCGCTGAGGCTCGACGTGGACCATTTGCACGTTGGCGAGCGCGACAGTCCGAAACCGTTCGTCGATATTGGGCATCTGAGAGTGAAGGTTTCGTGGACCTCGATTTTCAGATTTGCGCCGGTAGTCGGCGAAGTCGTGGTCGAGCGGCCGGCGATCCATGTGGTTCGGGAGTCGCAGCAGCGCTTCAACTTTTCCGACCTGCTCGAGAGCGCGCCGGCGCCGGAAAAACCGAAACCGGCCGCGCCCAGCGCGCCGATGCGATTCGCGGTTTCGAATATTCAACTGCGCGATGGCGAAGTGACATTCGACGATCAGCTGCTCGGCAAGCAGCACAAGGTCGAGCGGATTCAGATCAACGTGCCGTTTATCGCGAACCTGCCCGCCGACGTGGACGTGTTCGTCGAGCCGCTGCTGCAGATGGTGATCGACGGCAGCCCGATGCGGATTGCGGGCGTGGCCAAGCCGTTCGAGGCGACGCACGACTCGGTGGTTGACCTGAAACTGCATCGGCTCAACCTGCCGCTTTACGTCAGCTACGCGCCGATGAAGCTGCCGGTTAAAATTCCGAAGGGGACGCTGTCGGCGGACGTGTACGTGCATTTCGTGCAGGCGCAGTCGCAACCCCTGATTCGCTTGAACGGAACGGTAGCGCTGGATCAGCTCGACGTTCGCGACCCGGCGGATGCGCCAATCGCCGCACTCAAACACGCCGAGGTGAAGCTGACCGACGTCGAGCCGCTGGGCGCGGTGTTCCATTTGCGATCTATCTGGGTCAATGGACTGCTCGCGCATGTCAGGCTCAATCCCGACGGGACCAACAATCTCACGTCGATTGCGAGCGGCAATGCGGCGCCGGCGAGTCCTCCAGCGCAAGCGGCGCCGGTGGCGGGCAACGTAACGCAGGCGGCGGCGCCGATCGCGGGAAAATCCACGGCGAAATCGCCAACCGATTTTTCGGTGGACTCGTTCGATCTCACGAACAGCGCGGTGGAGGTCCAGGATAACCGCGGCGAGACACCGGCGGCGGTGGCGGTGGATGCGCTTGGGGTCAGGCTTAAGAATTTCCGGACGGTGGGGGGAGTGCCCGCGTCTGTCACCGTTAACGGCAAGATTCGCAGCGGCGGCGCGATCGCGGTCAAAGGCGCGCTCGATCTGGCGCATTCGCTGCTCACGACGGAGGTGTCGATCGATCAGATCGACTTGCCGGCGCTGCAGCCGTTCGCTCAGTCGGTGCTGGCGGCAACGATCGCGTCGGGCAATCTAAACGCGAAGGCCAGCGTACAGACGCATTTCGCCGGCGATCATTTCAACGTGCACGCGGAACCGGCGACCGTCGCAATCGAAAATTTCGCGATGGACGCGCCGCGCGAACGCGAAAAACCGGTGCAGTGGAAAAGTCTGAGCGTGGCGATTGGACAGTTCGACCTGGCTGCACATCAGGCGACAGTCAGCGCGGTGCGCAGTGACGGGATGCATCTGTTCGTTCGCCGCGAGCGCGGCGGGAAATTGAGTCTCGCCTCGCTGATGCGCGGCGGCCCGGCGGCGCCGCCGCCTGGACCGGTTTGCGCGCCGCCCTCGCAGAGTTGGCGATATCAGATCGCGTCGGTCGCGATGGAACAGACCGACGCCACCTTCGAGGACGACAATGCGCCGCAACCGGTCAAGGCGGCCGTAGCGCCGTTGAATCTGCATCTGAAAGATGTGTCGAGCGACTTCAGCAAACCTTTCGCAGTCGAGGTTGACGGCACGCTGAATCGCACGGGCACTTTCAAAGTCACCGGAATGGCCGCGGTCGCGCCGCTGAAGGCCGATCTGCGGGTTGCGACAAAGCGCCTGGATTTGGCATTTGCGGATCCCTATGTCAGCAGCAGGCTGAACGCGACGATCACCAGCGCGAACCTGACGATGGACGGCGCGGTCGGCCTGGAGCAGGCGGGCAACGATTTTCTCGTCAGCTATCGTGGCGACGCGTCGCTGGGCAGCGTGAGGATGCTCGACAAGCTGACCAACGCTCTCTTTTTCAGAATGAACGCGCTCAACGCTAGTAAAATCGACTTCGCGCTCGGAAAAGGTCCGCCGAAGGTGCATGTCGGCGAGCTTGCGCTGTCGAATTTTTATTCGCGGGTCATTCTCAACAGCACCGGCAAGTTGAATCTGAAAGACATCACCGCGAGCCCGCAGGAAGCGCCTACGTCACTGACGCGAGCCACGGGAGAGCCGGGCTCGAAGGGTGCGGTTCCGGTGGCGCCGGCATCGACGCCGACTCCGGCTGCCGCACCGAGTCCGGCAGCCGCGACGGCTCCTGAAGCGGCTCCGGCGGCATTGCCGAGTCCTGCGGAGCCGTACGCGGGGCAGCCGATGAACGCCGACATCGAGTTGAACAAGATCACGCTCAAAGGCGGCAAAGTCGATTACACGGACAACTTTATCAAGCCCAACTACACGGCGAATCTGACCGATATGGAGGGCAAGGTCGGCGCGTTCGGAACAAAATCCACATCGCCGGCGGAAGTTTTACTCGACGGGAAAATCAACGGGAGCGCGCCGATCAACATCGATGGGTCCATAAATCCGCTCGCGCCGACTGCGTTCGTCGATATCAAGGCGAAGGCGAACGGTATCGAACTGACGGGCCTCACCCCGTACTCGACCAAATACACCGGCTATCCGATCGTCAAAGGCACACTGACGGTCGATGTTCATTATCTGCTGGACCAGGGAAAGCTGACGGCCGAGAACCATATTTTCATCGATCAACTGACGTTCGGCGATCACGTGGAGAGCCCGGATGCGACGAATCTGCCGATTCGATTCGCGGTCTCGCTGCTCAAGAATTCGAAGGGAGAAATCGACTTGCGAGTGCCCGTGTCGGGGTCGCTCTCGGATCCGCAATTCAGCATCGGCAGCGTCATCTGGAGCGCCTTCATGAACCTTCTCGTCAAGGCCGTGACGTCGCCATTCTCGCTGATAGCGGCGGCGTTCGGTGGTGGCGAGCAGCAAGACCTCGGCTACATAGAGTTCGCGCCGGGCTACGCGCGGCTAACGCCGGATAGTCAAAAGAAACTGGATACGGTCGCGGCGGCGTTGGCGGATCGAACCGCCTTGAAGCTCAACATCTCGGGACGCGTCGATCCGAAATTCGACAAGGACGGCTACCGCGAAGCGTCACTGGAGCACAGCATCGAGGCGCTCAGACGCAAGGATGAGGGAGACGGCGCGGATGCGAATGCGAAAAGCGCGGCGCTGTCGACGGCGGACTACAACAAGTATCTGGCGCGAGTTTATAGCGCGGGAAAATTTCAGAAGCCGCGCAACTTCATCGGGTTGGCAAAGACGCAGCCGCCCGACGAGATTAAAAAGCTAATCCTCGCCAACACTCAGGTGAGCGATCAGGATCTTCAGCAGCTGGCGGACGCGCGCGCAAACGCCGTGCGCGCGTATCTGAGTACGAAACAGGTCGATGCGGCGCGGATGTTCATAATCGCGCCGAAGCTGAACGCCGACGGAATCAAGGATCAGGGCAAGACGACGCGCGTCGATCTATCGCTCGAGTGACCTCGTCCGGGCGATAGCTAGAGCGCGCCGAGATGGCGATCGGGGATCGCGTCCCAGGCGCGGCGCTCCTGGTCGCGAGGCGCATCCTCGAGTTTGGTATTGGCGCCGAAGACCATCGTTGGCCGGCGCGCCTCGGTATAACCCGTCCAGGTACCGACGCTCGCGCAGCCTGGATCGCCTGATCGTGCGAATGCCAGCCACGCGTCCTGCATCTGAACCGCCAGCTTTTCCGCGGCCGGGCCGGCCCCTGTGAATGCGGTCATCCCGGGCAAGTGATTGGTGCCGAAGACGAAGCCAAGCTCGAGTGCGTGGCAGCATCCGAGCACGCCGTGCATCGCGGGCGATGGCCAGGTGAAGAGATAACTGAAAACGCGCGGATCGTGGCGTCCCTGAACCTGCGCGAGGCGCACGCCGGGGATGCGGAAAACCCGGTCAGTCTCGATTGCGGTGAACAGCTCGGCGGGCGTGACGGACTCGCCACGCGCGGCGCGAGCCTTTTCGTAAGTATCGATGAGGGCATCGGCGCCACGAGCGGTCAAGCGCCCGCTGATACGCGCGCCCAGGCCGCCGCGGTCGAGCTTGTGCAACGAAGGATCCATCAAGGAGAACAATTTCCATTCCTCGAGCGTAGAACCGACCATCACGGCCACGCCCGACGCCGAGCCGTCGGCCACCATCTCGATCGCGGCGCGCGGCACCAGCGTACCGTCAGCTACCGGCTGATACGCCATCCCGAGTTCGGGGTCGGGCGTCTTGCCAGCGTCGAGGAGAGTGCCGGCGAGCAATTGCGCAGGCGTCAACGCGCGGATCGCGGCGTCGTCGCCGGGGTGCACACCGAGCTTCGACAAGACTCTCTCTGCGGTGCGATTGGCGCGCGCGACCGCAGCACCGGTGTGGCTCGCTCCGCTTTGCGGTATCGCTTTGTGGAACAGGCCGCGCGCCGACGGCATCGCCAGGATAGTTCCGACGCTCATGCCGCCGGCCGATTCACCGAAGATGGTGACGTTGCCGGGGTCGCCGCCGAACTCGGCGATATTGTCGCGGACCCACTTTAGCGCCGCGACTTGATCGAGAATTCCTTCGTTGCCGGTCGCTGGAATCTTGCCGTTGGTCACGTCGGCCAGGCGCATGAAGCCCAGTGGGCCGAGGCGATAGTTGACGGTGACGACGACCACGTCACCGCGCCGTGCGAGCACGGAACCGTCGTAAAGAGCCTGCGAGCCGGAGCCGATGGTGAAGGCGCCGCCGTGAATCCAGACCATCACGGGCCGGCGCTTGCCGTCGAGCGCGGGGGTCCAGACGTTGAGGTACAGGCAATCCTCGGATTGTTCACCATCAACCACCATCGCGGAGAGTGCGCTAAGCATCACTTGGTTCTGATGAGCCACCGCGCCAAAGCGACGCGCGTCGCGCAGCCCTGTCCACGGCCCGGGTTTCTCGGGCGCGAGCCATCGGCGCGCACCGACCGGGGGAGCCGCAAACGGCACTCCTTTGAAGACGAATAGTCCGCCCTGATCGTCGCCTTCGAGCTTGCCTTGATGGATGGAAACAGTCGCACTCATGTGGATGAACCTCGATGCGAGAATTGCGGGGATTCTCGCAGAATCCATATGCAGTTCACAAACGCGCGGCGCGTGCGCCCGGTCAAATCCCAAAACGGCACACCTCGCGTCTAATCGCGCCGTGGGTTGCGCTAATTGATGAGCGATCGGGGTTTTTTCTCCGGTTATGCGACAAATTTTCGGGCATTGGACTTGCTTCAATCAGGTAGATCCCGGCGGTGGCCAGGGACGGGAAGGAAATCGATGGGCGCTTCGCCCAAGCAGAACGATTTGGCCTTGCGTGACTTGGCCTCGCAAGAGAGCAAACGCCAGCCTGACCAGTTGAACGCCGAAGCTTTGACTTCGGGCGAGCTGGCACGTGCGCGGGCGCGCAATACTTTGTTCGATTTGCCCGTCGTGGACGAAACCGTAATCAGTTTGTCGCGGGTGGCTGCGCTGCTGATTGTCTTATTCAACCTGGTTTATGCAGCGGAGCACCGTTACACGGCCGGATCGACGTTCGATGCGACACAGAGCCTTATTTTGGCGAGCGCCGCCATCGGGGTGGCGTTTTTTCTGCTCACCTTTACCGCCGCGATACCGCGCTATTGGCGCCAGATCGCCGTCTTCGTCTTCGCCGCGTTAATGGTAACCAACACTGCGATCTGTGCCGAGTCGATGCGCGTCGAGCCGCTGTTCGTGTCGGTGCTTGTCATCGTGGTCGGCACGGGGGCGCTGGCGCCGTGGGACTGGCGTTGGCAGGCGGCGATTAGCGGTATCGGGATAACTTGCTTTTACGTCCTCGGGCGCGCGCATGGGGTGGTTGATTCCGATCCCTTTATGCATTGGCTCGGACTGGCGAACGCAGTCGGGCTCGCGCAGTCGAACGTCTATTTGCAGATGAAGAATCGGCGCGAACTCGCGCAAAACCTCGAAGACCGGCGCGGCAGCGATCGGAAACTCAGGGAGAGCGAAGAGAAGTTCCGGCAGATTTTCGAGCAAAGCGGCGACATAGTCATGGTCAGCAGCCTCGATACCGGCAGGATCCTCGAAGTCAACAACCAATTCGTCAAGCGCACCCGCTTGCCGCGGGAGCTGGTGGTAGGCCGGCGCTCTATCGACTTGAATTTCTGGGTGGAGCCGGCCATCCGCGAGCAATGCGCGAAGGAGCTGCGAGAGCGCGGCTCGGTGCAAAACGTCGAGGCCCGGCTCATCGGCGTCGACCCCGCTCAACCGACGACCGCACTGATTTCCGCGGTCGTGGTCCGGCTCAACAATCAGAACTGCGTGATCAACGTGGTCCATGAAATCTCGGACATCAGAGAAGCGGAGCGCAAGGTGCGCGACAGCGAGGCCACGCTGCGCAAGATCTTCGACGCGAACCTCGATGCGGTGACGATCACCGATCCGATGACGCGGCGTTACATCGACGTCAACCACGAATTCTGCCGCGCGACGGGCTTTAGCAGAGAAGAGGTGCTGGGCAAGACTTATTGGGAGGTCGGCGTATGGCCGAGCCGCGAGGAATCGGACATTTTTTCGGCGACTCTGACCCGAACCGGAGAAGTCCGCAACATGCGGGCCAATTTTTTCGCCAAAGATGGAAGCCTAATCCCATGCCTGATATCCGGGGTGCTGCTGGAGCTGAACGGCAAGCTGAGCTGCCTGACAATCACACGCGACATCAGCGATCTCGTGGCGGCGGAACAAAAGCTCAAGGACAGCGAAGCGATGTTGCGCGAGATATTCGACTCGAGCATCGATAACATCTCGCTGACTGCCATGCGCGACGGCATCATCATCGATGTGAACAATGAGCTGGTGCGATCGCTCGGGATCGCAAAAAACGACCTCGTCGGCAAGACCTTCACCGATCTCAATGTCTGGGCCAGCACCGAGCGGCTCGATCTCTTCGTCGAAATCCTGATCAAACAGCGCGAGGTGCGGGACTTCAAAGCCGTCTTCCACACCATCGACGGCAGAACTTTCCCGGCGCTGATCTCGGCGGTCGTGCTTGAGCTCGGCGGACGCGAGTGCGTGCTGTCGGTCACGCGCGATATCACCGACCTGGAAGCGGCGCGACAGAAGGCAGAGGCGGCATCGAGCGCGAAGACCGAATTCCTCTCCAGCATGTCCCACGAGATTCGCACGCCGATGAATGCGATCCTCGGGATGGCCGACCTGATGGGCGAGAGCGACCTCGATTCGGAACAGCGCCGTTACCTCGATACCATCGTCAGCAACGGCAACGCGCTGCTCGAACTGATCAACAGCATCCTGGATCTTGCCCGAGTCGAGAGCGGGCGCTTGAAGCTGGAGGCCGTTGAGTTCGGCGTTGCCGAGTTGACCGAGAAGGTGGCAGATACTCTCGCGGTGCGCGCCCACGAAAAGGGAATCGAACTCGCGGTGCGATTCGGCCGCGGTCTGCCGCCCATGCTGGTGGGCGATCCGCTGCGGCTGCGCCAGGTGCTCATCAACCTGATCGGCAACGCGATCAAATTTACCGCGCGCGGTGAAGTCGTGATTGACGTCGCGCTCAATCCCGGCCAGTCCAACCCGGGCAGCCTTCTATTTTCGGTGCGCGACACCGGCGTCGGGATACCGCCGGACGTGCTGCCCAAGGTTTTCTCCGCCTTCACCCAGGCCGACTCATCGACCACGCGAAAATACGG
>VFSW01003125.1_pt1 | contig 24836 bp, 19 predicted proteins | sample 5358111 | NCBI WGS metagenome assembly VFSW01 (sample SAMN11554181, study PRJNA540505) | mine drainage metagenome | isolation source: sediment from site ElyBrook_90M | place: USA: Ely Copper Mine, Vershire, VT | collected 2017
GCCTCGCCCCGCCCCCCGCGCCCGCGCCGCCTCGGGGGCCGTCGGCGGGCCAATCGCCCCTGGTATACTTCCCCGGTCCGGGAACCGAGGAACCCCGGCGGCCCGAGTCCCAACAACCTCAAGGAGTGCACGTTGCCCCAGGAAGGCGTGCAGTTCGCCCCGTGAGACGAACCACCACCTTCGCTCCCCCGGGAGCCACCGCAGCTCCGACGGAGGAGCAGTCTATCCAGGTCCCCGGCCTGTGGGCCGAGGGCCTTTTGATTTCTCGGGAGTCCGCGCTTGTCTTTGGACGCGTGGACGACCTCAGTCACCTGGCACCCTCGAGCGCCGTGAGCCGGGGCCAGCACCGTGGGGAGATCTAGATGCCGGCTACCGTGATCGTCGGTCTGCAGTGGGGCGACGAGGGCAAGGGCAAGACCACGGACTTCCTCGCCGAGGACGTCACCGCGGTCGTCCGCTACCAGGGCGGTGACAACGCCGGCCACACCATCATGCTCGGCGAGGAGGTCTTCAAGCTCCACCTCGTCCCGTCCGGCGTGCTGTATCCGCACATCACGCCGATCATCGGCAACGGCGTCGTGGTCAACCCGGCCACTCTCATCTCGGAGCTGGACATGCTCGCCGGACGCGGCCTGGAAGTGGATCGCGTGCGCGTGAGCAAACACGCCCACGTGATCATGCCGTACCACATCGCCCTGGACGGAGCGATGGAGGCGCGCCTCGCGAAGGCGGCCGTGGGGACCACCAGACGCGGAATTGGGCCGGCCTACGCGGACCGGGCCTGGCGCATCGGCATCCGGATGGAAGACCTGCTCGACGCTTCCGCGCTGCGGAGCAAGCTCGCCCGCATCCTGCCCGAGAAGAACGCGACGCTCCAGCGCCAGCATCGCGTCGAGGGCTTCGACCTCGAAGACCTGGTCAAGCAGGCGGTCGAATGGGGCAGGCGTCTCGAGCCCCAGATGGCGGACACCACCCAGCTGGTCCAGGAGCGCCTGGCCCGCGGGGAGCACCTGCTGTTCGAGGGCGCACAGGGCACGCTGCTGGATCTCGACCACGGCTCGTACCCCTTCGTCACGAGCTCCAACCCCATTGCCGGCGGCGCGTGCACGGGCGGCGGCATCGGGCCGCTCCAGGTCGACGAAGTCCTCGGCGTGATGAAGGCCTACGCCACGCGCGTCGGCGCCGGGCCGTTCCCGACGGAGCTGAGCGACGCAATCGGAGAAGGCATCACGGATCGAGGCCGCGAGTTTGGCACGACCACCGGCCGACGGCGCCGGGTCGGCTGGTTCGACGCGGTGCCGCTCCGCTATGCCGTGGCGGTCAACAGCGTCAGCTCGATCATGCTCAACAAGATCGACATCCTCTCGGGTCTCGACGAAGTGCTGATCTGCATGGCCTACGAGGTCGACGGCAGGCGGGTCGACTGGTGGCCGTCCGACGCTGACGTCCTGGCACGCGCGAAGCCGATCTACGAGCGCTTCCCCGGCTGGACCGAGCCGCTCCACGGCTGCCGGAACATGAGCGACCTGCCGGAGAACGCGCGCCTCTACGTGGACGCGGTCGAACGGCTTTCGGGCGCACCGATCTGCCTGGTCTCGGTCGGTCCCGAGCGCCACCAGACGATCGAACGGCTGCCCAGGCCGCAGCGGCCCAAGCCACCGATCGCGTTCGGCGGCGCCAGCGTGTCCGCCCCGGCGGCCGCGGCGAAGTGATGAGCTCGCGGCAGCCGGCGGGAGAGCGCGTGGCAGTCGGGCCTTCGTGCGTCCTGGTTATCGGCGGGGGCGGACGCGAGCATGCCCTGGCCTGGAGCCTCGCCCGCGAAAGGTCCGTTGTCGGCGTGCTGGTCGCGCCGGGCAGCGACGCCATCGCGGCCGAGCCAAAGGTGAGGTGCTTCGCGGGAGTGTCCGCGACGGACGCCGCGGCGATCGTGGAACTGGCCACGCGAGAGGACGTGGACCTGGTCGTCGTGGGCCCCGAGGCTCCGCTCGCCGCCGGAGTCGCCGACGCGCTCATCGACGCCGGAGTGCCCGTCTTCGGACCCATTCGCGCCGCCGCCCGGATCGAGTCGAGCAAGGCGTTCTGCCGGGAAGTTGCCGAGGCGGCCGGCGTCCGGATGGCCCAGGGCCGCGACTTCGCCGAGCTCGAGCCGGCCGTCGCCTACGCCCGCGAGCTGATCGAAGCGCCGGGCTCGTGCGGCGTCGTGGTCAAGGCGGACGGCCTGATGGCCGGCAAGGGCGTCACCGTCTGCGACGACTTCGAGACCGCGGAGACGGCGATCAGGTCTCTGTTCCAGGGCATTCCGGCGCAACTGTCGGCGGCGCCGCTGGTGGTGATCGAGGAGCGCCTTCGCGGCCTGGAGGCCAGTCTGATCGCCCTCTGCGACGACCACGACGCGCTGGCTCTGCCGCCCGCCCGCGACCACAAGCGCCTGCTCGACGGCGACGCCGGCCCGAACACCGGCGGAATGGGAGCCTACAGCCCGGTGCCGGATCTGCCGGACAGCCTGTGCGCAACTCTCCTCGACGTGATCCACAAACCCGTGCTGGCCGAGCTCGCCCGCCGCGGCGCGCCCTTCCGCGGCGCCCTGTATGCCGGCCTGATGCTCACTCCCGAAGGCCCCGTACTTCTCGAGTTCAACGCCCGCTTCGGCGACCCCGAGACGCAGGCGATCCTGCCCCGGCTGGCCGTGCCTCTGAGCCCGCTGCTCTACGGCGCCGCTCAGGGAAATCTGGCGGGGACCGCCGCCAGCCTGGGCATCTACGAGAGGCTGCTGCCCACGACCGGGGACGCGGCCGTGGCCGTAGTCCTGGCGGCCGCGGGATATCCGGAGACACCCCGCCGGGGCGACGACATACATGGCCTGGACGAAGCGGCCGCCGGAGCGGTGGTCTTCCATGCGGGTTCGCGGCGAACCGCGTCCGGCTATCAGACCGCGGGCGGGCGGGTCCTGGCGGTCGTGGCGCTCGGGTCCACGCTTCCGGCCGCTCGCGCCTGCGCTGAAGCCGCGGCGGACCACGTGACCTGGGACGGTATGCAGCGCCGCCACGACATCGCCGCGAGCTTGCCCGGAGCGCACGATGCCGGCACTCCGGCTCCGATCAGGGCCGCCGATTGGGACCTCGAAGACGCCACAGCCGGCACGGCCCCTGACGCCGCCCACGGAGAGCCCGGCCGATGATTCCTCGCTACACGCTCCCTGAGATGGGTTCGATCTGGACGGACCAGGCCCGCTTCGAGCAGATGCTGCGGGTCGAGATCGCCGTCGCGAGGGCACAGGTCGGCCGCGGGCTCGTCGGCGCCGACGCGGTTCGGGCGATCGAGTCGCGGGCGCGGGTCGACGTCGACCGGATCGCCGAAATCGAGAAGACCACCGACCACGACGTCATTGCGTTCGTCAGCCAGGTCGCGGAAACCGTGGGCGAGGAGGGCCGCTTCCTCCACCTCGGCCTGACCTCCAGCGACGTCGTGGACACGGGGCTGGCGCTCCAGCTCCAGGCCGCCGGGCGGCGGCTGATTGAAGATGCCGACGCACTGATCGCGGCGCTGGTGGAGCGGGCACGCAAAGAAGCCGGCACGGTGATGATGGGCCGCACTCATTCGGTCCACGCCGAGCCGACCACGATGGGCATGAAGATCGCCGGCTGGGCCTTCGAGATTGCCCGCGACCGGGCCCGGCTCGCGGCCGCCGCGGATGACGCGGCCACGGGCAAGATCTCCGGACCGGTTGGCACCTACAGCCACCTCGAGCCGGACCTCGAGGAGGAAGTCCTCGCCGCGCTGGGCCTCCACCGCGACCCGATCTCCACCCAGATCGTCCAGCGCGACCGCCACGCCGCCCTGCTGGCGGCCATCGCCATCACCGGCGGCAGCCTCGAGCGGATCGCGACCGAGATCAGGAACCTCCAGCACACAGAGATCGGCGAGCTGATGGAGCCGTTCCGAGCCGGCCAGAAGGGCTCGAGCGCGATGCCGCACAAGCGCAACCCCATCCTGTGCGAGCGGATCGCGGGCATGGCCCGGCTGCTGCGCGGTTATGCGGCCGCGGCGATGGAGAACCAGCCGCTCTGGCACGAGCGCGACATCAGCCACTCTTCGGCGGAGCGGGTGCTGCTCCCCGATGCCACGATTTTGCTCGACTACATGCTCGTCAAGACGCGCGGGCTGATCGAGCGTCTGGTCGTTCGGCCGGAGCGGATGCGGGAGAACATCGAGCGCGGGCTCGGCCTGCACTGCTCGAGCCGGGTTCTGCTGGCGCTCGTCGAGCAGGGCGGCCTTTCGCGCGAGGATGCCTACGCCATCGTCCAGCGCAATGCCCTCCGGGCGGCCGACGAGCGCCGCCAGCTGCGCGACATGTTGCTCGCCGACCCGGAGGTCGCCGAGCGCCTGTCCGACGAAGCGCTCGACGCCTGCTTCGACGACGCCCACTTCCTCCGCAACGTCTCGATTGCCCTTGCCCGCCTCGACGATCTGGTCCCAGCCGCAAAGGAGGCCGCGAGTGTCCACTGAGACCATCAATCCAAGGGATCCGCAGGATCCCCGCGATCCGCGAGCCAAAGGCCACACGCTGCAAGGCGCCGGCGGCTTCATGAGATCCGGCAAGGTGCGCGACCTCTTCGACGTCGGCGGCGGCGCGGCCGACGGCCGGCTTCTGCTCGTCGCGAGCGATCGGCTTTCCGCGTTCGACGTGGTCCTGCCGACGCCCATCCCGGACAAGGGCCGCGTTCTCACGGGCCTGTCGCGTTTCTGGTTCGCCGAGACCCGGGACATCATCCCGAACCACCTGCTGGGTACCAGCCCGAACGACCTGCCCAAGGACTTCACCGATGCCGCCGGCAAAGCCGAGCTCAAGGGCCGGATGATGCTCTGCCGCAAGGCGAAGGTGCTCCCCGTCGAGGTCATCGTCCGCGGCTACGTCGCCGGCTCGGGCTGGAAGGACTACAAGCGGACCGGGTCGATCTGCGGGATCGAGCTGCCGGCAGGGCTGCGCGAGTCCGATCGGCTGCCCGAGCCGATCTTCACGCCTTCCACCAAGGAAGAGGTCGGGCACGATCAGAACATCGGCTTCGACGCGATGGTCGAGCTGGTGGGCGGTCCGGTCGCCGAGAAGGTGCGCGAGGTCGCCCTGGCGTTGTATCGACGCGGTGCCGAGGTAGCCGAAAGGGCCGGCATCCTCGTCGCCGACACCAAGTTCGAGCTTGGGACGGCCGTGGACACGGGCGAATTGATCCTGATAGACGAGGTCATGACACCCGACTCGAGCCGCTTCTGGGACGCCGCCGACTACGAGCCCGGCCGCGCCCAGGACAGCTTCGACAAGCAGCCCGTCCGCGACTGGCTCGAGCGCCAGCCCTGGGACAAGACGTACCCCGGCCCGGAGCTTCCGGCCGAGATCGTTGCCGACACCCGCCGGCGCTACATAGCCGCGTTCGAACGCATTACCGAAGCCCGCTTCGATCGCTACCTGCAGGAGGACGTGATCGCTTCATGAGTGACTTCAGATTCGCCGTCAACGTGCTGCCCAAGCCCGGCATCCTGGACCCGCAGGGCCGGGCCGTGGAGCTGTCCCTGCCGCATCTGCACGTCACCAGCGTGTCGCGGGTGCGAATCGGCCGCCGGGCCGAGCTGACCGTCTCGGCCGAGACCGAAGCCGCGGCCCGCGACGTGGTCGAGGGCCTGGCGAAGGAGCTGCTCAGCAACCCGCTGATCGAAGTCTTCACCGTCGAGCTGCTCGAGGCCACCTCGTCGACCACGTCGGCCGCCGGAGCCGCCTCGTGAGGATCGGCGTCGTCACATTCCCCGGTTCGAACTCGGACGTCGATTCGCTCAACGCCGTGTCCGTGGCTGGCGTGGAAGCCGTCTCGCTCTGGCACGAGTCGCCCGACCTGCAGGGCGTCTCCGCCGTGATCCTGCCCGGCGGATTCGCCTACGGCGACTACCTGCGTGCCGGTGTCATCGCCCGCTTCAGCCCGGTGATGCGCGGCGTCTCCGAGTTCGCGGCCGCGGGCGGCCACGTCCTGGGCATCTGCAACGGCTTCCAGGTCCTCGCCGAGTCCGGCCTGGTTCCCGGTGCGCTCCTCCGCAACCGGTCGCTCCGGTTCGCCAGCAAGATCGTCGCGATCAAGCCCGAACGCCTCGATTCGCCGTTCACGCGGGCGGCCACGGGCGACCCGATCCACGTCCCGATAGCCCACGGCGAAGGCTGCTACTACGCCGACGACGCGACGCTCGATCAGCTCGAGCGCGACGGCCAGGTCCTCTTCCGGTACGTCCGCCCCGATGGAACGCCGGCACTGGATCCGGACGATCCGTCGAACCCGAACGGCTCGCTCCGGGCCATCGCCGGCGTCTGCAATGCCGCCGGCAACGTGGCCGGCTTGATGCCGCATCCGGAGCGAATGGCGGAGGCGATCCTGGGCACGGACGAAGGCATGCAGTTGATCCGGTCACTCGTGCTCAGCGCCGCGGAGTGGGAGGCGGCCGGAAGGCCGCCGGCGCGCGGCGGCCGCGTGGCGGAGGTGGCGAAGTGACCGACGTGAAGTCGACCACCAATTCAGTCGAGGTCACGCTGGAGCTGGCGGAATCGCTCGGCGTCACGGCGGGCGGGTTCGCCGTCATCCGCGAGAAGCTCGGCCGCGATCCCAACCACACCGAGCTCGCCATGTTCAGCGTGATGTGGAGCGAGCACTGCTCCTACAAGAGCTCCAAGCCGCTCCTCAAGACCCTGCCGACCCGCGGCTCCGGCGTCATGGCGGGCCCGGGCGACAACGCCGGAGTGGTCAGGATCGGCGACGGCCTGGCGGTGGCGTTCAAGATCGAGAGCCACAACCACCCGTCCGCGGTCGAGCCGTACCAGGGCGCGGCCACCGGCGTGGGCGGGATCCTGCGCGACATCTTCACCATGGGTGCCCGGCCGATCGCAGTGCTGGACGCGCTCCGCTTCGGCGACCCAACGGATCCGCGGACCAGGCATCTCGTCGACGGCATCGTCCGCGGCGTGGGCGGCTACGGCAACTGCGTGGGAGTCCCCACCGTCGGCGGCGAGCTGGTCTTCGACCCGAGCTACCAGGGCAACCCGCTGGTCAACGTCATGGCGATCGGGCTGCTCGAGGAGAAGAACCTGATCTTCGCCGAGGCGCCGGGCGAGGGGAACTATGTCGTCCTCTTTGGATCGACGACCGGCCGAGACGGCATCGGCGGGGCCAGCGTTCTTGCCTCCGCGACTTTCGCGGACAGCGACCCGAACAAGCGCCCGACCGTCCAGGTCGGCGACCCGTTCGCCGAGAAGCTGCTCATCGAGGCGTCCCTGGAGATGATCAGCCGGCGCCTCGTCGTGGGCATCCAGGACCTCGGCGCCGCGGGGATCACCTGTGCCAGCTCCGAGTCCGCGGACAAGGCGGGCACGGGCATCCTGGTCGACCTCGACGCCATTCCGCGGCGCGAGCCCGGCATGGCTCCGTGGGAGGTCATGATCTCCGAGTCGCAGGAGCGGATGCTCGCCACCTGCACGCCGGACCAGTTCGCGGCCGTTCGCGAGGTCTGCGAGCGCTGGGGAATCCCGATCGCGCTCGTCGGCCGCGTTACCACCGACGGCGACATCGCCATCGTCGAAGGCGGCGTGGACGAGGCCGGCCGCCCGAAGCCAGGCTCGACCGAGATCGCCCGGATCCCGGCAAAGGCACTCACCAGCGAAGCCATCGTCCACTACCGGCTGGCAACGCAGCCGACCCGGCGCCGGCAGGCGCCCGCGCCCGGCATCCCGCTGCAGGCCCAGGACGGGCTTCCTGAGCGTGGCATGGACCCGGCCGCCGTCCTCGTCGCCCTCCTCGGCAGCCCGAATCTCTCGAGCCGCCGCTGGGTCTACGAGCAGTACGACGCCTGCGTCCAGAGCAACACGATCGAGTGGCCGGGCCATGGCGCGGCCGTCCTCCGCGTAAAGGGAACCCGCAAGGCCCTCGTGGCCACGACGGACGGCAATCAGACCCTCAGCGCCATCGACCCGTTCCTGGGCGCCCAGATGTCGGTGGCAGAGGCCACTCGCAACGTGTCCATAACCGGGGCCCGGCCGCTGGGAATCACGAACTGCCTCAACTACGGCAACCCGGAGCGGCCCGAGGCCTTCTGGCAGCTCCAGGAAGCGGTCCGCGGCATGGGCGAGGCCTGCCGGGCTCTGGACATCCCCGTGACCGGCGGCAACGTCTCGCTCTACAACGAGTATCCGGGCGGCGCCATCTCTCCGACGCCGGAGATCGGGGTCGTGGGTCTGCTCGAGGACGTCTCGCTGCTGGTCCGGCCGCCGTTCACCGCCGCGGGCGACACGGTGATGCTCGTCGGCGACACCACTCCGGGCATGGCCGGCTCCGCGTACGCCGCGCTTGCCGGCCTGTCCGCGGAAGACGCGCCGCCGAACCTGGACCTGGAGCGCGAGGCCGCGCTGCAGTCCTTCATCCGCGAGGCGATCGGGCGCGGCCTGGTGGCTTCGGCGCAGGACGTCTCCGGCGGTGGCCTTGCGGTCGCGATCGCCGAGTGTTCCATCTGGAGCGGCCTGGGCGCGAGTCTGCGGCTGGGCGTCTCGGGCTCACCCGCGATAGAGCTCTTCGGCGAGAGCCCGTCCCGCCTGGTCCTGAGCTGCCGCCCGCGCCACGCCCCCGCGCTGGAGCTGCTCGCCCGCCAGTTCGGGTTGCACGCTCAGGCGCTCGGGACCGTCGGCGGCGATCGGCTGCGGATCGAGCTGACCGGTCAGGGCGCCACCGGAGCGGCGGAAGAGCGCGGCTCCCGCGTCGCCGACGCCCTGGACGTCTCACTCGCCGATCTCCGCCACACCTGGGAGCACGGCCTGGCCCGCGCCCTCGGAGTGGAATCCGGGAGCGGACACGGGCCGCGTCAAGAGACCGCAACCCCCGCGGGGGCCTAGGCCATGTGCGGCATCTTCGGCGCCGTAACACCGGGCTCGGATGCCGCGGGAATCGCCGCGCTCGGCGTGTTCTCGCTCCAGCACCGGGGCCAGGAGTCGGCCGGCATCGCCGTCAGCGACGGCGAGCAGCTGATGCTCTACAAGGAGCTGGGGCTCATCGCCCAGGTCCTCGACGAACGGCGGCTGCCCAGCCTGCGCGGCCCGATGGCGATCGCCCATTGCCGCTATTCGACCACCGGCTCGACCGTCTGGGAGAACGCCCAGCCGACCTTCCGGCTGGGCCGGAATCGATCGATCGCGATCGGCCACAACGGCAACCTGGTCAACACCCGCGAGCTGCTATCGCGCCTGGAGGGCGGCAAGACGCGGCTCCCGGCCACGACGGACACCGAGCTGCTGACCGCGCTCCTTGCCGACGATCCGGCCGATGACATCGTCGGGGCGCTCAAGCACGTCCTCCCGACCGTCCAGGGCGCCTACTCGCTGGCGATCCTCGACGAGAAGCGTGTCATCGGCGTTCGCGATCCGTTCGGCTTCCGGCCGCTGGTGCTCGGCCGCCTGGAGACGACCGAAGACGATCCGGAGGGCAAGCATTCGGGCGGTTGGGTCATCTCCTCGGAGTCGGCCGCCATCGAAGTCGCCGGCGGCACGGTCGTCCGCGACGTCGAGCCCGGCGAGATGGTGATCCTGGAGGAGGGACACGAGCCGGTCTCGATCCGTTTCGCGCCCGGGCACGAGCAGCTGTGCGTCTTCGAGCTGATCTACTTCGGCCGGCCAGACTCGTACATGCTCGGCCGCAACCTCTACGAGTCGAGGCGCCGGATGGGCGTCGCCCTCGCCGCCGAGTCGCCGGCCGACGCGGACCTGGTGATGCCGGTCCCGGACACCGGCGCGCCCGCAGCCGCGGGCTTCGCCGAGGGCTCGCGCCTGCCGTATCGCGAGGGCATGGTCCGCAACCGCTATTCCGGCCGCACCTTCATCCAGCCGAGCCAGCACATGCGCCAGCGCGGCGTGACCGTGAAGCTCAGCCCGCTGCGCGAGGTCGTCGCCGGGAAGCGGCTCATCGTCGTGGACGACTCGATCGTCCGCGGAACGACCACCCGCCAGATCGTGGCCCTGCTCCGCAAGGCCGGCGCCACGGAGGTCCACCTGCGGATCTCCTCGCCGCCGATCCATCACCCCTGCTTCTACGGCATCGACACCCAGATCGAGACGGAGCTGATCGCGTCCACTCACTCGGTGGAGGAAATCCGCGAGTTCGTCGGCGCCGATTCCCTGAGCTTCCTCTCGATTGAAGGCGTCCTTTCCGCGCTGGACCTGCCGTACGACCGCTTCTGCTTCGCCTGCTTCGACGGCCGATACCCGGTCCCGGTGCCCTACGACACGGCCCGCCACAAGTTCGTCCTCGAAGACGCGGACGGGGAGCCGGTCTCCCGCGGCGAGCTCGGGGAGCTGCGCCATGAGTGAGCGTGCCGGGGCCAAATCGGGCGGCGCCTGGGACGCCTACCGGGCGGCCGGCGTGGACATCGACGCCGGCGAGAGGGCCGTGGAGCTGATGCGCGCATCGGTGGCGGCCACGAGGCGGCCCGAAGTGATCGGCGGATTGGGCGGATTCGCTTCGGCGATGCGCCTGCCGGCGGGGCTTCGCGAACCCGTGCTCGTCAGCTCGACGGACGGCGTGGGGACCAAGACCGCGATCGCGATGGCGTTGGGCCGCTACGACACCGTCGGCCACGACCTGGTGGCCATGTGCGCCGACGATCTCGTCTGCGCGGGCGCGGAGCCGCTCTTCTTCCTGGACTACGTGGCGGTGGGCCGCCTCTTTCCGGAGCGAGTCGCCTCGATCGTGGCCTCGGTCGCCGACGGCTGCGAGCTGGCCGGCTGTTCGCTGCTCGGCGGCGAGACGGCCGAGCATCCGGGGTTGATGGATCCCGACGAGTTCGACCTGGCAGGCTTCTGCGTGGGCGTCGTGGAGCGCGACAGGTTGATGGACGGGACCGCGGCGCGGGCAGGGGACGCGCTGATCGGGATCGCCTCGTCCGGTTTGCACTCCAACGGCTTCTCCCTGATCCGCCGCATCGTCGCGGAGAACGACCTGGACCTCGCCGAGGACTATGCGCAGCTGCTCTGCCGGATCCTCGGCCCGGAGACCGCCGCGGAGCCAGAGTCGGAGGGACGCACGCTGGGCGAGGTCCTGCTGACACCCACGCGGATCTACTCGCAGGCGATCCTGCGACTCCGAAAGCGACTCAACGAGAAGGACGCCGACCTGAGAGGCGTGGCCCACGTCACCGGCGGCGGCCTTCCCGGCAACGTGCCGCGGATGCTTCCCGAGGTTCTGGGCGCGCACGTCTTTCCCGGCAACTGGCCGATGCCATCCGTCATGCGGCTCTTCGGTGCGCTGGGCGGCCTGTCGGGGTCCGAGCTGCGATCTACATTCAACGGCGGTCTCGGAATGGTCTGCGCCGTGCCCGCGGACGCGGCCGAGGCGGCCATTTGCAGCCTGGACGACGACGGCCTCGAGGCCTGGGAGGTCGGCGTCGTGAGCGAGACTGAAGCGCTGGGAGGGCGCTATTCGGAGTCCTGATCCGTCGGGTCGAACCGGCGTCACTGATGGAACTGGAGGAGGAGCGGCGTTGGCTCATCGGATCGCGGTGGGAGTGTCGGGAACGGGCAGCAACCTGCGTGCCCTGCAGGCCGCGTCGGTTCGCGGCGCGCTGGACGCGGAGATCGCCCTGGTCTTCGCCGATCGCGAGTGCGCGGCGCTGGATTGGGCGGTGGAGCAGGGGATCGAGACTCTGCTCGTGCCGGCGGCGCCACGGGGCGACGACGCGGCGCGCGCGGACGAGGACCGCATCCTCGCTGAGACGCTGACCGCGATCGCGCCGGAGCTCGTTGTGCTGGCGGGATATATGCGCGTCGTCGGCCCGGCCACTCTGGCTGCCTTTCCGAACAGGATCCTGAACCTGCATCCGGCCCTGCTGCCCTGCTTCCCCGGAGCTCACGCCGTTCGCGACGCTCTCGCCGCGGGCGTGAAGGTGACCGGCGTGACGGTGCATCTCGTCGATTCCTCGCTCGACGGTGGCCCGATCGTCCTCCAGGATTCGGTCACGGTTCTGCCCGGCGACACCGAGGAGACGCTATTCGAGCGGATCCACGCGGTCGAGCACCGGCTCCTGCCGAGGGCCGTCGGCCTGGCCCTTGCGGGCGCGCTGTCGATCGGTCCGGACGGTCGCAGCGTCCGGGTGGACGCCTCGCGGGCGGCCGAGAAGACGCCCGTTCCGCGCCGGGCCCTCCTGTCCTGCTCGGACAAGAGCGGCCTGGCCGAGTTCGCCGCCGGACTGGTCCGGCTGGGTTTCGAGCTGGTCTCGACCGGGGGCACGGCCCGGGCGCTCCGTTCGTCCGGACTGCCCGTGACCGACGTCGCCGCCGTGACGGGCTTCCCGGAGATGCTCGACGGCCGGGTCAAGACGCTTCATCCGCGCGTCCACGCCGGAATCCTGGCCGATCGACGCCTGGCCTCCCATCGGGAGGCTCTCGCCGCGGCCTCGATCGATCCATTCGATCTCGTCGTGGTCAACCTCTACCCGTTCGCGGCCGCGGCCGACAAGCCCGGCGTGCGCTTCGACGACCTGGTCGAGGAGATAGACGTGGGCGGGCCGTCGATGGTCCGGGCCGCGGCCAAGAACCACGCGAACGTGGCGATCGTGACGTCGCCGTCGCGGTACGCCGCCGTTCTGGAGGAACTCGAGTCTCGCGGCGCGATCGGGGAAGGGCTGCGCTGCGCTCTCGCGATCGAAGCCTTCCGGCACACCGCCGCCTACGACGCCCGAATCTCGTCGGAGCTGCCGGGGCGAATGGCCGCCGCCGGCATCGAGCTGCCCGACGAGCCGGGAATGCCGGGCAGTGCCGACCCGTATCCGCCGACGCTCGTTGTCGGCCTCGAGAAGGTCGAGACGCTTCGATACGGCGAGAACCCGCACCAGCAGGCGGTGCGGTATCGGCGCCCGGGGTCCACCAAGTGGGCCGGGCCGTTCGCGACCGGCGGCTCGATCCTGCAGGGCAAGGCCCTCTCGTACAACAACGTGCTCGACGCCTCCGGCGCGGATGCCCTGGCGCGCGGGTTGCGCGGCCCGGCCGTGGTCATCGTCAAGCACACCAACCCGTGCGGCGCCGCCGAGCGCGCGACCCTCGCCGAAGCGTGGCGCGACGCGCTCGCCGGCGACCCCGTTTCCGCCTACGGCGGCGTGGTCGCGGTCACTCGCGAAGTGGACGCCGCCACCGCCGAGGAGATGGCCCGGATCTTCCTGGAAGTGATAGTGGCGCCGTCCTTCTCCGCGGAGGCGCTCGACATCCTTTCCCGCAAGACGAACCTGCGGCTGCTCCTCGATCCGATCCTCCGGACCACGGAAGCGGCGCCGCCCCCGGATCCGCTTGGCTCGATCCGCGTGGCCGGCGGCGGCGTCCTCGTGACCGCTCCGGACGTTCTGCCGGACGATCCTTCGGCATGGTCGTGCGCTACGTCCCGGACCCCAACCGATCAGGAGCGCCGGGACCTGGACCTGGCCTGGCGCCTCTGCCGCGGCGTGGTGTCCAACGCGATCGTCCTGGTCAAGGACGGCATGGAGATCGGGCTCGGCTCCGGGCAGACGTCGCGAGTTGACGCGGCGCGGCAGGCCGTGGCCAAGGCGATCGCCTTCCAGGGCCCCGATGCGCTCCGAGGCGCGGCATGTGGCTCCGACGCGTATTTCCCGTTCCCCGATGCCGTGGAGGTCTGCCTGGAAGCGGGCGTAACCGCCTTCGCCCAGCCCGGCGGCTCCATTCGGGACGCGGAGGCGATCGCGGCGGCGGAGAAGGCCGGCGCCACGATGCTGATCACGGGCCGGCGCCACTTCCGCCACTAGCAATGCGGGCGGCGCGCGTCCCGATTTCCGGTTGGCGCCTCGCGGCAGCTCTGTGTGGTGCCCTGGCGCTCCTGGCCGTCGTCTTGACCACGGCCTTCATCTGGCGTTTCGGTCCCGCGGCGGGCGGCCCGGTCGCAAGCCCAACGACGTACCAGGGGTTCCCCGTCTACGAGGTCAATCCGGGCGCGAAGGGCTTGGATATCCACGTATGCCTGCAGGCCATACAGGACTACATCACCGCCCAACCCGATTGGGGCGAGGACTTTTCCGTGAACGGCCGACTCTACGAAGACTTCACCGGCAACCCGGAAGGCCATTTGGCCGCCCTTCGCGCCAGAGCCCCGGCCGACTGCCAGTTCTATGTGCGCATCGTCCCGATGTCCTCGACACAAGGGCGGGCGCTCCAGGCCCGGATAAGCGCGGACATGCCCTCCCTCATAGCGGCCGGAGTACCGGTCAATACGCTCGGCTTCGACCCGGTGAGTGACAAGGTCCAGGTCGGCATCTACCCGCTGACGGCCGAAGCCAGGACCGCAGTCGAGCGGCGCTACTCCGCGGACAAGGTGCAGGTGATCGAGCAGGAATCACTTCCGCCCACGGGATCCTAGGCCACCGATCCGGCCCTTCTCGCCGCCACGTCCCAGCCGGCCGACAAACGCTCCGGCTCGAATCAGGGCTATCTACGAGGCCATGTTCCGACTCGAACTCGAGCTGTGTTCGTTCGCCGACCTTGGCCGGCCGGGTGCGCTCGCGCGCCTCGGTCGGGCGCTCGATTCGGAGGTCCGCCTGGAGATCGGCCGGATGGATACGCACGAGTCGCTGCGAAACATGGTCGCGAGCGCGGAGGCGTACCTGTCCGACGCCGCCCCGGCGCTCGCGGATGCGGACGTCCTGTTCGAGCGTCGGGCGTTCCCCCGGTTCAGCGGCGAGTTGAGCGCGCCGTCATATCGATCCGGCGAACCGCCCGAGCAGCCGCACCGCCTCCGCGCCGAGATGGCCGAAGGCGACCGGGACTGGCTGCTCGATGACGAGAATCTCGACGCCTTCGGGGGATGGTTCGCCGGGTTGGCCGCCGCCTTCGACGCCTCCTACGGTTACGCTGCCGACCATCAGATGGCCCACCAGCAGGCCGGCGAGTTCGGCCGTCTCAGGCGCTCGGGCCACTTCGCCCCGCTGCCGCCCGGCCCCGAGAGCGATCGCCACTCGCTCCGGGACGTGTACTGGCTCAACTACTTCGGGCCGGCGTACGTGGAGCGCTGGGGTGGCCGCCTGTCCGGCCCCGGCGTGCGATCCGTGCCGACGGCCAACGGCGGAATCGTGATCTGGGCCACGCCGACGCCCTTCGTCTATCGGGAGGACGTGGCCTCGTTCATGGATTACGACTGGAAGAGGCCGTTCTACGACGCCCTGGGCCGCGACGCATTCGTGAACGCGGTCCTTCCCGCATGGGCTCCAAAGGTCCCCACGCGCGACGATCACCTCCGCGCGCTCCAGCCCGACCGGAGGTAGCGCGAACGCGCCGGGGAGCTGATCAATTCCCCGCCGCGGGCTGCCGGTGGAGGCGTCGGATCGTCTCGCAGTTGTTCGCGAGGTGCGCACCGTAGCGGGCTCCCGCCGCGTCTCGCGGTTGTTCGCGAGGTGCGTACACCAGAGCGCTTTGCGGGCGGGGCACCGGCTCCGGTGAGCTCCTCCACTCGAAACCGAGGCCCAACAACCCCGCAAGTCGGCGATCCAACCCGCCCGATCGGTCCGATTTGGATCGAAGACGGTCATTGCCGAGCCGTGAAGCCCGGTCCACGGCTCGCCGGGCGCGATCCTGTTCGCACCTTGCGAACATCCGCGGCATCTACCCGCCGATGGTCGAAGCCAGGGCCGATATCGAGCGGCACCACTCGGCCGGCAGGGTGGAGGTCATCGAACGGGAATCATTCCGGCTCACCTGATCCTGAGCCGGGCGCCTGTCGGCTCGGACGCGTCGTTTCCAGTTCTTCGACGCGGTTTGAGGGCTTGGAGCGGTCGTCGCCGCCTTTGCCCGGACAAGCCGGCCGTCCGAGCCCTGGCGACGAGGAGCGGCCGCCCGGACGACGAGCTTCCCGTCTCTCACGCCTGAAGGCCGTGCTATCCGCGAATCGGGCGGGAGGATGCGACCCGCATGCTCGATCGAGGCGTCGGATCGGGGTCTCGTGAGCGTGTTATCGGGCCGTGGCGCAGTCGGCCGACTGACCCAAGAGGTCAGGACTGCGGCTAACACGCCCACCAGGCGTAGACGCGGCTAATTGCCGCCCGGGCCCGTCTCCTACGTGTACCGGGCGTAAACGAAGGTTCACGCGCCTCGCACTGGGCCACCGCGGCCTCGCACTGAGCCGCCGCCGCCCCGCCGGCCCGCCGCGGCCGCCTAGCCGGGTCGTCGCCTCGCGCCGGCCGCGCCTGATACCATCGCGGACCATGAGCCCCTCTCGTTTCTACATCACCACGGCCATCGCGTATGCCAACAACAAGCCCGGCCTCCACACCCTCTTCGAGGTGATCGGGGCGGACGTGATCGCGCGCTGGCATCGGATGAAGGGCGACGAGACGCGCTTCCTGACCGGCACCGACGAGCACTCGGTCAACATCGCCCAGAAGGCGGCCGAGCTCGGCAAAGAGACAAAGGATTTCGTCGACGAAAACGTGGCGCTCTTCCGCGCCGCCGAGGACGCTCTCCTGATCAGCCCGGACCGCTTCATCCGGACCACGGACCCGGACCACGTCCGCTCCGCCCAGGAGACGGTCCGCCGCGCCTACGCCAACGGCGACATCTACGTCGGCACGTACGAGGGCTGGTACTGCCCGGCGGAGGGCTTCAAGGCGCCCTCGGACGTGGTCGAGACGCCGGAAGGCACGCGCTGCCCGAACCACCCGACGGTGGACCTCCAGTGGCTCAGCGAGCACAACTGGTTCTTCAAGCTCTCGAAATACCAGGAGCGTCTCGAGAAGCACTTCGAAGAGCACCCGGACTTCGCCCAGCCGGACTACCGCCGCAACGAGATGCTCGGCTTCATCCGCCAGGGTCTCGAGGACTTCTCGATCAGCCGCGCCGGCGCGAGCTGGGGCATTCCGTTCCCGATCATGCCGGACGGCAGCAGCTCGCAGCGCGCCGACGGCTCGTGGGATCCCGACGCAGGCACGATCTACGTCTGGTACGACGCGCTGATCAACTACATCACCGGCGCCGGCTTCCCCGACGACCCGGCCGAATTCGAGAAGTGGTGGCCGGCGGACCTGCACGTGATCGGCAAGGACATCGCCCGCTTCCATACGATCTACTGGCCGGCGATGCTCTGGAGCGCCGGCCTGGCAGCGCCGCGCCACGTCTGGATCCACGGCTGGCTCCTGGCCCAGGGCGAGCGCATGAGCAAGAGCCTCGGCAACTTCCTGGACCCGATCGACGTCGTCCGGACCCTCGGGGCCGACGGTGCGCGCTATGTCACGCTCCGGGAAGTCGCGTTCGACCGCGACACGGACGTCAGCTGGGACTCGTTCATTCGCCGATACAACGCCGACCTCGCGAACAACTTCGGCAACCTCGTCAACCGAACGGTCTCGATGGTCAATCGCTACTTCGGCGGGGAGCGCCCCGCGCCGACCGACGGCAGCCTTCGCACCGCGGCCGCCGGCGCCCTGTCCGCATACCAGCACCGGCTCGAGTCGTGCCAGCTCAGCGAAGCTCTCGCGGCCCTGTGGGAATTCGTGGACGCGGCCAATCGCGAGGTCGAGCTGGCCCAGCCCTGGACGCTCGCCAAAGCGATGAAGGCCGGCGACGCCGAGGCCGAAGCCAGGCTGCGGGCGGTGCTCGGCGACCTGGTCGAAGCCTGCCGCCTGCTCGGCCTTGCGGTCGCGCCGTTCATGCCCGCGGCCGCTCCGCGGGTCCTGGCGCAGCTCGGCTACGACTATCCCTTCGCCACCGACGGAAACGGGGGGCCGGAGCTCCTCGGCGAGCTTGCCTGGGGAGCCCACGCGGGGGAAGCCGGTCACGTTGCCGCGCCGGAGCCGCTCTTCCCGCGGATCGAGACCGAAGCGGCCACGCCGGCCAAGTAGCCGCCGCGGAGCCAGCCGCCGATGCGCCTGATCGACAGCCACGCACATCTCCAATCGGACCCGTTCGAGCACGACCGAGACGAGACGATCGAATGCGCGCGCGCAGCCGGGATCGAGCGCCTGCTCGTGCCAGGTTGGGACGCAGCCTCCTCTGAGGCCGCTCTGGCCCTCGCCGAACGATGGGCCGGCCCGGAGTGGGGGATCGACGCCGCGGCCGGCATCCACCCGCATGACGCCGGCCGGGCCACCGAGGCGGAATGGCGGCGCATCGTCGCGCTCGCCTCGAACCCGAAGGTCGTGGGAATCGGCGAGACCGGGCTGGACTTCGACCGGATGCACTCGACCGTGGAAGAGCAGCTTGCGAACCTGCGCCGCCACCTCCGCCTGGCCGCCGAAACGGGCAAGCCCGCGATAATCCATTGCCGCTCAGCAGCCGGAAGCCGCGATGCCCAGGATCTGCTGATCGCCGAGATGCGGGCGATCCGCGGGCCCGCGGTGCTCCACTCCTTCTCGGGACCCGTGGACTACGCGGAATCCGCACTGGAACTGGGTGCCGCCATCGCCTTCGGCGGCCTCGTGTTCAGGCGTGGCGAGGAGGCGTCGGCGGAAGTGGCCCGCCTGGTGCCCGCCGATCGCCTTCTCGTCGAGACGGACTCCCCGTACCTCGCCCCTCCGGGGGTTCCTCGCCACTCGGGTCCCGGTTTCTCGGGCCGCCGCAACTCCCCGGAGTGGGTCCGCATTACCGTCGAGTGGCTGGCGGAGCGTCGCGGCACGACTCCGGATAGCATTGGCGAAGGCCTCGTCACGGCCTACGACGCCACTTTCCGGCGCCACTCCCCGGGTTGACGGTCGCTCCGGGCGCTGCCTCAGGTCGACGCCATCGCGGGCCGGGCGCCGCGCCGCGGGCACCGCGGGTGGCTCGCGATCGACCTCGGAGGAGACAGCCATGGACCGGAGCTTCCAGCGCCAGAACGACGAATCGCGAGAAAGACTCGCCCGCCTCGCCGCGACGCTGACTCCGACTCAGCTGTCGATCGACATGGGCGAAGGCTGGACCGTGGCTTCGGCCGTCGGCCACATGGGCTTCTGGGATCGCTGGCAGGGGGATCGCTGGGAGGACATGCTGGCCGGGCGCTGGACCGCCGACAGCGAGTCGGTCCTCGCGGCCGAGCACCTGGCCAACGAGGCGCTCCACCCGTACTGGGCCCGGACGACGTCCACGGACGTGTGCGCCCTGGCCGTCGAGGCGGCCACCCGGCTCGACGCTCTCGTGGCTTCGGCGCCGGACGCGCTCGTGGAATCGCTCGAGGGCACGCCCATCTCGTTCCTTCTCCACCGGCACCGCCATCGCAACGAACACCTCGACCATATCGAACGCTCGATCGCCGCGGCAGCCGCTCGCTCAGCAGCCGCGGCCGTCGTGGACGGCCAATCGTTCGCGGAGCGCAACGCGGCCTCCCGCCGCCGCCTCGCGGCCGTCGTGGAACGACTTCGAGCCGAGGACATGGCCCTGCCCACCGAACCGACGGAGGAGGGGAGCTGGAACGTCGCCCAGGTCCTCGGCCACATGGCTTTCTGGGACCGCTCCCTGGAGGTCCGCTGGCGAATGGCACGCGACGCGAGCGATGCAGGTGCCGCGGGCGTCGCGGGCGACGCCGGCGCGGCGGCAGCGGCCGAAGCCGCGCGCATCGAGCCCACCTATCTGCCCGGTGGCATCACCGAAGCCGTCAACCGGCCCCTCGCCACCCTGATCGGTGCCTGGACCGAGAAGCTGGGCCTGGCGGTCGGTGCGGAGGCGGTTGCCGCCGCCGAATCTCTCGACCCGCTGATCGAAGAGCTGGCGGATCGGCTTCCCGCGGGGACCGCGGCCGTGCTTCCGCGCGTCCTGGATCGCTCGATCCATCGCCAGAGCCACCTCGACCAGATCGAACGGGCCCTGACCGCCGCCCGGCCGTCCCCCGCCGCCCCGGACTCGGGCTTCCGGGTCCGTAACGACGAGACACGAGCCCGGCTCGCCGTGCTGGCCGCGAGCCTCACCCCCGCGGACCTCTCACGTCCCGTGGGAGACGGCGGCTGGAGCGTCGGCGTTGTACTCGGGCACATGGCCTTCTGGGACCGCTTCCTCGCGGCCCGCTGGCGTTCGGCCCTCGCGAGCGGCGCCACGCAGCCGGTCTCCGTTCCCCACGAGATGGCGGACCTCCTCAACGACGGCCTGGTCTCATCGTGGACGGCCCTGGCCGCCGCGGATCCTCGTGCGGTCGCGGCGGAGCTGGTCGCCGCCGCGGACGAGGTCGACTCGATCGTCGCCTCGCTGCCGGCCTCGGTGCCCGTGGAGTTGATCCTGGCCGAACGTCCGGCTCTGCTCGATCGATCGCTCCATCGCACCGAGCATCTGGCCGACCTCGACCGGGCCCTCGGCCGCGGCTGAGCCGTCCTCCCGCAGCCGGCCGGGCTCGAGCCGCACGTCCGGCCGCTCCACCGCGTCGCTCGCGTACCTCCGGCGTGCTGGACCTGCCGCCGCACCGACGCCTACTCGGGCCAGTCGATCTGCGCCTCCGGGACTCCGTGGCTTCGGGCGTAGTCGGCCGCCGCCTGGCGGCCTTCAACCTGCCCGCGCCGATACTTGAAAGTCCGGCCCGCGAACACGATGAACTTGTCCGATTCCGTGTGGTAGTCGACGTACCAGCCCGGCTCGTCGAGCACGCCGGCCAGGCATTCGGCCAGGCCATCGGCTGCGTCGTCCGCGACCTCGAAATCGATCAAGGTCCACAGGTTCGGCTGGTCGGGAGCGGCACTGCCCACACCAACCCGCCGGATACCTCTGACCGTCCATTGGAGATCCTCGAGACTCGAGCCGACTCGGAGACTCTCGCAGACCAGGGTCCCTCTGATCATCGCTTCCGCGCCTTCCAGGCCTCTTCGGACGGCCACTGGCGCGCCCATTCCTTGGTCACGTAGGTGTGGCGCGTCGCGCCGTCTTCGGGGGCCTGGATCTCGATGAGCGCCTCCACCTCGAAGCCCGAGTCGTGGAGCAGGTCGATCATCTTGCCGTGCGCCAGGTGGAACTCCACCGACTCGTCGGTCGACCACTCGTATCGGTGCGAGCGGAATTGCGGCCTCAGCAGGCGATCTCCGGACGGGTCTTCCGAGTCGGGCGCGCAGAGTATGTCCAGGTAGCTGTTCACCAGGAAGGCCAGCCGGCCGCCGGGCCGCAGGAGGCGCGCGGCTTCGGGGATCCAGACGTACGGATCGCACCAGATCGCGGCGCCGTATTCAGAGATGGCCATGTCGAACGAGCCGTCGGGGTAGGGGACGCATTCCGCGTTGCCGTGGATCAGCGGAAAGTCGAGGCCGTGCTCGCGCTGGAGTCTCCTCGCGGTCTCCAGCTGCGCCGCCGAGTTGTCGATGCCGACGGGTCGAGCGCCCCGCCCGGCCAGCCACGCGGAGACGTATCCGGTCCCGCAGCCGAGCTCCACGACGTCGAGTCCGGCGACGTCGTCGATGAGGTGAAGCTCACTTTCCGGTATGCCCCAGACGCCCCAGCTGGGCTCGGATGCCCGCCAGTTGCGTTCGCCCGCTTCGGCCCATTCGGGAGCCCAGCGGTCCCAGACCGCGCGGTTTCGGGCCACATGCTCGGGAAGTCCGGACCCGGTCGTCACTTCCATCTCCTCATCGATAACGCCCACCTCTGGCCGGAAGTACCAAAGTCTCGTTAAGCTTCCACGATCGTAGCCGCTATCTACCTTGTGGACTCTCGCCGTGCGCGCCATATTCCATGCACGTCCCGGTGCACACCCTGCCACCGCATCACGCCCGTCTGAGGTTGGTCCTGGAATGTGTGGCGACGCGATCTCGGCGCCATGGCAGTCCCCGGGCTTCGGGGCCGGCAAGTCCGGTTCGACGACCATGCCCCAACGCGGCCGGACCGGCTCGGCGAAGCACCTGCGGCTCGGGCTCGGCAGCGCTCTGGCCCTCCTGTTCCTGGCCTTCGTCCCGGCCCACTACGGCCCGCCACCTCCAGCGGCATCTGACTCTGGGCACGGAGTCGCCGCCGCGTCGACCGCCAGAACCTACGAGTCCAATGACTACCTCGTCGGCGCGGTCAGGGCGGATGTCATGGCCATGCAGGTTCCCGAGCGCGACGAGAGCCTCGAGCTTCGGGCCGCCGGGGACGTCCAGGCGGCACCCTCGCCGGACAACACGTCGGCGCAAACCTCGGTCGAAACCTCGGGCGACGGCGCGGGCGATGGCTCGGGCCAGAGCGGCGTCGTGGCGGACTCCACCATTGCGCCCCAGCCGGCTCAATCCGACAGGCCGGCCAACACGGCCCAGCCAAAGGCGCTGACCGGGCCCGCCATCATGGCGGCGGCCACCCCCGGTCACGCGCCCGAGCCTCTGGCAACGCCCCAGGTCTACAAGAAGGATCTCTACGACGGGGGCCTGGTCCGCTACCAGGATCCCGACATGACGGCCTGCACGGCGACCGCGACGCAGATGATGCTCAACTTCACGGCCAGCCGCGGCTCTCCGGGTGCGGGCTTCGTCTGGGCCCCGACGACCTCGTACGACACGCAGGAGGGCATCCTGGCCTGGGAACGGGAGAACGACACCCTGATCTCGACCGCGCCGGGCTCCGACCCTCACGGCTGGCGCAACGCGCTCAACTACTACGGCTGGAACGACTACCGCAGCCCCGGATCGCACCACTACGAGGATCTCGCCTACTCGTCGTATGCGACGGCGGTCAAGGCGGCCGTGGTCGCCATCGCGGTCGAAAACCAGCCGGTGGGGATCCTGGGCTGGTCCGGCGGCCACGCCCAGATCATGACCGGCTACGAGGTCTACGGGGCGGATCCAGCCGTCTCGTCGGACTTCGTGGTCCAGGCGGTCTACCTGACCGATCCGCTTGCCTCCAACCGGATGCGCGACACGCGGATCACCTACCTGGCCTTCGGCGCCGGTTCGACCACATACCGATTCCTGCCCTACAACTGGACCGACAGCCCAGCCGACGATCCGTACATGCCCGGCTCGACGGCCTCGTATCTCGAGTGGTACGGCAAGTGGGTCATCGTCGCGCCGGTCAGCATGTCGGCGGCGGTTCCGGCCGGACCGGCGGTTCCGGCCTCGTAGCCGTCGCGGGCTCGTAACCAGGTACGACCGGGCTGGGGCCGGTTATGTACTCCGGCGGTACGTAGGCAGCTCTGGGCTGGCCGGTGACGTCCGTCCGGGGCGCGCTTGACACCTCTTGGGCGCTTGGTTAGGCTGTTAGCACTCTCAACAGTAGAGTGCTAATTCCTTCGGTTGGGTCGCTGCCGTGCTCCCGCGGGTGCCGGCTGGACCACCCGGACCGGAGGAGCGTTTCGCAATCCGGCGGCGCCCCAGTGGCGCCGGTCTGGACCGGATCAACGGAGTTGCGACGGCGATGGAGCCGTCCCCAGGAGGAACTGCGCGTTGGCAACGGCCACCAGCAACAAGCTTCGGCCCCTTGGCGATCGTGTCGTCCTCAAGCCGACCCCTCGCGAGGAGATGACCAAGAGCGGAATCGTCCTGCCGGACACGGCCAAGGAGAAGCCGCAGGAAGGCCTCATCATCGCGGCCGGCCCCGGGAAGATCGGTGATGACGGCAAGCGCGAGCCGATGGACGTCAAGGCGGGAGACCGCGTCCTCTACTCCAAGTACGCCGGCACCGAGTTCAAGGTCGACGGCGAGGAATTCCTCGTCATCAGCTCCAAGGACCTGCTCGCGATCGTCGAGGACTAGGCTCGAGCCCGGCTCGAGGCATTCCGGCCCGGGGCTCTGCCCGACCGGTTCGATTTCGGAGGACATACACACTTGGCTAAGCAGCTCGTATTCGACGAAACCGCTCGTCGGTCGCTCAAGAAGGGCGTCGACCGACTGGCCGAAGCCGTCAAGGTGACCATCGGGCCGAAGGGGCGCAACGTCGTCCTCGACAAGAAGTTCGGCGCCCCCACGATCACCAACGACGGCGTCACGATCGCTCGCGACATTGAGCTCGAAGACCCGTTCGAGAACATGGGAGCCCAGCTCCTCAAGGAAGTCGCGACCAAGACCGACGACGTGGCCGGCGACGGAACCACCACCGCCGTCGTTCTCGGCCAGGCGATGATCAACGAGGGCATCCGCAACGTCACCGCGGGCGCCAACCCGATGCTCATCCGCATCGGCATCGAGAAGGCCGTCGCCGCGGTCGTCGAGGAGATCAAGAAGCAGTCCCGCCCGATCGACTCGCGCGAGCAGATCGCCGCCATCGCGACGATCTCCGCCGCGGATCCGGAAGTCGGCGAGATCATCGCCGAGGTCATGGACAAGGTCGGCAAGGACGGAGTCGTCACCGTCGAGGAAGGCCAGTCGCTCGGCCTCGAGAAGGAATACACCGAGGGCATGCAGTTCGACCGAGGCTATATCTCGGCCTACTTCGTGACCAACGCGGACCGGATGGAGACCGTCCTCGACAATCCGCGGATCCTCATCACCGACAAGAAGATCTCGGCCGTCCCGGACATGCTCCCGGCGCTCGAGAAGGTCGTCCAGATCGGCCGCCCGCTGCTCATCATCGCCGAGGACGTCGACGGTGAGGCACTCGCGACCCTGGTCGTGAACAAGCTCAAGGGCACCATCCAGGTCCTCGCCGTCAAGGCCCCGGGCTTCGGCGATCGGCGCAAGGAAATGCTCCGCGACATCGCCATCCTCACCGGCGGCACCGTCATCAGCGAAGAAGTCGGCCGCAAGCTCGACTCCGTCACGATGGAGGACCTCGGCGAGGCTCGCCGCGTCGTCGCCACCAAGGACGACACGACGATCGTCGACGGCGCCGGCACTCCGAGCGAGATCAAGGGCCGCATGACCCAGATCAAGGCTCAGATCGAGGAGACCACCTCGGACTACGACCGCGAGAAGCTCCAGGAGCGCCTCGCCAAGCT
>VFSW01003126.1_pt1 | contig 24836 bp, 22 predicted proteins | sample 5358111 | NCBI WGS metagenome assembly VFSW01 (sample SAMN11554181, study PRJNA540505) | mine drainage metagenome | isolation source: sediment from site ElyBrook_90M | place: USA: Ely Copper Mine, Vershire, VT | collected 2017
AGTCGGCGGCCCACTGCGGCGTGCCGACGGCTTGGCAGGTCGGCCCCCAATGCTGTTCCTGGATCGTAAAATAGATGTAGGCGTTGGGATCGGTTTCCCACCCCTTGCACTTGAGGATCCAGCCCGGCTGGGGCGTCTTGGTGTTCAAGGTCAGCGACTTCTTGTTGCTGTTGAGCATCGTGAAGTACAGCGCATCCAGATTGGGGATGTCCCGCAGTTGCCGGCGGGTGACCTCTCCCACCCCGGGCCGCTCGACTTTGAGCACGTCGGATTGGTCCGGCTGATTCTCTTAATCATTCTGTACACCGACGGTACGACGCTGCCGGAAATCGAGTTTCGGCCATTTCCGGGCTCGGGAGAAAGATGCCAGGGTTGTCCGAGCATCGGCTCCGCCGGCGGGTGCGATCGCCAGCCAAGGTACGTCAAAATCGGCCTGAAGCCAACGCTACGAGAGCGAGTTCGCGCCTTTGCGGACGGTCGTACCGGCGCAGTCTCAGATGCCGCTTCCGGATGCAGATTCTGGTGGGCGGTGCTGGGATCGAACCAGCGACCCTCGGCTTGTAAGGCCGATGCTCTACCGCTGAGCTAACCGCCCCATAAGCGCGAGGAACTTGACTTGTCTGTCGAGCAAAGGCGCCGTTTCGAATTTGCCGCGCGACAGCGGATATCCCGGGGCTCCGGGAATTAGAGCTGGCTCGTGGCTTATACGGTGGTTGCGCCCGTGTCCGAACCGCCCTCGACGAGCCCTTCGTTGAGCGAGTCCTTCAATTGCTTGCCGGCGCGGAACTTTGCCGTGCGGCTGGCTGAGATCTGAATCGATTCGCCGGTTTTCGGATTACGCCCGACCCGCGCCTCACGAGCCGCGATCGCGAATGTTCCGAAGCCGGAGATATTCACCCGATCGCCCTGTTTGAGCGCGTTGACGATATCGTCGAGCAGGACGTTGAGCACGCGCTCCGCATCGCCCTTGTTCAGCCCAATCTTGTTGGACAATCCCTCTATCCGCTCGGCCTTCGTCATTTGGCCTTTCCCCCGACCCTTACCCATCCTTGATAGACGCGTCCGCCGGAGCTTGCCGGCGGACGCGCGCTTTTCCGTTCCTTAGGAGAGATTGGTCGATACTGCCGAGTCGTCCTCTTCGCCGGGCTCGTCCATCTGATCCTTGCTTCCCACCGTAGCGCTGAAGTCGAGCGGCCTCGGCTTGAAGAAGGCCTCGGGATCGCTCAGCACCAGGGCGTGCCGCAGGACCTCGTCCATGTGCTCGACCGGGATGAGGGTCACGGTCTTGAGGACCGGCCCCGGAATCTCTTCCATATCCTTGGCGTTTTCCTTCGGTATCAGCACCGTGCGGATTCCACCGCGATGGGCCGCGAGGATCTTTTCCTTGAGTCCGCCGATAGGCAACACGCGCCCGCGCAGCGTTATCTCGCCAGTCATCGCAAGGTCGTTGCGCACGCTCACCCGGCATAGCGCGGAGACCAGCGCGGTCGCCAGCGTGATTCCGGCCGAAGGGCCATCCTTGGGCGTCGCACCCTCGGGAATATGAATGTGGATGTCGATCTTCTGGTAGAAGGTCGCATCGAGGCCCAGCGTTTCGGCTCGCGATCGGACGTAGGAAAGCGCCGCCTGCGCGCTCTCCTGCATCACTTCGCCGAGCTGCCCGGTGACGGTCAACTTGCCCCGCCCGGGAACTATCGTAACCTCGACGCTCAAGAGCTCGCCGCCCATCTCGGTCCATGCGAGTCCGGTCGCGACGCCAATCTGCGGCTGCGTCTCCGCAATTCCGTAGCGGAAGCGCGCCGGTCCGAGATACTTGGCCAGGCTCGTAACGCTCATCTTGACGTGCGCATTGCGGTCGGTCTTGACCACTTCGACCGCGACCTTTCGGCAGATCGAGGCGATTTCGCGCTCCAGGTTGCGGACTCCGGCTTCGCGCGTGTAGTGGCGGATTATTCCCAGCAGCGACTGATCGGAGAACTCGATATTCTCTTCCCGAAGCCCGTTGGCCTCGCGCTGCTTGCGCACCAGGTAGCGCTTGGCGATATTGAGCTTTTCGGTCTCCGTGTAGCCCGGAATCCGGATTATCTCCATCCTGTCCTGCAGCGGACGCGGAATTCGATCGAGCGTGTTGGCGGTCGTGACGAACATCACCTTCGACAGATCGTAATCGCAATCAAGGTAATGATCGTTGAAGTTGCAGTTCTGCTCGGGATCGAGCACTTCGAGCAGCGCCGACGACGGATCGCCGCGGAAGTCGGTCGACATCTTGTCGACTTCGTCGAGCAGCAGCACGGGATTTCCCGAGGTCGCCTTGCGCATGCTCTGGATCACCTTGCCCGGCAGCGCTCCGATATAGGTGCGCCGATGGCCCCGGATTTCGGCCTCGTCGCGCACGCCGCCCAGCGATACACGGACGAACTTGCGCCCGGTCGCACGCGCGATCGACTTGCCGAGCGAGGTCTTGCCCACTCCCGGAGGACCCACCAGGCACAGAATCGGACCTTTCAACTGGCCGACCAGCGTCTGCACCGCCAGGTACTCGAGGATGCGCTGCTTGACCTTGTCGAGGCCGTAATGATCCTCCTCGAGGATTCGTTCCGCCTCTTTGATATCGAGCTTGTCCTCGGTGTACTCGAACCACGGCAGCGCGAGGAACCAGTCGAGGTAGTTGCGCACCACGGTCGCTTCGGCCGACATCGGCGACATCATCTTGAGCTTTTTGATCTCGCGCTCGCACTTCTCGCGCGCTTCGGCCGGCATCTTCTTCTGCCGCAGCTTCTCTTCCAACTCCTGAATCTCGTTTTTGAATTCGTCCTTTTCGCCGAGTTCCTTCTGAATCGCGCGCATCTGCTCGTTGAGGTAGTACTCCTTCTGGGTCTTCTCCATCTGCTTCTTGACCCGGGAGCGGATGCGTTTTTCGACTTCCAGTATCTCAAGCTCCGAGCGCATGTAGCCCAAAATCTTTTCGAGCCGCTCGGCCGGATTCGCGCACTCGAGCAGCGCCTGCTTGTCTTCGAGCTTGATCCCCAGATGTTCGACCAGCTTGTCGGCCAGGTAGGCGGGATCGTCCACCGCCGCAATCGAAGTCGCCATCTCGGGCGGGATTTTCTTGTTGAGGCGCACGTAATTGTCGAACGTGGCGTTGACCGAACGGATCAGCGCCTCGACCTCGGTCGTGCGGTCGCAGACTTCCTCAATCTCGGCGACCTCGACCTGGAAATATTCCTCCTCGCCGGCATAGCGCAGAATTCGCGCGCGCTTCTTGCCCTCGAGCAGCGCCTTCACGGTGCCGTCGGGCAGGCGCAGAAGCTGCACTACCACTCCGAGCGTGCCCGTCGCGTAGATGTCGGCGGGGCCGGGATCGGAGACCTTGGCGTCCTTTTGCGCGGCGAGCAGAATCGGCTGCTTGCGCGCCTCGGCGGCCTCGAGGGCCTTGATAGACTTCTGGCGGCCGACAAAGATCGGATAAACCTGGTGCGGAAAAACTATCAGTTCACGCAGCGGCAGAAGGGGAACCATCTCACCTTGTGACGGGTCGCGACTGTCTTTCTTATCGTTGCGGAAAAGCATTTACGTCGTATCCTGGGCCCTGTTCAGGCGGTTTCTGCGGTCTTCTGATAGACCAGCAGCGGCTGCTCCTTCTGGGTGACGACTTCTTCAGATATCAACACCTCCTTGATATTTGGCTGGGAGGGGATTTCGTACATCAGGTCCACCATGATGGTCTCCAGTATAGCACGCAGGCCGCGCGCCCCCGACTTGCGCTTGAGCGCCTCGCGCGCGATCGCCTTGAGCGCTCCCTGGGTGAACTTCAGGTGGACGTTTTCCATGTCGAAGAGCTTCTGATACTGCCGCACCAGCGCGTTCTTGGGCTCGGTCAGGATTCGCACCAGCGCGTCCTCGTCGAGCTCTCCCAACGTTGCGATTACCGGCAGGCGGCCGACGAATTCCGGAATCAAGCCGAACTTGAGCAAATCCTCGGGCTGAACTTCGTTAAGCAGTTCCGAGAAAGTCTTGGCTTCGCGATGGGTCAGGTCGGCTCGAAAGCCCATCGTCTTGCCCGCGATCCGGCGGCGGATTATGTCGTCGAGGCCCACGAACGCGCCCCCGCATATGAACAGGATATTCGTGGTGTCGACCTGCAAAAATTCCTGCTGCGGATGCTTGCGGCCGCCCTTGGGCGGCACGCTCGCCATCGTGCCCTCGATTATCTTCAGCAACGCCTGCTGCACGCCCTCGCCCGAGACGTCGCGCGTGATCGACGGGTTATCGCCCTTGCGCGCGATCTTGTCGATCTCGTCGATGTAGACGATTCCGCGCTGGCAGCGCTCGATATCGTAGTCGGCGTTCTGGAGCAGCGAGAGAATTATGTTCTCGACGTCCTCGCCGACGTAGCCCGCCTCGGTCAGCGAGGTCGCGTCCGCGATCGTGAAAGGCACCTGCAGAAACCGCGCGAGCGTCTGCGCCAGCAGCGTCTTGCCCACGCCGGTAGGCCCGATCAGCAGGATGTTAGATTTCTGCAGCTCGACGTCGCCCGTGACCATCTGCGAGTCGATTCGTTTGTAATGATTGTGGACCGCCACCGAGAGAATTTTCTTGGCGCGCTCCTGCCCGATCACGTACTGATCGAGCACCCGCTTGATCTCGGCCGGCTTCGGTACCGTCGAACTTTGGCTGAAGGCCTCCTCGCTGTCGGTCTCCTCGGCGATTATGTCGTTGCAGAGGTCGATGCACTCGTCGCAGATATAAACCGTCGGCCCCGCGATAAGCTTGCGAACCTCATCCTGGCTCTTTCCGCAGAACGAGCAGACCAGATTGCCCGCGCGGTCGTCATGCTTGGCCATACTGCCTCCCGGCGTTCACTTGGAGGTCCCCCGGCTAACGATTACCTCATCGATCAGTCCGTATTCAACCGCCTGTTCGGGCGCCATGAACATGTCCCGGTCGGTGTCCTTCTCGATCTTGCGGAGGCTCTGCCCGGTATGCAGCATGAAGAGATTGTTGATCTCCTCGCGCGCCCGCAAAATCTCCCGCGCCTGGATCTCGATATCGGTCGCCTGCCCCTGCGCTCCGCCCAGCGGCTGATGAATCATGATCCGCGAGTGCGGCAGCGCGTAGCGCCGGCTCTTCTGGCCCGCCGCCAGCAGCACCGCCGCCATGCTCGCCGCCTGCCCGAGGCACAGCGTCGAGACCGGCGGTTTGATGAACTGCATCGTATCGTAGATCGCAAGACCGGCGGTCACCGATCCGCCCGGCGAGTTGATGTAAAAGCTGATCTCTTTGTCGGGGTCCTCGGATTCGAGGAAAAGAAATTGGGCGGTAATCAGATTGGCGACGTCGTCGTCGACCTCGCTGCCCAGAAAAACTATCCGATCCTTCAGCAGGCGGGAGTAAATATCGTAGGCCCGCTCGCCCCGTCCCGTCTGCTCGACGACGATCGGAACCAGATTACTCATAACCCCCCGGCGAGAGCCGAAGGTGGATTGGTCTCAAGTGCTCGCATCTCGTAACTGAATTTTATCCAGTTTGAAAAAGTGCGGCAACCTGATTCCGACAAATCCGCAAGTTACTTTACGCCCCTCATTTACGCCTCTCATTGCTGCGCTGGCTCCTCGCTCGCCGCCGTCTCCGATTGCGCGCGCGCCAACAGATGCTCCAGCGTCTTCTCGCGCCTCATCGCCTGCATCAGCGCCGCGCGATTCTCCTCGTGCCCGTAGTGCTCCGCCACCCGGTCACGCTCGCGCCCGCTTTGCGTCACCAGCGCCGCCACCCGATCGGCCAGCTCGTCGTCGCTCACCGAGATTCCTTCCTGATCCGCCAGCGCATCGACGATTAGCGTGCTCTGGGCCCGCTTTTCCGATCGCGTGCGAATTTCGTCGGCCGCCTCGCGCACCCGTTCCGCCGCCGCTTCGGCCGTCATTCCGCCCGCCTGCATCGCCGACCGCATCTCGGATTCGATCCCGTGCTGCTCGCGTTCCACCAGCGATTGCGGCACTTCCAGCGGATTGCGCTCGATAATCAGATCGAGCAATCCCTGCCGCGCCCGCGCGTCGGCCTCGCGCCGCGCCGCCTCGCCAAGCCCCTTGCGCACCGCGTCGCGCAGCTCCTCGAGCGTCTGGGTCTCGCCGAGATCGCGCGCGAAGTCGTCATCGAGCGCGGGCACCTCCTTGCGATAAATCTCCTTCACCAGCGCCCGCCACTCGACCGTCTTGCCCGCCAAATCTTTCTCGGCGTAGTCGTCGGGATAGCTCCGCGTGGCCGTCGCCGGCACGCCCACCTGCGCGCCCGTCAACACCGCGTCGAGTCCGTGCGCGAGCCGCGCCGGCGATACTTCGAGCAGCCGCTGCCCGAGCTTCGCCCCTTCGATCGGCTTGCCGTCGGCAAAGCCTTCAATCTCCGCCAGCACGAAGTCATTCTCGGCAACCATTGTCCGATCATCGACCTTCTTCAGCGTCGCATGCCGCTCGCGCAGATTATCGAGCGCGCTCGCCACCTGCTCGTCGGTCACCTCGATCGTCTGGGCCGGCACTTTCAGGTCGGCGTAATCCTTGATAACGATCTCGGGCCGCACGTCGAAGATCGCGCTGAAGCGCAGCGCTTTGGTCAGGTCGGTCTCTTCGGTGACGATCTCGGGCGTGAGCAGCGGCTTGAGTTCATGCTCCTCGAGCGCCTTATCGGTCGAATCGCGGATCAGCTTCTGGATAACTTCGCCGCGGACCTGATCGCCGAAGAACCGCTCGAGCAGATTGCGCGGCGCGCGGCCGGTGCGGAAACCGCGCATCTGCACGTTGCGCCGCAGTTCGTTGTAAGCCCGGTCGAGCTCGCGCCTGATCTCGTCCGGTTCCACTTCGATCGTGACTTTGCGCCGAAGCGCGGAGGTACTTTCTATATTTGCGTTCATGGTCAACTTTCGTGAATCCGTTAAATAAACACATGCGCCAAGGGGTGATCAATCATGCTTTCATGCCGCTCCGCACCAAAGCGGCCTCGCGTCCATCGCACGCCGCGCGATCGGCAGCCGATCTTATTCGCAAACCACCCCGGTTCAAGCTGGACTTAATCGCTCTTAAATCCTACACTGCCTCGCTTGATATTAGCGACGGAGCGCGAACAGCCGCTCTTCCCTCGAACGAAACCGGGCGACTGTCGAGCGCCCAGGCGGGAGACGCGGCTGTAGTGGCGTAAACGTCCGGGAGACCCCAAGCAGATGAGTGAAGCCAGCATAGTTCTGCCAAACCTAACCAACGCCCAGATGTTGATTCTCTGGGGCGTCCTGATCTCGGCCCTGGTAGCCCTGGGATACGGCCTCGTACTCGTCCGTATCGTCATGGCGGCCAATCCGGGTCCCAAGTCGATGACCGACGTGGCTCAGGCGATCGAGGAGGGCGCGATGGCCTACCTGAGACGCCAGGTCAAAACCATGATCTGGTTCGTTATCGCCATCGCCACCGCCCTGTTCCTGATGTATCGGCATCAGTACGCCGGATGGAAACTGCCAATCGGAATCTCGGTTGCCTTCCTGATGGGCGTCAGCGCCTCCTACGGCGCCGGCTTCGTCGGCATGTGGCTGGCGGTCAAGGGCAACGTTCGCAGCGCCAACGCGGCGCTCACGAGCTTCAAGGACGCGATGGAAATCGCGTTCCAGGCCGGCGGCGTCTCGGGCATGTTCACGGTCGGGCTGGGACTTCTCGGCGCGACGGTCATTTTTCTGATCTTCCAGCAAAACGCGATGAAGGTTCTGGTCGGGTTCGGCTTCGGCGGCTCGCTGGCCGCGCTCTTCATGCGCGTGGGCGGTGGTATCTTCACCAAGGCGGCTGATGTCGGCGGCGACCTGGTCGGCAAGGTCGAAGCCGGCATCCCCGAGGACGATCCGCGCAACCCCGCGACGATCGCCGATAACGTTGGCGACAACGTCGGCGATTGCGCCGGGATGGCGGCCGACATCTTCGAGTCCTACGAAGTCACCCTCGTCGCCGCGATCATCCTTGCCGCCTACGCGCTGGGCGAAAAGGACTTCGTCAACGCCTACGGACGGTTCGCCGGCCCCTTCGCGATGAAGCTCATCATCTTCGCCCTCATCCTGCGCGGCGTTGGCGTCTTCTCCTCGATTATCGGCATCATGGCCGTGCGGGTGCCCGCCGGCACCGCGATGCGCGATCCGATGCGCCCCATCAACATGGGCTACATGACCTCGGCGCTGGTCTCGGTCGCCGGATTCTTCATCGTCAACTACTTCTACATGACCGATCCCCGCACCGGGCTCCCCGACTGGCGTTTCGGATGGGCTGCCACGCTCGGAATCATCCTCGCGATCGTCACCCTCTGGCTGACCAACTACTTCACCCATCCCGAGCGCGGACCCGTCACCGAGACCGCTATCGCGGCGCGCACGGGCCCGGCAACGCTGATCCTTTCCGGCCTGGCCGAGGGATTCGAGTCGTCGGTTTGGGCGCTGATGGTCATCGCCGCCTGCATTATCGGCGCGATGCTTATCTTCCGCGATTCGCTCGCATTGCAGTTCTACGGTATCGCGCTCACCGGCCTCGGACTGCTCACCACCACCGGCTTCATCCTGGCGATGGACACCTACGGCCCGATCACCGACAACGCCCACGGAATCTTCGAGATGAGCGGAGTGCATCAGGAGGAAGCCTCGCGCACGCTCTCCTGGATGGACGCGATCGGCAACACCACCAAGGCGCTGACCAAGGGCCTCGCGATCGCCACCGCGGTCATCGCGGCGGTCTCGCTGTTCCGCTCCTTTATCGACGAGGCGCATCTGGGCAGCATCGGCGTGCAGGTCAACATGCCGACCGTCTTTATCGGCCTGATGATCGGCGGCGCGGTGCCGTTCCTCTTCAGCGCGTTCGCGATCAAAGCGGTCAGCCGCGCGGCCTACCAGGTCGTCTTCGAAGTGCGCCGCCAGTTCCGCGAGCATCCGGGAATCATGGAAGGCACCGAGAAGCCCGATTACACCCGCGCGGTCGATATCGTGACCGCCACCGCGCAAAAGGAACTGCTCGGCCCCGGCATCCTGGCGGTCTTCGCTCCGCTGATGGTCGGCTTCGGCCTTGACGCCGGCGCGCTCGGCGGCTTCCTGGCCGGCACCATCCTGACCGGCCAGCTCCTCGCCGTGCTGATGGCCAACTCGGGCGCCAACTGGGACAACGCCAAGAAGAAGGTCGAGGACGGCTTCCTCGGCGGCAAGGGCACCGACATCCACAAGGCGACCGTCGTCGGCGACACCGTCGGCGATCCGTTCAAGGATACCGCCGGCCCGGCGCTGAATCCGATGATCAAGGTCATGAACCTGGTCGCGATTCTCGCCGCCCCGTTCACCGTCACGCGCATCGAATACACCCCTGGACGGGTCGCCGTCGTGGTGCTCTCGATAGCGCTCCTCGGACTCGCGGTCGTTCTCTCCAAGCGCGGTTCGCTCGCCGAGGGCTGGGCCGGCGCCTAGACAACGGGGGCGGCCTGACGGCGGCGGGATTGATCCCGGATTAGCGCAAAAGGGCGGGGCGGATTTCCGCCCGGCCCTTTGCTTGTGCCAGCCTCGGCGCTTTCACCCCGGAACGCGCTCGCGCTATGCTTCGCAACCTATCGCATCGGGGGTGAGAAGCCGTGGAAATCGCCTGGATCGGCACTGGAATCATGGGCGCGCCGATGGCGCGCAATCTAATCAAGTCGGGTCATCGCCTCCGCGTCCACAACCGCACCCTTAAGCGGGCGCATGCGCTCGCCGCCGACGGCGCGACGGTCACCGCTGATCCCGCCGAGGCGGCGCGCGGCGCCGAAGCTGTCTTTATCATGGTGCCCGACACGCCTGACGTCGAAAGCGTCGTGGCGAAAATAGAGCCTGCGCTTAGCCGCGGCCAACTCGTTATCGACATGAGCACAATCGCCCCTGCCGCCGAGCAGGCAATTTCGGCGCGCCTCGCCCAGGGCGGTGCGGACTATCTCGACGCTCCGGTGTCGGGCGGCGAGACCGGCGCTATCGAAGGCGCGCTCACGATCATGGTGGGCGGCGCCGAGAGCGCCTTCGCGCGGGCAAAACCGCTCTTCGACGTGCTTGGCCGCCGCGTCACCTATATGGGCGCGTCGGGCGCGGGCCAGATGACCAAGCTTGCCAATCAAATCGCTGTGGCGCTGACGCTTGAGGCCGCCGCCGAGGCCTTGCTGCTGGCTGAGCGCGGCGGTCTCGACCCCGCCCGGGTGCTCGAAGCGATCGGCGCGGGTGCGGCGGCCTCCTGGCAATTGCAGAATCTCGGACCAAAGATAATCGCCCGCGACTGGCGTCCCGGTTTCTTTATCAAGCTTATCCGCAAAGACCTGCGCCTGGTCGGCGAGGCCGCTCAGAGCAACGGTCTGGCGCTCCCCGGACTGGCCCTGATGAATTCGATGTTCAACGCGGCGGCGGCAGCCGGCCACGACCGGGACGGAACGCAGGCGGTGGCTGCGGCGCTCGAAAAGCTCGCCCGTCTGAAATAGCCCCACAACCCTTGCTCGAAACGGAGGAAGAAATGGCCAATCAACACCTGATGGCGGAGCGGCGCGACGGCGTGCTCCATCTCACGATGAATCAGCCCGCCAAGCTCAACGCGCTCAGCGACGACATGATGGCTGGTCTGCTCGACGAACTCGGCCGCGCGGCGCTCGACCCCGAGGTCGGATGCGTGGTGCTGACCGGTGCGGGGCGCGGCTTCTGCGCCGGCGGCGACGTGAGCCGGATGCGCGATCGCAATGAGAGCGCCGCCAATGGCGCGGGCCTCACTCCGGAACTCCGGATGGCGCAGCTTCGCCACGCCGAGAGTGTCAGCCTGCTCCTGCACGAGATGCCCAAGGTTACCATCGCCGCGATCAACGGACCGGCGGCGGGCGCGGGACTGAGCCTCGCGCTGGCGTGCGATCTCCGAATCGCGGCCGATTCGGCGCGTCTCATCACCGCCTTCGCACGGGTCGGATTCTCCGGCGATTTCGGCGGCACGTGGTCGCTCACCCGGCTGGTCGGACCGGCCCGCGCCAAGGAACTCTATTTCATGGCCGATCCCGTCGACGCCAACCAGGCGCTCGCGATGGGTATCGTCAATCGCGTCGTGCCGGCGGCCTCGCTGATGGCTGAGGCGGAGAAGCTGGCGAAGCGGATCGCCTCGGGACCGACCGTCGCTTACGGCTACATGAAGGCCAATATAAACGCGGCGCTCACCTCCGACCTCCGCACGATTCTCGACCGCGAGGCGATCGGCCAGACCATGACCGGACGCACCGAGGATCACAAGGAAGCGGTCAAGGCGTTTCTTGAAAAGCGCGAGCCGCGCTTCGTCGGCCATTGAGTGGCGCGTCCGCGCCCTGTGGCTTGCGGAGTCTACTTGATGAACGGGTTATCACGTTGACCGATCGGGGTTTCATGTTTAGCCTCGGCTGAGAGCTCTCGGAGCGGGCGTTTCCTCGCGATCATTCAAGTCTGAATGCGCGGGCACGGCCGCTCCGACAGAAGAAGAGGCGCCGATGCGCGCGCGTTGGACAGGGCCGCTGATGCTGGCCGCGGGAGCGTTGCTCCTGAACGCATGCTCAATGGCGACGCCTGTATCAGAGAATCCCGCGAATCCCGTGGCGCATCCGGGCGCCACGGCTGTGGCTTCGGCTGGCGCCCCCGGATCCGCAACCACCGGACCGAATGTCGCCGGCCTCTGGACGGGCGGCTCCGAGGCTTACTGCGGCGCCTTCGTACATGAGCCGGGCCGATGCTTCGCCCGCCAGCAGATCAGTTTCACCTTGGTGCAGAAGCAATCCCGGCTAAGCGGCTTCTATCAATGCAGCTTCGGAAACCAGATCTGCCTTCGCTTGGACGAACGCGGCGAGATACGGTATGCGACCCTGACTGCGGATTCGATCTGGATGCGCGTGATGATGGCCGACGGGATGGATTGTATTTTCCAGGCCCACCTGCACGGTGACAAGATGAACGGCGGATATGACTGTCTGCAGGGTGGCGGCGAACTCGAAGAAGGCATCTGGCAGACCGAGCGGGCCTACTAGCGATAGCGAGGTTGCAGAGATTGAAGACGCGACTGTGCGAGCTGTTCGGAATCGAATACCCGATCGTCGCGGCCGGGATGGGCGCGGTCGCGCTCGCCGAACTTGCCGCCGCAGTCTCCGAGGCGGGCGGCCTCGGCACTATCGGTCTTGCTGCGCTCAGTCCCGAGATGGTTCACGACGAAATCGGCGCCGCCCGCCAGCTCACGTCGAAACCGCTTGCGGTCAACGTGCTGATTCCGTTCCTTCGTCCCGGGCTTCTCGAAGCCATCGCCGCCGCGCCAATCGATGCGGTCACGCTATTCTGGGGAGATCCGTCCGAGCAGATTCCGCCCTTCAAAGCGACCGGCAAACTCGTTATCTGGCAGTGCGGCTCGCCCGCCGAGGCGAATGCCGCGATGCGCGCCGGAGCCGACGCCATAATCGCGCAAGGCTTCGAGGCGGGCGGTCACGTGCGGGGTGAGACGACGACCTTCGCGCTGATTCCGCAGGTCCGCGACGCGATTGGCGATCTCCCGATGATCGCGGCGGGCGGAATCGCCGACGGACGCGGACTCGCCGCGGCGCTCGCGCTGGGCGCCGACGGCGTCGCGATGGGCACGCGCTTCCTCGCCTCGCGCGAGGCCTCCGCCAATCCCCGTTACAAAGAGATGATCGTGAGCGCGCACTCGGACGATACCGTCCATACCAAGCTTTTCGATGTCGGATGGCCCGACGCGGCCCATCGCGTGCTCCGCCCCGCCGTCTACGACGAATGGGAAAGGGCGGGGCGTCCCGAATCCGGCAATCGCCCCGGCGAGGGCGAGACGATCGGAACCTACCGCCGCGCAGGTATCGAAGCGCCGCTCGTGAAATATTCCGTGATGCCGCCCGCCGACTATATCGAGGGTGATATCAAAAACTTTGCGCTCTACGCCGGCCAGTCATGCGGACTCGTCACTGAGGTTCTGACCGCCGCCGAGATGGTCCGCGCGATCGTCGCCGAAGCCCGCGCCGTTATCTCCTCCCGCCTGTTCCCGTTGGTCTGAGTCGTCGCCGCTCTCGAGGCCCACGGATGCGGAGTGGACGCGGCTTGACGATCGCGGCGCGGGCAGTTTCGCGGGCGGGCGCGGTCTGAAATAATCACCGATTGTGAGCAAGGAGATAAGCGCGCAAACGCTCTTCGAGGCGCTTGGCCGAGTCCCATATCCCGGTTACGAAACCGATATCGTGTCGCTCGGAATCGTCGAGAGCGCCGAGCCTTCCGACGGTGGAGGCGCCAAGGTGGTGCTTCGCCAGGCGACCGCGCGCCCGGACGAAGTGATGCGCGAGCTGACCGCGAATATCCAGCGCGCGCTCGAACGCGACCTCGCGATCCGCCGGGTCGAGATTAGCGCCCGCCCGCTCGATCCGGAGATCGGCGAGCGCACCGGCCGGGTGCGGCTCGAGGGCACGCGCTATATCGTCGCCGTGGCGAGCGGCAAGGGCGGCGTCGGCAAATCAACCGTCGCGGCGAATCTCGCCGTGGCGCTCTCGCGGATGGGGCTGAAAGTGGGCCTGCTCGACGCCGACATCTACGGCCCCTCGGTCCCGATGATGTTCGCAACCGGCGCCGAACGCCCCCGCGCAGCCGGCGGCCAGAGCTTCTTTCCCGTCGAGCGCTACGGAATCAAGCTCATCTCGATCGGCTTCTTCCTCACCGAAAAATCCCCCGTCATCTGGCGCGGACCGCTGGTGATGGGCGCCGTGCGCCAGTTCATCAAAGATACGCTCTGGGGCACGCAGGATTTTCTTATCGTCGATTTGCCGCCCGGCACCGGCGACGCCCAACTGACGCTCGCCCAGCAGGTGGCGCTCGACGGCGCCGTAATCGTCACCACGCCGCAGGATGTCGCCCTTCTCGACGCGACCCGCGCGGTCCGGATGTTCCGCCAGGTGCACTGTCCGATCCTCGGCATCGTCGAGAACATGAGCTACTTCGTCTGTCCCGATTGCGGCGAGCGCGACGAAATATTCGGCGAAGGCGGCGGCGCCAAGATGGCGGCGGCCGAAGCGACCAGCCTGCTCGCGCGGATTCCGCTCTTTGCCGAGGTTGGGGCGGCGGGCGACGCCGGGATGCCGATAGTGCTGGCGAACCCGGACCATCCGGCTTCGAAGGCCTTCCTCCAGATCGCGGGCCAGGTGGTCGCGGCGATGCCGAAGGAATAGAGCCCTTGCCGATTGGGCATGGCGCCTATATTGTGGCTCGAAGCTGCGGGGCTGCCGTTAATGTTAGCGAGGCCGGAGACTGAACGGCCGCCTCGCGATCCCAACGTGTCCACAGTTATCACCGAAGAATGCATCAATTGCGGCGCTTGCGAGCGCGAGTGCCCCAATCACGCTATCTACGTGGGCGGACAGGCGTGGGAGTTGGACGGCAAGGACTATCCCGCGCTCGCAGAGGATATCTACTATATTGCGCCGGAAAAATGCACCGAGTGCGTCGGCTTCTTCGAGCGTGAGCAATGCGCGGTGAAGTGTCCGGTTGACTGTTGCGTGCCGGACCCAAATATTCCGGAGCGCGAACCGGAGCTAATCGAACGCGCGCGCCGGCTCCATCCGGGTCTATCTTTCGACGGAGATTTCCCATCGCGATTCCGCACGTAATGGACGGCGTCGCTCGTTATCGCGAGCGTGTTGAAGCCATTGCGGTGGAAAAACGCGCTTGGATTAGCGCAACGCAATTTACTTTGCAACCGCGCTCCGATAAAAAAGCTGGAGCTTCGGTTGCCAGCGAGCGTCAGGGCTCCGCTTGGTGAGTGGCTGGCTGAGGGAGGGAAATGGCGAAGATTCGCGTGGCAATCGTCGGGGTAGGGAACTGCGCGTCCTCCCTTTTACAGGGAATCGAGTTCTACAGACACGCCCCGGCTATCGGCAAGGACAGGCCGGTAGGCTTGATGCATTACGATCTCGCGGGCTATCGGCCCGACGATATCGAGGTTGTCTGCGCTTTTGATATTGACGCGCGCAAAGTTGGCCGGCCGCTCGAAGATGCCTCCTTTGCCCTGCCCAACAATACGATCACTATCTGGCGCGACCTGCCAAACTACGGCGTCACGGTCGACATGGGCGAGATTCTCGATGGCATCGCGCCACATATGGCGTCCTATCCGCCCGAATGGAGCTTCATCCCCTCGGACGTGCGGCCGGTCGATATCGAAAAGCGGCTGCGTGAGACCGGCGCCGAAGTCATGATCTGCTACCTGCCGGTAGGCAGCCAGAAGGCGGTCGAGCGCTACGCGCGGGCGTGTCTCGCCACCGGAGTCAGCCTGCTCAACTGCATGCCGGTCTTCGTGGTCTCCGACGAGAAGTGGGCGGCGGAGTTTACCGCGCGCGGAATTCCCATTATCGGTGACGACATCAAGTCACAGCTAGGTTCTACAATCCTGCATCGCACGATCATGAAGCTGTTCGCCGATCGGGGAATCAAGGTGCGCCATACCTACCAGCTCAACACTGGCGGCAACACCGACTTCCTCAACATGCTCGACCGCGCGCGCCTGGGCTCGAAGCGGAAATCCAAGACCGAAGCGGTACAAAGCGTGCTGCCCGAGCGGATGCCGGATGAGGACGTCCATATCGGCCCGTCGGATTTCGTTCCCTGGCAGCGCGACAACAAGGTCTGCTTCCTGCGTATCGAGGGCGAGGGCTTCGCTGGCATTCCGATCGAGCTCGAGCTCCGGATGTCGGTGCAGGATTCGCCCAACTCGGGCGGCGTCGTAGTCGACGCCATCCGATGCCTCAAGATCGCGCGTGATCGCAAGATTGGCGGTCCGCTGTTCTCGATCGCCGCTTACGCGATGAAGCATCCGCCGCGCCAGATGCCGGACGATATCGCGCGCGAGCGGGTCGAAAAGTTCATTAGCGGCGAGATCGAGCGCTGATCCGCGCCTCCTCGCCCGGTTCTGGCCCGCACGCGCGATGGGTAACGAAGGCGATCCCCGAACTCCGATCGCCGGTGCGGCGGCGGTCGCCGTCGCCTTCGATACTGCCGCGGCAAGTTACGATTCGCTGCGCCGCAAGCTCGTGCCGTGCTTCGATGCGTTCTACGGCAACGTCCTCGAGGTAATTGACGATTGGGACGGTCCGCCGGCGCCCTCGATTCTCGACCTCGGCGCGGGTACGGGGCTTCTTTCCGAAATCATTCTCCGCCATCGGCCCGAAGCGCGCATCCACCTGGTCGATGTCGCCGAAGCGATGCTCGCCGGTGCGCGGCACCGCCTGGCCGAATCGCCCCGTGTGAGTTTCGAGGTCGCCGACTACGCTCGCGCACCGCTCGGCGGGCCGTGGGACCTGGTCGTGTCAGCGCTTTCGATTCATCATCTGACCGACGATGACAAGCGCTCGCTCTACCGCCGCGTGTTCGATTCGATTCGCCCCGGCGGACTCTTCATCAATGCCGAACAGGTCCTCGGACCGACCGCCGAAGCCGAATCGCACTATCGCCGCCGATGGGCCGCCGAAGTTCTTGCGGCGGGCGTTCCGCCCGATGAGTATGCCCGCACGCTCGAACGCATGCGGCTCGACCGATGCGCTCCGCTCGAAGTTCAGCTCGGATGGGTTCGCGAGGCGGGATTCGCGCAAGTCGATTGCACCTTCAAGCAATGGCGCTTCGCAGTAATCTCCGCCTGCCGCCCGTGCGAATCTCAGTAGAGATTTTGTCAGACCTCGCGATTCGCCACCGAGGCACACAACCCGCCTTCGTCCCTGGCTAGACGAATCAGCGCCACCACTCGGGCGATGCGGCACATCGTAAATCGCGGGTTATGCGGCGAAGACTTCGAGATGCTCTGCCGCTGCGCCTTCGACCGCCTTATAGTTCCGCGCCTCGCGGCGATCTCCCTGGCGCTCTCCAGAACGTCCGCGTCGATATCCAGCGTGGTCCGCATCCGGAAATCATCAGGCATCAATCATCAGATGTCACTCACGCGCGAGGTCAGAGACCGCCCGCCGAATCCGGCTGCAATACACTCGGCAACAATTCATCCTCTTTCACTCATATATAGCCTTTCGCTTGCATAGATTTGCAAAAAAGCGCAATGTCCTGCCTTGCCGAGAGGTGGCTCGATGTGCACTGTCGAGAAGAGGGTCCGCTGGTAAGACCGTAGACCGAAACCGTCCCGCCATGCCAATTGCGATTGATAGCATCTCAGCAATTAGATAGAAGGGCTCATCCCAATGATAACGCGCCGCCAAGTGATGAAAACACTGGTCTTGGGCTCGACCGTTCTCGTGCCAGACTTCATGAAGGGACTCGACCTGGCACAGGCGGCTTCGCAAAGCAGCGAAACGCATCCGGCGTCGAGCACGGCGAAGAAAAAGAAGTTAAAAGCCACCTTCGTAAAGGTTTGTACAATATTTAACGCCAATCAGGACAAGACGATTGGCGGCTATCTGGATCAAAATGTACAGGTTTTCTCCGTTAGGCATCACGTACTCTACGATGGCGTCGAGCAGGTTGAGGGTTATTTCGACAACGAATTCAAAACCCATCCACAATTTACCCCGGCCACCAACTATAAAGTGACTGTTTCCGGGCTATCCGGTTGGATCAAGGGACACGCTGGATGGAAGGATGATCATGGTGGCCCGGAGAATCTGAACTTTACTTTTAAATTTGTTTACACCGGGGCCAAATGGCTCATCTTGAGCCTGTATGCAGCGGATGCGTCGGGCTAAATACATCGGCACACTATTGCGACGCTATCAACAGCCCATTCTCAGATAACATCCTCTGGGGGGAACCGGGCACTACTCTTTTGCGATGCGGCCTGCGCGCCAACATATATATGATGATGTATAGCGTGTGAATCAGACCGTGAACCGCCGAGTCAATCTTCGCAGCTTAAAACAGCCACTGAAGTATATGCTCATCCAGATTGTTGGATGACTTATGGTCAGTATCGATCGTGGCCAGATAATATGAACTGTCCGGGAAAGGGCATATCGCTGTTTCGCATGCTGGGGCCGCACTTATCACGATAATCTCTAACGGAGACGCTTCACATTGCGATGCCGCTGGAGATCCTTCATCGTCGGACACAGGCCAGCCCCCTGCCATGCGATAGCATGCGCTATAATGGCACCTGTAGGACGGAAGGAGCCACGGGCGCGGCGCCATCTTCCGCCGCAAAAGGAGATGAGGACCATGAGGGATGCTGAGCCTTACGCCGCGCCGACCCCGAAGGTATTATATATTCACGACGATCTGAGCGATTATGTCACCCGGCAGCACGGACAGGCATCGCCGGCCTGGCATCTCACCCGGGAGCTCTTCGCGCTTGTGTGCCGGGAGCCGAGGCGTGTGCTGGTGCTCAGTATCGAGTCGCAAATCGCGTCGTTACTAGCGCGCCGCACGTATACCCCCTTTGCGCTGGCGATTGGCATCGGTCGAGCAGGTGAACGTGTCGCGCAACAACTACATGCGCGCACAGGCTGGTTCCCCAGGATCTCGCGCGTGGACATCACCCGTGAAGAAGACGGCCACGGCGGCTATAACGTCGTCGCGACTACCGGGATCCTCTTAGCCCAACAGCTACCGCCTCTTGATACGGTATCCTCCCTGGCGGTGGTCGATGATACGGTCTTTTCCGGCCTGACGATGCGCACGGTTTTACTGGCGTTGCCAGCGGATGTACGGACCCGCACCCAGGCCTTTTGTCTGCGAGGTGTCGCGGCGTCGCTGGTGAGCATCGCGTCGTTATGCTCCATTGCGATCGGGCTTGCAGCGCCCGGGCGCTTGCTGGACGAGGTGAGTTTCATCAACGCCAGCGGGTTGGTGATGCGCGTGGGCATTCGACATCCGGAGGAGCCGCCGCAGGCGTTTTTCGAGCGTCCCGCGTGGATGCATGCCTGGTTTCCCGGCTACGCTGATGAGGTCATCGCCCTGTGCCAGCGTCTGAACGCCTTGCTGGAGCCAGACGGCCGGCCGGCTCAGTTCCCCTGAGATGCTGACGGAAGCAAAACCCTCGCAGCATCCTCGGCCCCGGTAACTCGCGCTGGTGCTATCATGCCGCCGTCAGCTTCAGCGCGTATATTGACCCGGTCTCCGAGGCTGCCTCTGCCAAAACCAATCGAGGGTCGCCGGAAAATTTTGGATGAAGTCGTATCTCCGCAGAACCCGTTGATGCGCTCGATGCCGAATCTTGGCCTGGGCCTCTTCGGAGAGATCGAGCACTTGGTGCAGCGTCTGGGTGATGTTCTGAGAGGACAAGATATCGACAAGAAATCCGGTGATACCTGGCTCGACTTGATCAAGGAAGCCACCGGCGGCCGAGGCCACAATGACTGGCCCTCTTTCCCGTGCCCACAGCGCGACTTCGAGCGGGATGTTGGAGAAGGTTTCGTGCCGGGACGGGACCACCACTATTTTTGTCCGAGCCCATTGGCACAGGGCCCGGGGTAAATCACGCGTAAACACCTTGATGTGGGTTGCCCGGATCGCGTGCTCTTCCAGGAGTTGATCGTACACCCGTTGTTGCGAGTCGTCATTGATATAGGGTACCGAGATGAGCACGAAATGCACCCGGTCACGCAGCGGGGCAAGAGCGGGAATGAGCCGCTCGAATCCTTTGATCGGTGCAGCTCTGCCAAATGCCAAGACCAGATCCGCATCGAGCGGGATGCCATACGCCTGCAGCGTTGTGCGCACGACGGTCTCGTCCTGTAAGACAAAAGCGGGGTCACCCACGAGGATGCTTGAAGTATAAGGCGCGAACTGTCCCGCCGGCAGCCGAAAGTGCGTCTTGAGATGCGAGGTAGACGACGGGCAAATGTCGGCAAGCACTACCCGCGAACCGGGCTGTGACGCCTCAAGCGCTTCCTGTTCCCAGGCAACCTCCGCCGCGTCAGGCGTCTCCCCGCCTCGGATAAAGGCGGTGCTATACAGCACCAAGAGCATATCGACCTGACGCGCCAGGCTCTGGCTCATTCCAAGCGCGTACGGCGTGTGCAACCAGGGCTGGTCCACGCAGATGATCAGCGACCGCTCATAGGCCGCCGCATGGGTATGCAAGAGCGGAGCGACGTTCTGGCAGAGGGCCTTCCAGGAAGGAATTTCCCAGAGATCTTGCGTCGGTTCCCGCTTGAACGGAATGAGGTGCACGTATCCACCGAGTGACCCGAGACGTTCTTGCTGCCGCTGAAAGAAGGCGTGATCATAACCCCATGTGTGCGCATCGGGCGAGGGGCAGACCACGTGCACATCGATGGCGCCATATCGTCGGACCAGTGTCTCCCGCAGCACTTCAAGGCCGGTGATCAGGAGCTGTGTCTGCGTGCCGATGCCATTGGTGAAGTTATAGAGCCCGTTGTACGTGAGATAGAATATGGCATTGCGCATGGGGCACCGATTCTAGAGCGTACCGCGTGAATTGCTTTTACGATTGCGAAATTATTCATCCCGCTTGCCGTCAAAGCAATTGACCTATTTCGTCTGCGTCTCACCGGCAATATAGGGCGCGAGATAAGATTATGACGACCACCACAATCTTGTGTGACCTCGATGGCACGCTGGTCGATTCCCGGCGGGACATCACTGTGGCTTTTCAGCACGCCTGGCGGACTGTGGTTGGTGGGACCCCGCCCAGCGCCACCGCGATCGCTCAGCACATCGGCAAGCCGCTCGCCCAGATGGTCAGCGAACACGGGGAAATGCTGTCAGCTTCGCTGCTCAGTACCTTTCTGACCGCATACCGCCGCGAGTATACCAGGCAAGGCGCCCGTCTCACCGAACTCTACCCTGGCGTTATTCTCACCTTACAGGCCTTGTCCACTTTCTCGCTCGGCGTCGTCACCACCAAAGAGTCAGGACAAGCGGAGATGGTCTTGCGGCGGCTCGCACTCACCCCTTTCTTCCATCACGTGCAGGGGGGCAGCGCTGGTCTGCGCCTCAAGCCCGCTCCCGACACGGTACTTGCGGCCCTCGCCGCATTGCATTGCGCGCCAGCGGACGCGCTGATGGTCGGCGATACCCCTGCCGATGTCTTGGCCGGAAAGGCCGCTGGGACCAAGACCTGTGCCGTCACGTATGGCTTTGGGACGCGGGAAGCGCTGTTAGAGTGCGCGCCGGACCATGTCATCGAAAGCTTTGGCGAGTTGGTGGATCTCGTGCCAGTATCACGAGGCTGAGGAGGCGATTATCCGGGATTGGGGTCTTGGAATCAGATCGGATGTCCTGTGGAGGCTCTTGACCAGCTTACAACAGATATACAAACGTAGCGTTGTCTTCGCTGGTCGGCCGGTTGTACGATTGTGACACTTAGGCTATGCGTTTCTCGCACTCGCGGGCTTAGGCTCCCTCCCCACGTAAGCTAACGCGCAGACTTTAAGCATTCCGCCCTACGACGTAGCTTATGCGCATGTGCCTGGTGTCAGACTGGCCGTCCCAGCCAGATGCGAGACCGGGAGTTGTTGGGGTATTGAGGTGAAGACAAGAGGAAGAGGAGAGGAAGGTGCCCATCAATCACGGTATTCATCGCCCGACTGTCCTCCACGGTCTCGGTGAGACTGCCCAACAGGAGTCTCTTGTCAGGCGTTACCATCAGGTGCGCCAGTTTACCGACCGACTCTGCCTGCCTTTGATGACGGAAGATTACGTCATTCAGGCCATGCCGGAGGTGAGCCCCCCTAAGTGGCACCTGGCACACACGAGTTGGTTTTTCGAAACCTTTATTCTGGCCTTGGGCTCTCCGGGCTATCGATCGCCGCATGCCTCCTACGCGTACCTGTTCAATTCCTATTATGTTGCGGCTGGTAAGCGGCATTGCCGCCCCGAGCGGGGGCTACTCTCACGCCCGACCGTTGAGGAGATCTATCGCTATCGAGCCTATGTCGATCAGCATATGACCGCCTTTTTGGAAGGTTTGCGTGGCGCGACCCTCGAGCGCTGGTCCCCGGTCGTCGAGCTCGGCTTGCACCATGAACAACAGCATCAAGAACTGATCTTGACCGATGTGAAATACAACTTCGCCTGCAATCCCCTGCGACCTGCGTATGTGACCTCTGACCTCCCGGCACGGGTGACGACGGTGGGCCCACTGCGATGGGTGAGCTTTCTCGAAGGCGTCTACTGGATTGGCCACGACGGTCAGAGGTTCGCCTTCGATAATGAGCTTCCCCGGCATCGGGGCTTTGTCGAGCGGTTCGAGTTGGCGTCGCGGCTGGTCACCAACGGAGAATATTTGGCCTTCATGGCCGATGGGGGGTATGAACGGCCCGAGTTGTGGCTGTCCATGGGTTGGGACGCGGTCCAGCGCGACGGGTGGCAGGCCCCGCTGTATTGGGAACAGCTGGATGGCACCTGGTGGATGATGACCCTTGCCGGGATGCGACCCGTGTGGGAAGCCGAACCAGTGTGTCATGTCAGTTACTACGAAGCGGACGCCTACGCACGCTGGGCCGATGCGCGCTTGCCCACCGAGGCCGAATGGGAAGTTGCGGCGATGCCCCTGCCGATCAGGGGTAATTTCGTTGAGCACCAAACCTTCCATCCCGTCCCCATCAGCCAGATCGATACCGCTGTCCCGCTGGGTCAAATTTTTGGAGACGTCTGGGAGTGGACCCAAAGTCACTATTCCCCCTATCCCGGGTACACCGCAGCACCAGGCGCGCTGGGGGAGTATAACGGCAAATTTATGGCCAACCAGTTTGTGTTGCGCGGCGGGTCGTGTGCGACCTCGGTCTCGCATATCCGGCCCACTTATCGGAACTTTTTCCCTGGCGACGCTCGATGGCAGTTCATGGGTATCCGGCTCGCCAGAACCATCCGGGAGTAAGCTCTATGGGCCGCCGCCCCTGCGATTTGTCTAGATGAGTCAGCGAGCTGAGGAAGCCAGGCGCGACGAACCACCAGCATGGCTCGGATGACGACGGCTCAAGGTCCCCACAACGCGGGTATGAGATCGTGGTAAAGGATAATCGATGGACACCGAAGCCACTCCCAACAAGCGATTTCAGTTTCATGACATGGATGTAGCGGCGCACCGCCACATCTTTGCGCGGGACGTGGCCTTTGGCCTAACCGCCCCACAAAAATGGCTGCCGCCGAAGTATTTCTATGACGAGCGTGGCTCCCGACTCTACGAGCAGATTTGCGCCTTGCCCGAGTACTATCTCTACCGGGCAGAACTGGAGATTCTCAGCACCTATGCCGCTGAGATACATGCCGAGATTGGTCACCTAGCGTTGGTGGAGTTCGGCTCCGGATATGCCAGAAAGACCCGTCATCTCCTCACGGCTTATGAATGGGCGGGGCAGCCGTTTCGCTATTGTCCGGTAGACATTTCCCGCGAAATCCTTTGGGACACGGCCAACCGACTCCTGCAGGAATATGCCAATATTGAGATTCGTGCCATGCACACCGATTTCGCGGGAGAACCCGAGGTCATTCAGGCGTTTCAACTGGAGAAGAAAGCCGTGGCCTTTTTCGGGTCCAGTCTGGGGAACTTCACGCCTGAAGAAAGTGTCGATTTCCTCCGGCGCACGGCGGCCATTCTGGGACCTGACGACGTCTTTCTCCTCGGCATCGACCTCAAAAAATCGCCCGCGATCCTCGTCCCGGCCTATGACGATGCCCAGGGCGTCACGGCCGCGTTCAACCAGAATGTCCTCCACCGTATTAATTATGAACTTGGCGGACGGTTTGACCCGCAAACCTTTGAGCACGCGGCCCTTTACAATGCTGAGCGGGGGCGTATTGAGATGCACCTCCGCAGTCGGCTGTCTCAGCACGTGCCCATCGTCAAGATCGAGCAAGCCATATCGTTTCGCAAAGATGAAACTATTCACACGGAAAGTTCGTATAAGTATACTATGAACGAAGTCCGTGACTTGGCATACCGGGCTAATCTCGTTTTGCGTCGTTCCTGGTTTGACACTCGGCGCTATTTCATGGTGGCGTTGTTTCGGTCACGCTAGGAAAACCGCTCATCCGCCATTGGCCATTGCCATGTCATGAAAGGAGACGCCTGTGCATTCCGATCTCGCTGTGGGCAAACGATTCCCGGACTTGACGCTCCCCGATCATCGGCAGCAACTGATCACGCTGTCTGAACTGGCGAGTGGCTTTCCGCTGATCCTGAGCTTCTACCGTGGCTATTGGTGACCCAAATGCGCGCTGCAGTTGCGGCGCATCGTCCAATTACAGGAGGATTTGCAGGTCAACTACTGTAAGCTGGCCGTCGTCAGCACCGACCCGCCAGAAGTCAGCGCGGCCTTCCGCACCGGCCTGGCTGCGACGTATACGTTTCTCAGTGACCACGATCGTAAGGCCATCCGGCAGCTCGATATCGTGGAAGTGACCCCACCGGATTTCAAATACGGTCTGGTCGCTCTTCCCTATACCTTTTCCCTGGCTCCTGATTTGACGATCCACGCGATCTACGATGGTTGGTGGTTTGTTGGGCGGCCGACGCTCGAGGAACTCCGGCAAGATATGCGCAAGCTCATGCAGGCGTGTCGCGAGGATTACCACTACAATGGGCCGTCGTTAGCCAGTGTCGAGCGTGGATAGGCGTTGTCAAGGTACCCAAGTCAGCCGAAACGCCCAGAGCACACTGGACCTCGCGAGAGGTAAACTGGTAGCGCCCGCTTGCGGCTGGACCGCTGGCCTATGCTCTGGCGTTTAAGCGTAGTCCGAGCGCAAATTCAGAATGGTGCGCGCCAGTTTCTCGTAGTCGGCAAGGCTGTTGTAGATCTGGGCCGAAAACCGCATCCAGATCGTGCCGTTATGGGAGAAAGATGGATTCGCCTCGATACGGAATCCGTCCCACAGTCTCTTCTGC